>Ga0315904_10011092_pt1 | contig 11556 bp, 13 predicted proteins | sample LakEriMetagenome_6_FD_203529 | JGI IMG/M metagenome (GOLD analysis project Ga0315904, IMG submission 203529) | Freshwater fungal communities from buoy surface, Lake Erie, Ohio, United States - Buoy 12 MA120 | ecosystem: Environmental > Aquatic > Freshwater > Lake | place: USA: Lake Erie, Ohio...
CTGACCGGCCGACGAAACCCCCGATCACGAAACCCTTGTTTTCCAGGGTGGCTAACGGGACTCGAACCCGCGACCCTCGGTACCACAAACCTGCCAAGTTTCGTTTCGGATGACTTCGCGAGATAGCGTGATTATCCGATTCAACGCGGAAGTTGCACTCCAGCAACGAGTTTTGGCCTCGGAGGCTTTCGCCAGTGCCGCCATTTTTTTGGCTGAGGGGACGGAAAAAGGTACGGATTTGAGAATTCTCAAATCGCGGAACGCCCCTTTTCCTCGGGTGGCGGCTGGCCAGCGTGCGGTGGCTACCGCACCCATGCCATCAGAGCCCATCAGGCGGGGTCGCTGGGCATGGTCAGCCCCGTGTAGATCACGATCTGACCCTCGTTGTCCTGGGTGACCTCGGCCTCGGGCAGGATCGGGAGAAGGACGCTGATCAGTTCCTCAATGGTGGGCATGGACGACTCCTTCGGGCGGGGATCTTCTCGCTGAAAGAGACTCGTTCCTCCCGCCCCAAAGGCGACTACTCTCCCGTCGGATCGCCGAACATCACGCACCAGAAAGTGTCCTTGCCGTCTGGGGCGCAGGCCACACCAATCCCCATCTCCTTGTAGTGCTTGGTGAGGATCTCCTTGCGGTGGCCTGGCGACTTCATCCCCGCGGGCTGGCCCCTGTACCTCCCGCCTCTTGCATGCCAGCGAGCCACACTCCCATCCCGCGGGCGACATCCCTGCTCGGTTACCCCAGGCTTGCGCACCACCTCGGACAGCGTTTTCCCTTGAGCCAATCCGACCTCGGCCTCGCGGAGCTTCCCAATAATCTGCTCCGCCGTGAACTTCTTCCCTCGTGGCATCTCTTGCACTCCCTTGGTTTGCACCACCAGAGATTCTCTCTCTGAAAGTGGCGACATTTAAGGGGGGGGCAGGTCAGTCGACTGCGTTCAAAGAACCCCGATCAATCATGGGCAATATGGATTACCGAAACTTACTCCTTCGTGCCTCTCAAAGGCCTCTACCAACCTCTCGGGCATCGCCTCGCGGAGATCGACCGAGAACACGAACCCTGTGCCAGGGCTCGCCTTGTGTCTCAGCAGTGTCTCCGCGACGCCAGGCTCAAGTCTCTCCACTCCTGTAAGCCAAAGGTATCCTCGGCAGTGCAGAAGAGCCTCGGCAGTTGGCTGGGTAAGCGTCTTGATGCCAGCGAGGTCGGTCGCCGATCTTCGATCGCGAAGAGCTGCAGCCTCTTCTGGCGTTATCGAGCGGAGTCCGCTCAGGCACAAAGGCCATCCATGTTTGGCCAGAGCATCAAGCACCCCTGCCGACACTGGATCCCCTAGCGAAGGCAGCGAGCCGAGGCCGATAGACCCTGAGTTGCCCAAGAGTGCTTCAAGTGCTTTTGTCGACACGCTGCACGCGCTGTCTAGGTCGAGAACGCCAATATGATGCGCCAGCACGTTGGCGGTGTCTTCGTCTATCGAGGTAAGGTTGGGAAAGCGGAGGTCGCACTGGGCATCAATAAGCCCTTTCGCACCGTCAGCGGTAAGCGTCTGCAGATAAGGCAGTGATACGTCCCGTTGCCCGTCGCCCACCAATGCTCGTGCTACGGCCTCATGGTCGAGGATCGTCAGCTGTCCCGCCTCAAGCGTGCAACGGCACTCGCCCATCACCGCTGCCACGGGGTGGTCGATCACTGGAATGCGAGGCAGGCGAAGATGCCCTTGTTTCGCGAGCTTCCTCGCCAGAGCAACCGATTTGAGTTCGCACAGGCCTGTCATGGAGAGCTTTGCTTGTGACCTCGAGAGCGCAAGTGCGGCTGGCTCGTCCACGGTCATGAGCCCATCAAGGCTGAGGTCGCACTCGGCTCTCGATAGTGCGATCGCGGTAGCTTCGTCGATGGACTCCAAGGCGTTCAGCGCGAGGCCGTGCTTATGTTTCGCGAGCACTGCAGCAACTCTTGGATTCAGAGTCGTCAACTTCTCGAACACGAGTGGGCCATGTGACCGTAGGCACTCCTTGGCTTCGCTCTCGTCCATCTCCGTTACTGCTTCAGCAGTGACGCCCTCGGCTTCGGACTTGCCAGCCTGAGCAAGCAAGGCCACTGCGATCCCCCCTGAGCTGACCAAAGTGAGCCGCATGCTGATCACCCGGCGATGACGTTTATCTGGGCGTCCGCGTTTGCTCATATGCATACCCCTGTCAACGACTCGAGACTCAGATGCCGCCCGTTGATGCCGCGGTGGGGATATCGTTCTCATGTTTTGCTCCCTTCCTGGCGTCAGATGACGCCACCACATCTGGCAGTGTGCGGCTGACCGAAGTGGCGTTCGATTCGCAGAAAACAAGCACGCGGGGAACAAGCCTGATTGAGGGCGTTGCCGCATCGATACATAGCGCGTCGCACAGCCTCGATCTCCATCGCGGCAGGCTTACGTCGATCCTTCGGATCTCGTGGCTCTTGCACGAGTAGCATCCAAGATCGGCGGTTAGTCTGATCAGGTCGACATCCTCAAGCTGTCTGATCGAGCCGATGGTGATGACTTGCGATCGCGTGAAGCCGCCTGAGTCCATGGACTCGACATACGACGATTGGCCGGGCAGCGTCTTGCGTCGATGGAACGGGACGATGGGTGGGAAAAGATACCGATGGGGAGCGTACATCTCACTTCCTCTGTCACTGGCACGCCTGAAGCGGTTGCCCTCTCAAGGGAAAAATCAGTCGCCGTTCTTGAAGAGGCCGCGAACGTCGCTGGCGGCGACCCATGCGGACGCTCCTGATCGACGGACCAAGTCATCCGGGCGCAGGAATCCCAGGTGGGCGGCAGCTATAAGGTCAGCGGAAGAGACGGGGCCGAACATCTCGCCCCGCTGCTGGTAGAACCAAGTAGACGCCCCAGGCGGTAATGACTCGTCTTGGGCACGCCTGCCGGGCTCATCTGGCTGGTTATCTGCCATGGCTCGTCTCACCCCGAGGATCACGTCGCTGGATGGAAAGGCGACAACGAGGCAAGCGAGGTGACAGGAATGCTGATTCGGCGATTGCTGCCGCCGGGGGAACGTTTGACGGACGCCGGGGAGCAACGGACAATCCCCTCCCGGGAGGGCGTTTTTGCAACGCGGGCGGTGTTTCCTCCGCTCTGGAGAGTTGAGTAGGAATGTCGACGTCTGACGAAGAGAAGCGAGTAGAGGAATGCTTGGCGAGGCTCCGGTCCGGCGACAAAAAGGCCCGGGATGAACTCATCGTGTTCGCCTGCGAGCGAATGCGGGGCATCGCTCACCGAATGCTGCGGACGTTTCCAACCGTCCGCCGCTGGGATGAGACTGATGACATTGTCCAGAATGCGGCCGTGCGGCTGGATCGGGCTCTTCGGGACACGATTCCCAGCGAACCACGAGGTCTTGTTGGCCTGGCAGCCACTCAGGTCCGCCGCGAGCTGCTGGATCTTGCAAAGAAGTATCGGGGGCCTGAGTCAATCGGCGCCAACCAAGAGACCAATTATCAACGTTTGGGCGACGATCTACGCGCCAAGATTGACGACGCGGCGGATCCGAGGGAAACCGATGACCAACTCGAACGATGGACGCAGCTGCACTACTCAGCCGACAAGCTGCCGGAGGATGAGCGCGAAGTGTTTCATATGTGCTGGTATCTAGGTCTCAAGCAGGAGGAAATCGCTAGCCTGCTCGGATGCTCGATTCGGACGGTCAAAAGGCGATGGGAGGCCGCGAAGACCATGCTCGAAAAAAAGATGCCCGGCGTCCGACCCGACAGTTGAACCACGCCTCGAGCCGCCAGATCTACTGACTAGCCGAAAGTTCCCTGGCGAAATCACAACTGAAAGCGGAACCTTTGTTCTCCACACTGAAACAGGCACCCGTCGGAAAGTTTCACCGAGTCGACTTTGACCCACAGGCCGTTGAGCGACGGCTGAGCTTGCATCTGCCAGGCCCCTTTTGAATCGCAGGCGGCCACGGCATGCAGCTTCGCAATACAGGGGTCATCGAGCTCCACATCGTTGCCCAGCCCGGGCCGCCCGATGCTGATCCGCTGTACTGAAAAAGGAAAACGGCGCAGCTTGGCATCCTGCGAAAGCGGTATCTCCACAAGGCCGGGCGGCGCGCTATCCAAAGGGTGCCCCTGCAGAAACGTCTTCTGCAAGTCCTCGTCGTAATCCACCTGTTTCGGGACCTCGAATAGGTATCGCTTCGAGCCAATCAGCAGCGTCGTGTTTGCCCGAAGCGCAACAGATCGACAGCGGACGAGCGTGCCGTTGGAACTCCCAAGATCGCGGAGGAACCATGAATATCGTCCGCCAGTATTCCGTCTCACTATTTCCGCATGTGTCGCGGACATCGCAGCGTCATGGCCGATCAGGATATCCCCTTTCGCTCGCCCAATCGTGATTCGATCAGTTCGCACATAGGCAACTTCACCCGCCTCGAGAGAACCATCGTCGAGGATCGTGATCCGAGGCGCACTGGGCCGGATTGGCGATCGGTATAGAACCTCCTCACAGTGCGCCGCCGTCGTTGGTTTTGCGCTATATCCCGCTTGTCTCGGCGCCGAGGCCGGATGTCCTGCCTCAAGGAGGGATGAAATGTTCTCGAATGAGTCGAGGACAGTGCCGGGATCGTCGGATATTTGGTCTTCATCCGCCATGCGATGTCCTCCCAACCGGCGCTCGCCGCGCCGTAATGGCTCGGGGGTGCCTGCCCCAACAGAGTAGTGTACTCTTTTCATTGGCGGCACATCGTTCCCGTTGCGCGATACGCTGACCGCCGTCTCGAGGATCTGATGGAAGTTCTCGCTTGCCCGCATTGCGAACGGATGTTCCACGCGACACCGGGGATACTCGGCAGAGCAATTCGATGTCGGGCGTGCCGGAAGGCCTTCCGTGTCCCGCTCGAGCCAGCCACCGCTGACTTGGGTGCCAAGCCCGCTGAAGACCAACCCGACATGCATGTGGCTGAAGAGTGCGTGGTTAACGGACTTGACGCGAGGAAGTGCCCGAACTGCCACCGGACGTTCGCAATGAACTCCAAGTACGTCGGCAAACGCATCCGTTGCCGTGGCTGCCGAGTGCAGTTCGTCGTCCTGGCCAGTACGCTCTCGGCTGATGGAACTGAACGCATCCAACGCACTGCAGAGCCAACCCTCGCCGAGGCGTCAGCGTCACAGCATCCCGCTTTGGAGGAGCCTGAGCAAGAAATTGCAGAGGAGGCTTCTCCACTGATCCACGAGGATTGCGGCGATCTACTGGCGGCCGACGAAGCCGGGCAAGCCATTCGGGCCGCCGTACGGCCGCGGCCATACTGGAGGACGCAACTGAAATATGAGCCAATTCGCGGCCCTTTTCGCAGTGGTCGGTTCTGAATTCCAGATCGTTGGCCCCTCACGGCGGATGAGATCGCCTTACCAAGGAGAAGGCCGCCTGCGACTGCCTTTCCCAGGCTCGCCGCGGCCTAGCGCGAGCGAGTTGTGACCTCATCCACAAGGAAGCCAGCCATGAGCTACCGAAATGTGATCGCTGCAATGATTTTAGCGGTCGGAACCGCAGCATCCGCCTGCGCGGCGGATCAGCTCACGATCGGGTCCTCGGCGCCGCCCCTCGAGATCGAACACTGGCTTTCCGGCAAGGAGCCGATCACCGAGTTTGAGGCCGGCAAGGTCTACGTCGTTGAGTTTTGGGCAACGTGGTGCGGCCCTTGTGTTGCAAGCATCCCGCATCTCCGAGAACTCCAGGAGCGTCACGGTGAGAGCGTGACGGTGATCAGCGTCAGCGACGAGGCGCCAGCCACGATCGAAGAGTTCTTGGAGCGCAAGCAAGGAGAGTCGACCTACCGCGAGATCACAAGCGGCTATTGGCTGGCGACGGACCCGGATGGCTCCGTTAAGCGCGACTACATGCGGGCCGCAGACCAGCACGGGATCCCCACGGCCTTTTTGGTTGGCAAAACCGGAGAGATCGAATGGATCGGTCATCCGATGCGGATCGACGATCCGGTTAGTCGAGTGGTGGACGGTACTTGGGACCGCGACGCGTATGCGCGTCAGCGGGATGAAGAGAAGGAGATACGCCGCAAGCTGGGTCTCGCAGCCGCACTGGCGAAGGCGGGGCGTGTCGATGAGGCGATGGCAGCGATAGACAAGATGCTTGCCGCCAGGCCTTCAGCTGAGGCGACGAGAAGCATCGAGGCAGTGCGTCGGCGGCTCGTCGCCGAGGCGGCCGCGGGTGGTGCGAGAGCCACGGGAAAGCCGGGCGAACGAGTTCAAGCCCCCCGAGTCGCCATTCAGAGTCTGTCGATCGGCGACCGTGTGACGATGCCGGTTCAGGGTCGGAAGGCCGGCGCGGTCTGGGGAGATGCGGTGTACACGTTGGACTCGGACCCTGGCACGGCAGCGGTGCATGCCGGTTTGTTGCGTGACGGCGAGACAAAGATGATCACGTTTTGGGTGGTGCCTTCCCCATCGACATATGGCGAGGCAAATCGCAACGGCGTCCAAAGCAGGCGGTGGGGGGGCTTCAAGGCCGCCTTCGTTATGCAGGTGGCCGGAGTACCGGCGCAGGCTGCCAATCGACTGTCAGTCTCACGGGGAGTGAGCGGCGTCCTTGAGCGACTCCAGCCGGGCGAGTCTGCGATCATTCCATTGACCGGCAGCGACAAGGGAACGGTGTGGGGGTCGGGCGTTTACACCGGCGACTCCCATCTCGAGACGGCGGCCGTGCATGCCGGCGTCGCGGAGCCGGGGGAGCGATGCAGTGTTGTCATAACCCGAGTGGAGCCGCTTGCCCGTTATGAGGGAAGCCGCAAGCACGGTGTCGAGACCCGGTCATGGGGGGCTTATCCGACGGCCTTCACACTGAGAAGCGATTCCCAGGAAAATCCGCGGAATACTGATTGAACGATATGCATAGTGGCATCAACACCACGGCAGCAGAGCGAAGGCCGTACCACTGTCTCAGTGCTTGCCAGACCCCTTGAGGACACACGATGCACTCGGTAACACGGCCAGTGAGGTGAGGTGAGCCATGTCAGCCCAGTGGTACTACTCGCGGGACGGTCAGGAGGATGGTCCCTTTCCGTATGCGTTCTTGCAGCAAATGGCCAAGGTGGGAGACCTGCTGGCCACCGACAAAATCCGGGAAGCGACTGCACAGGAGTGGCGAGTCGCAGCTGATTTTCCTGACCTATTCGTGACGGTTGAGGCAGGCTCCGTTTCTTCGGATCCCTCGAGCCTGAAAGGCCTAACAATGGCCCTAGGCATCGAGCCAGCCAAGCCCGGTAATGACCCCTTACTGGGCCGCGACATCGGCGGCGTAACCCTTGTTCGCCTGATCGCCGAGGGAGGCATGGGCCGCGTCTACGAAGGCCTGCAGGAGAAGCCGCGGCGACCGGTCGCCGTGAAGGTGATTCGGCCAGGATTTATATCGAGCCAGCTGGCGCGTCGATTTCATCTTGAGATTGAGGTTTTGGCGAGGCTGCAGCACCCCTTTATCGCCCAGATCTATTCGGCCGGTATGTGCGATGTCGTGGGCGCAAAAGTCCCTTTCTTCGTGATGGAGTTCGTTCCCGATGCCCTTTCCATCACCCGCTATGCCAAGGAAAAAGCCCTTTCGACGAAGGAGCGGCTCGCCTTATTCCGCAAGACGTGTGAGGCCGTTGCACATGGCCATCACAATGGCGTCATTCACCGCGATCTCAAGCCCGGCAATATCCTTGTCGACAGAACGGGCACGCCAAAAGTCATCGACTTTGGCGTTGCTCGATGCATTGACGCTAAGCCCGAGCAGATAACGGCACTGACTGATATGGGGCAACTGATCGGGACGCTGCAGTACATGAGTCCGGAGCAGATTGCCGCCGACCCCGCCAAGATCGATGTTCGCACTGACGTCTACGCGCTCGGTGTGATCCTGTATGAATTGCTCACCGGTCAGCGACCCTATGAGATCTCCCAGCAGCAGATCTTCGAGGCCATGCGGGTAGTGCAAGAGACCAAGCCCGTTGCGCCATCGCAGCTGAATCAGGAAGTTCCTCGCGACGTGGAGCGAATTGCGGGCAAGTGCCTTTATAAAAGTCATGATAAAAGATTCGCCAACGCCGCAGCTCTCGTCGATGCTATCGACAGTTACCTCGGCGGCGGTCGAGTCGGAGCCAACGACCCCGGCTGGAACTCAACGGTCGACGATGTCTTCGAGCATTCGGGCAGGAAGCCACCGCTCAGCAAGCGGTTCGTTTTTCCAGCGGTAATGCTCGCCGCCGCACTGCTCGCGTGCGTGCTGATTCAATTGGGTACGCCCACGCCAAGTGAGAAGGAGTGGCGGTTCAAGAGGGCGTCCGATCTGGCTGCTTTCGAAACTTCCGGAGATGTTGAAACGCTTAGAACGGGTGGTGTCCGGCTGGGAGATGGTATCGGCTACGCAGCGATTCTGACAAAGGAGGAATTCTCACCGCCGCTACGCGTCGAGTTCGACGTGGTTGCCGGAGAGCAACGACTGTTCGATATTTTTCCAGGGCTGTTCGTGAAGCCGATCAATACGCGAGCCGGGATTCAGTATCTGTTCGGCGACAACGCCAACACCCGCAGCTCCGTTCTGCTATTCGGCCGACAGATGCCCGTGGCTCACGAGCCGATCGTAGCTGGGCGGGTTTACAGGATCGTCTTCGAAGTCGATGAGTCCCGAAGGGTTTCGATTACGCGGGATGGGACTACTGTGTACGAGGGGGCACTGCCCGACGATGCGGAACTTCGCGGGCCCGTCCAATGCGGCGGTGGCTACGGCGACATCACCTACACACGTCTGAACATCGCAAAACAGCTCGGGAAGGAGCAGGCAGCTTGGGAGGCCCCCCATCCCGGCGAGATCACACTGAACGGAATCGGGGAATCGGCCACGCTTCAGGGTGTGGTTCCGAAGGGCTGGCTGAAACCAGGCGTGTTCGCCGAGATTCGCGGAGCAGGAGAAGCGAGATTCCCTCAGGTTTTTGAGTCGGCTTACGTGCTCGATATTGACGTCGAGGTACGCAACCCGCGTGGATGCATTTCTTTTCACATTGGTGAGCCCGGTTCAGGCCTTCACCTACCCTTGGGATCGCTTTGGCCAAAGGATACAGAGCAGGATCGTATCCCAAGCCGTTTGTTTCGCGTGCAACCTTGGGGCGTGAATTGGCATGGCGATGCCTATTTCAATACCAAAGAGCGGCTATCGCTAAAGCTGGTTGTTCTTGACGACGACAAAGCACTCGTTTGGAAAGGTAAAGCAGTTTTGCGAGAGACAGGGAACGCAGCGGACTTTTGCCTGAAAGTAGTGGCAAGTCCCGACACTGACGCCACAATTCACCGGCTGATCTGCCGCGCCCCAACGCAGCGAGATGCATCAGATGCAGGTTTCAGGCTTCCGCAGCGCGTGCTCCGGTGCGATGTCGCTGCGACAGAGGCACGAATGGCCACAGAGCTCGCGAAGACCGCTGACCGCATCCCACGGCTCGGCCATGACGTGGCGATCGCCGACGGAGGACTTCTGCTCCGCTGGATTGAGCCCGGTGAAGTCGTTTTGGGCGACCCTAAGGCTCCATTTCCTCAACTCGGATCAGGGCAGGAGAAAGTCACGATTAGCCGCGGTTATTGGATGGCGGCCCATGAGGTCACCCAGCAGCAGTGGAAATCGCTCATGAAGTCGGACCCGAGCCGAGTTACCGGCTCGCCGTATCTCCCGGTGAATAACGTGACGTGGACGGAAGCCTGCCGGTTTTGCGAGCAACTAACAGCGCGAGAGCGGCAGGCCGGCCGATGCCCGCCTGATTACGAATATCGGCTCCCGACGGAGGCGGAGTGGGAATGGGCTTGCCGCAATGGAACACACCAGTCCTTCACAATCCCTGAAAGGCAGCGGCCTGTCCGTGAGCGCTATCGCAGTTTGGTCGAGGTAGGTGCCACGCCCGCTAATCAGTGGGGCCTCCACGAGATGCTCGGCAACGTTCCCGAGTGGTGCCTGGATTCCTGGCAGGACTACACAGGCAACGTCGATCATGCTGTGGTCGATCGATTGATGGTCGGAAAGACAGGGAAAGAACCGCTAGTCATTCGCGGAGGCGGCGTATGGTTTGACGAGTCGGCCGCGACGACATTTGCGCGAACGAAGAGGCATGATGTCCCGGGCGGCTTTCGGGGATTTCGCGTGGCCTTGGCCCCAGTCGCATCAAAACTGGTCCGGGGACGCACCGTGACAAACGACGTCGAATAGGGTTCTGCGCGGATGCCGAAGCTCGCGGGGCGCAACTCTTAGCTGGCTGTGGCCAAGGTCAGCCTCATATGCCGTGAGAGGGCGCTAGTCGCCTTCGTGGTCGGACTTTTATCGTCGATTAACAGACCTTGGAGGGACGTGGCACTCGGGGAGCCACGCCGAGTGCAGGCCTTCGTCGTGGCCTCCGATCTACGGGGTCTATCGGCTGCCTCTTCTACAATGTCCTGAGTCAGCAGCTGGCCGAGGACGGATTCGACGTACTCGTCGTTAAACCGTGTGCTCACCACTGCGCCGTGACGAGAGGGTGCCCGAGCGTGCCAACAGATCCGCATTAGGACACATTTCCGACCTTGGAAATGCGACCCTGTCCCTACCCTCTCCCCAGGATCCTGTTCGCAACCCACTTCGTCCACGGTTTTCCAGTTCGCGTTGGCAGTCCCTCGGCGTTTAACGCGTCACAGACCTGCTGAAGGGACCGCCGGCGTCGGTGGGGCGGTTTCCTTCGCAGCTCGCGGATTCTTACCAGGGTCTCAGCCTCACCGGGCAGGGTGCCGAAGGGCTTTCTGCCTTCGCATCGCTCGCCTCAAGCTCGGCGTCTTTCCCTTGCGGCTCTGAGCTTCATCACGGTGACGCGGCGGTCGAACTCCGCCACGGCACCGAGGACCTGCCGTATCAGGCGACGGGTGGGATCATCCGAATCAGCTGACAGGTCTGTCCCCGAGTCGGTGGCGATCACCCTGCAGCCAGCGCTGGTCAGTTGCTGCAGGATGACCTCGCCCACCATGAGGTCACGAGCCAGCCGAGTAGCGTTCTCCACGAGGACGATCTTCACCCCGTTGGATTCCACGTGGTCAAGCAGGGCCGCCAAGCCCGGCCGATTGTCGAGATCCTTGGTGCCGCTCGCGCCGGCGTCGCGGAACTCATGGACGACCTCGAGCCCATGATGCTTCACATACTTGGTGATCGCCGTGGTCTGGCGGTCCCAGGTAGTAGGCTTCACGGAGGGAGTTCTGGCTCCTCCGCCCTGTGTCAGTCCCGTCAGCCGTGTCCGGTGGCCCCAGCCAGCCCTCTGGGCCTCATCCATCACTTGGGAGGCAGGCGCTGTCCCTGTCGCCCCGCCCTGCCCCTCGGCAGGTACGTTTTCGTCAAAATTCGTGAAATCCGACTCGGGCGACGAAACCCCCGATCACGAAACCCGTGTTTTCCAGGGTGGCTAACGGGACTCGAACCCGCGACCCTCGGTACCACAAACCGATGCTCTAACCAACTGAGCTATAGCCACCATGCGACGCCGATTGTAGCAAACGGAGGCCCGG
>Ga0315904_10011099_pt1 | contig 11551 bp, 14 predicted proteins | sample LakEriMetagenome_6_FD_203529 | JGI IMG/M metagenome (GOLD analysis project Ga0315904, IMG submission 203529) | Freshwater fungal communities from buoy surface, Lake Erie, Ohio, United States - Buoy 12 MA120 | ecosystem: Environmental > Aquatic > Freshwater > Lake | place: USA: Lake Erie, Ohio...
TCTCGACTTGGTTCTCGCATCCGACGATTGCGGGCGAGACCACCAACCAGGACGGCAACTACGCCTTTCCGGTGACCGGCATCAAGGTGCTGGTGAATTCTGGTGATGGCACTGCCACCCTGAAGCTCATTCAAGCGGGGATCTGATCGTGCCCGTAGGGTATGGCGGCGTCACCAACCAAGCGAACACCTCAGACGGGTTCGCTGATAACGTCAACGCGATTAACGTCGTTGGCGGGAATGTGGGCGAGGATGTCGGCGACGACGGCGTGGTAGACCTTTACGGTGCCGCGCCGACGACAACGTTTTACATTGCTGACGAGACCAGCCCAGGGTACGTTCTCCAAGAGAACGACGACAAAATTATTCTGGAGTCATCGTAATGGCCGACCAAAAAATCTCCGCAATGCCAAATGCGCTAACGCTGACCGGCGCAGAACTTATCCCAATGGTGCAGAGCGGCGCCAACGTTAAGGCCACTCTTTCGACTCTCCGCGGTTTTGCTGCTGACTATGGCGCATGGAGCGACAGCACCGATCAGACGGGCAACATTTCTGCCGGTACCGTAATCACGTTCAACACCATCGATGTCGCTGACGGCTTGACTCTGGTAGATGGCAGCAAGATTACGGTGGTCAACGCAGGTATCTACAGCTTGCAATTCAGCGCACAGTTTAAGAATACGGACAACGCGCAGCAGGACGCAACGATTTGGCTGCGAATTGATGGATCGGACCTTGCAAATTCAGCGACTCAGTACACGATCCCGGCTCGCAAGAGCGCAGGCATCTTTGGCTACAACGTCGCCAGCCTGACTTTCATGCTTGATTTGACTGCTGGCCAGTATGTGCAGATCGTTTGGGTGCCGACTTCAACGACGGTGACCCTTGAGCACTTGCCAGCAAGCGTGTCCCCGGCCTACCCGGCAATTCCTTCGATCATTGCCTCGATGATGCAGGTGGCCTAAATGCCTGCCAAGTCCAAGTCCCAGTTCAGGCTCATGAAGGCCGCCGAACACAATCCAGAATTCGCCAAAAAAGTGGGGATTCGACCTGATGTTGCGGCCGAGTACACCCAATCAAACAAGAAAGGGAGTGCGTATGGAAAGCTACCTGAAAAAAAAGCTAAAGGCGGCCCGTCTTTGGCTGTCGGACGTGGTGAAAAGCTGTCGGTCGACCGTGGCGCGGGTCTTACGGCGAAAGGCCGAGCGAAATACAACCGGGAAACAGGATCAAACCTGAAGGCTCCACAGCCCCAAGGAGGCCCCCGCAGAGACTCTTTCTGCGCGAGAATGGGTCCTGTCGCTGAAAAAAGTGAAAAAGGCAGCAGAGCACGCGCTTCGATGAAGCGGTGGAACTGCCCCGGATGGTAAAGGAGCACCATGGCGTACTCAGACACATACGGGCAAGTCTTCAATGTTCAGACATTGATTGACCACGGCGCTCGGCGCTGCGGCAAACTGGCCGAGGAACTCACTGCGGAGCAGCTTTTGACGGCTCGGCAGTCGTTGGGCTTCGTTCTGACGAACCTGATCAACATCGGCATCCAGTATTGGGCGATCAAAAAGGAGGTTATTGGCCTCTCTGCCGACAAATACATCTACACCCTGCCTGTTGGGGCCAACGATGTGCTCAACGCCCTGTATCGGACCCTGAATCGGCCCACCGGGAACTACACATCCTCGGCTGGCGGCATGGTTGCTCTGGCTTTTGACAACGATGTCAACACCTACACCCAACAAACAAGCCCAAACGGCAACATTTCGGTCGATTTTGGGACTGACAACCCAATTTATGCTGGCTCGATCGGCGTTCTGCCTTACGTTGCTGGTGGTGGTAGTGCTACTTGGACCTTTTCCCTCCAATATTCCACCGACGGGATCACCTGGAACACCCTAGAGAACGTTGGCACGACGGTGGTGGCCGATAACCAGTGGCTTTGGTACGACATCGACCCTGGTCAGACGGTCCAGTACTACCGAATTCAGGCTTCTGGCGGCACTACGCTGGCTTTGCGTGAGTTTTACGTGGGAAATAACTCCCGCGAGATCACGATGGCCCGTCTGAACCGCGACGACTACACAAATCTGCCCAATAAGAACTTCACGGCCAACCAGCCGTACCAGTTTTGGTTCAATCGCACGGTTCCGCAGCCGGAAATCTACCTTTGGCCGGTGCCTAGCGACCCGTTCGTCCAAATGACGATTTGGTACAGCAAGCAGGTCATGGATGTGGGCGATCTGACGGACGAATTGCAGATCCCGCAGCGATGGTATCTGGCTGTGGTGAACATGCTGGCGCATCAGATGGCCATGGAGCTACCAAACGTGCCGTTTGAGCGCATTACGTACCTTGAGCAGCAGGCTGAGAAGTACCTGAACTTGGCAGAGCAGGAAGAGCGCGACAAGTCGCCGATCTACTTCGCTCCTAACATCTCTGTGTATACCGCCTGACCATGCCGATCTTCCTCGACACCCTCGGAATGAGCACGCTAGCGGTTGCTATCTGCGATCGCTGCAAGATGAAGCGTGCCCACGCGGTGATGAGGCCAGATCCGAACTTTCCTGGCTTGCAGGTGTGCGATCAGGGATGTGCAGACCAGAAGGACCCTTATCGGCTTCCGGCCCGTAAGACAGAGCGCATCAACCTCCGTTTCCCGCGCCCCGACGTGAGCGTGGCACTCGATCCGAACAACCTCGTTACCGACAACCAAGGTGACTGGGTAATTTCGACCGAGGGCAACACCGATACGCCGGAGAACAACGGTAACCTTGACGGAATTTCGGTGTCACCATAATGGCCAATCAAACTATTACCCAGCTTCCAGCCGCGGGCCCAATCACAGGCACCGAGCTTGTACCCATCGTTCAAAACGGCGGGACGTATCGCACGACCACGGGCGCGATTGCTAACAGCCCGACGCTGAATCAGACCTTTGTGACCCAGTCGCAAGAGGTCAACCTAACAAATAGCCGTTATCTGTCGGTCGACACCGGCCTGCAACTCACAGATGGCGGCTCGCTGTCGTTCCTGCGTATTGGCATGACCGGCGCGGCCAGCAGCTTGAACGCAGCCTCTTCCGGTTTCATCGTCAAGGACTCGGCCAATACGGTTGTCTCGCGCAGCCTGACTACGTCCGGCACCGGCCTGTCGATCTCTAACCCTGACGGCACTGGCGCTAATCCCATCTTCTCGTTGACCGGCACAGTAGCCTCTCTGGCCAACTTCCCCGGCGTGGGTGTTTTGGCTTTGCGCCCGGGCAACACGATTGCCGCATTGACGGTAACGGGTACGGCCAACCAGATCGCGGTGACTGATGGTGATGGGCAGGCGGGCAATCCGACAATTGGTATTGCAAGCAATCCAGTGCTTCCTGGGACTGGGTCCGTTAAGGTCCCCGGTGGAACCACGGCACAGCAGCCCGTTGGGTCAAACGGTGAATTCCGATACAACACCGATCTGGCAGCTTTTGAGGGCTATGCAGGCGGGTCCTGGCAGGCTTTCCCGATTGGTACAGGCGTCAACACGTTTAGCGCGGGCACCACGGGATTTTCGCCGTCGTCTCCCACCACTGGCTCTATCGTACTGACCGGCACGCTCAACGTGTCCAATGGAGGCACGGGAGCCACTACTCTGACGGGATACGTCAAAGGCAACGGCACGTCGGCCATGACGGCCGCGGCAACGGTGCCGCATACCGATGTCTCTGGTCTTGGCACGATTGCTACTCAGAATTCCAACTCGGTGGCCATCACCGGCGGTGCGATTACTGGCGCCACGATTAACAACGCGGTGATCGGCGGAACGACTCCGGCGGCTGCTACGTTCACGTCTGTGGCGACAACGACCGGCACGATTTCAACGCTGCCCACCAATGCGAATGACCTAGTCAACAAGCAGTACGTTGATGAGCAGGTGGCGGCCGGTCTAAATGTTCACACTGCCGTCAAGTACGAAGTGCCGAACACAACCGGCAACCTGAACGCGACGTACAACAACGGTGTGGCTGGTGTTGGCGCTACGCTGACCAATGCCGGGGCCTTGGCAGCTTTTGCTCCCGATGGTCCGACAGCCATGGTTGGCGACCGCGTTCTGGTCTACAACCAGACCAATCAATTTGAAAACGGCGTCTATGAGGTCAGCGTAGTCGGAAACGGCTCGACTGCCTGGGTACTGACTCGCACGTCAGATACCGACACCTATGGCGCAAACTCTTCTACCAAGCTCGGCCAGGGCTCGTACTTCTTTGTCACTAGCGGCAACACCGGTGCGGGCGAGTCGTATACCTGCACCACGTCTGGCCCGATCACGTTTGGCACCACGGCCATCACGTTTGCTCAGTTCAGCGCATCGGTAACGTATAGCGCCGGAACCGGACTAAATCTCAGCCCATCCACGACGTTCAACATCTCCAACACAGGAGTGAGTGCCGGGGCTTACGGGTCGACGTCGTCTGCCTTGACCTTGAATATCAATGCACAAGGGCAGATCACCAGCGCGTCATCGGCAGCAATTGCAATCACATCTGGTCAGGTGTCTGGCCTTGCGGCTTCAGCAACCACTGATACAACCAACGCCAACAACATCACCTCCGGAACCCTTGATTCAGGGCGCCTGACAGGCTCGTATACCGGAATTACCGGGGTTGGCACCCTAACAGCGGGCACCTGGAATGCAAACGCTATTGGGGTGGCTTACGGTGGCACTGGGCTGACGACAACACCGGCAAACGGTCAACTGGCAATTGGTAACGGAACTGGCTACTCATTGGCCAACCTGACGGCCGGGACCAACGTCTCGATCACCAACACTGCGGGCGGCATCACCATCTCTGCTACACCAGCAGCGGGCGGCACCGTGACCTCGGTGGATGTTTCTGGTGGCACGACCGGCCTGACAACCAGCGGCGGCCCCATCACCGTTAGCGGAACGATTACCCTGGGCGGCACCCTCAATGTGGCCAACGGCGGTACCGGGGCGACCACGCTGACCGGATACGTCAAGGGAACAGGTACTAGCGCCCTTACCGCCTCGTCATCGATCCCGAATACAGACATCACCGGCCTGGGCAGCATGTCGACCCAGAACTCCACCTCTGTGGCTATCACAGGTGGATCAATTGATGGGACGACTGTTGGCTCTACCACAGCAGCTACCGTGCGCGGGACTACGGTTACGGCCACAACGGACTTCTCTGGTCCGGGCACAAACCTGACCGGCACCGCGGCTGGCCTGTCGATTGGCGGTAATGCCGCAACAGCAACAACGGCCACAAACGCAACGAACGTAGCTGGTGGGTCCGCGGGAGCCATTCCGTACAACACGGCAGCGTCAACCACCACATTCCTGAATCTAGGAACTTCTGGGTATGTGTTGACCGCTGGAGCTTCGGCGCCAGCCTATGTGGCTCAGAGCACCTTGTCTGTTGGATCGGCCACAAACGCCACAAATACCACTAATATTGGCATCACTGACGACACGAGCACCAATGCGACGATGTATCCGGTATGGGTCACTGCCAATACCGGAAACTTGCCAGCAAAGGTAACCTCGACAAAGTTGAGTTTTAACCCTTCAACCGGACAATTGACCGCCACTGGCGGCATTTCTGGCGGGGTTTTCTGAAGGAAGAAAAATGGCACAAGCAGGCTATACCCCGATCCAGATTTACTACTCGTCCACGACGACCAATACGCCATCCGCGGGCAACCTTGCCGATGGTGAGTTGGCCATCAACATCACTGACGGCAAGTTGTTTTACAAGGACAATCTTGGCGTAGTTCAGACGATTGCCACCAAGGCAACGGCGGCTATTACATTGCCTTTGTCTGTCAGCAATGGCGGTACCGGCACGTCGTCACTGACGTCCAACAATGTAGTTCTGGGCAATGGAACGTCAGCCGTGCAATTTGTGGCTCCCGGGAGCAACGGCAATGTTTTGACCAGTAACGGGACAACCTGGACATCAGCGGCTCCGCCTGCTCCAGGGATCTCAACAGGTAAATCCATCGCAATGGCGATGATCTTTGGCTTCTAAGGAGAAAACATGGCAAACCCGAACATTGTTGCCGTCACCACAATCACCGGTAACACGACATATCTGACGCCCTCTGGTACTACGGCTGTTGTGTTGCTGCCGAATGCGGCTTCGAGCAACAAGGTCTTTAAGATCAACCAGATAGTTGTGGCCAACACTACTGGGTCCGCAGCAAATGCGACTGTCAGTCTGTACACCAACGGCGCTCAAGCGCAAGGCTCTGCCCCTTCGAGTGGCACTGCTTATCCGATTGTGTCTACGGTGTCCGTGCCTGCTAACGCATCGCTAATTGCGGTGGATAAGACGACGGCAATCTACTTGCAGGAGGGAACCTCTATCACGGTCACCTCGGGCACCGGTAGCGCCCTGACCTATTCGATTAGTTACGAAGACATTTCGTAAGCCGGGAGAACGCGATGTCGATGCGACTTCAGGCGGGAATACTGCTGCCGGGATATGACCCGCTGCGAGTGCCCAACGCGCCGACTATTGGCACGGCTTCTCAAGCGTCGTCAACCTCCGTCTCGGTGCCTTTTACTGCACCGAGTTGCGTGGGAGGCGGCGCAATTACTTCCTACACGGCGTATTGCACCACTACTGGGACAAACACCGTTACTGGAGCCTCTTCCCCGCTGACGGTGGCCGGATTGACCACTGGTCAAGCATATACCTTCCGAGTGTTTGCGACGAATGCATATGGCCCAAGCTACCCAAGTGCCGCTAGCAATAGCGTGACACCTGTGGCAATAGGTCAACAGGCTTATACCTCTGCCGGTACTTATTCTTGGGTTGCGCCAGCCGGAGTTACTTCTGTGTCGGTCGTTGCGGTTGGACAAGGCGGTCCCGGAATCATAACTTTTTGCTCTACGCCTCATGGCGGCGGCGGTGGCTTGGGATACAAGAACAATATTTCTGTTACGCCCGGAAACTCTTATACGGTTTCTATTAGTAGCTCTTCTTCTTATTTCGTCAACACCAGCACTGTTGCTGGGTTTGCTGGTTCTTCCTCTACTTCTGCTGGCGGCGGTTATGTTGGAGATGGAGGCGGCAATGGAGGTGCTGGACCGGGCGGTGGTGGCGGCGCCGGTGGGTATTCCGGTAACGGTGGTGCAGGTTTTTGCGGCTCATACGGATCTTGGGGAAATGGTTCTTCAGGGTCTGGCGGCGGTGGTGGTGGCGGCGCCGTTGGTTATGGGCGCCCTAGTTTTTGTGCATCCCTTCGTTACACAAGCTCCGGCGGTGGCGGTGGTGTTGGATTGCTTGGGCAAGGAGCTAGCGGAAGTGGCGGATTTGGGTTTGGCGGGAATGCCGGTGAATATGGTCAAGGAAATGGGGGCTGCGGAGGCTCTGGCGGGGCGACAGGTCAAACTTGGGGTACAGCTTGCGGCGGATATGGTGGCTTTGGCGGCGCTTACGGTGGCGGAGGCGGCATAGGGCGCAGCAACACTGGCGCCCTCAGCAGTTCTAACGGCGGCGGTCCTGGCGCGGTTCGCATCATTTGGCCTGGAACAACTCGATCCTTCCCGTCAACTAACACGGGGAATCTGTAATGCCTAACTTCTCTGGTATTTGGTCTTCATCGCAACAGTTTCAGGCTCGTGGCCAAAACATTTGGCCTAAAACGCCCGGTGCTCCGACTATTGGCACCGCCACGGCCGGAAACAGTCTTTGCGCGTCTGTTGCGTTCACTGCGCCAACCTGCGCTGGCGTCCCTGCGAGCATTAGCTCTTACACGGTAACGTCCACTCCAGGATGCATTACAGCCTCTGGTGCAGCCTCCCCAATCACCGTGAGTGGGCTTACCAACGCAACCTCGTACACATTCAAGGTCAAAGCAACAAACGCAACTGGTACTGGGCCTTGCAGTGCCGCGAGTAATTCCATTACGGCATCGAGCGCAGGTTCTCAGTCTTACACCTCGGCAGGCACCTATTCATGGGTGGCCCCTTCTGGTGTAACAAGTGTCTCGGTCGTGCTGGGGGCGGAAGATATTTCCCAGGTTCTGGTGGTGGCTTAGGATACAAAAACAATATTTCTGTCACCCCCGGAAACTCTTATACGGTGGTTGTTGGCGCTGGCGGCTCTGGAACTCAATGTTCTTGCTACCCAGTTGCGGGAAATAATAGTTATTTTTGCTCTACTGGCGTCGTCAGAGGCGGCGGGGCATCTGGTGGTGATCCGGGAAGTTCTGGCGGAACCTACACCGGAGACGGTGGCGGCAACGGCGGCGCACGCGGCATATCTAATGCTGCCGGAGGAGGTGGTGCAGGCGGGTATTCTGGCGCCGGTGGTCAAGGTGGATTCCCATGCGGAGGAAGTCCTTTCCGCTATGGATCTAATGGCTCTGGCGGAGCCGGTGGCGGAGGCGGCGCCGGTGCTCGCAATCAAATTGGATGCCCGTGGCGGCAAATTTCGTCTGCCGGTGGCGGTGGTGGTGGTGTAGGAATTTTGGGTTCTGGTAGTTCTGGATCTGGCGGAGTTGGGGCCAGCGGATGCAACTCTGGCACTTGTCGTAATCAGCCTGGATTTGGCGGATCTGGCGGCTCCTCTGGGGCCTCTGGTGGCAACGGATCAACGAATAGTGTTGGCGGCAACGGGGGCGCTTACGGCGGCGGGGGCGGTAGCGGAAGTTTTGTTTACAACTTCTGCCTGGGTTCTTACAACCCTCTTTCTCGCGGAGGCAATGGAGGATCTGGCGCTGTTCGTATCATGTGGCCAGGAAATACTCGTTCCTTCCCCTCAACTTGTGCAGGAAACCCATAAATGAGCGAAAAATATCCTGGCGGGATTATCCGCAGCACACCTGTAACACCCGCTGGCCCTTATCAGGACAGCGCCGCGTCTGGCATTTGGACGCTGGACCAAGCCACCAACTTCATCAAGCAAGGCAACTGGCCTACCGCCGGGAATGTGAATCCAAATGCGTTCATAGAGAATTTGTTTAGCACATACCTCTACACCGGCAACGGCTCTACTCAGACGATCACCAATGGAATTGATCTCGCTGGTCAAGGAGGGCTTGTTTGGAGTAAGGCAAGAAGTAATGCTTTTAGTAACTATTTGTGCGACACAGTACGGGGCCGAGCATATTATTTATATTCAGATGCCACCGTGGCTCAACAAGGTCCATCTGCATCAAATCGAGATATCACGACATTTAACGCTAATGGCTACTCCCTTGGCCCTGATGCAAACGCAGAAATAAACACAAACTCAGTAACTTTCGTCTCATGGACATTTCGCAAGCAGGCGAAGTTCTTTGATGTGGTTACCTACACAGGAAGTAATTCAGATCAAACCATCTCTCATAATCTTGGCAGCACTCCCGGCTGCATTATGATTAAAAAGTTAGATTCAAATACTTTTAACGCGGGATGGGCTGTTTATCACCGCTCTCTCACAAACCCAAGCAACTACTACCTTGTTCTTAACACTACTGCCGCAGAGACAAACTACGGTGGCGCATATATTTCAAGCGTTAATAGTTCAACATTTACCGTTGCCGGAGGTGCTGGTTCTATTAGTATTGCCGGATCTACTTATGTCGCCTACCTCTTTGCCCACAACGCAGGCGGCTTCGGGCTGACGGGTACGGACAATGTGATTTCGTGTGGGTCGTATACGGGCAATGGTTCCGCAACAGGCCCGACCGTTACGCTTGGCTATGAACCGCAGTGGTTGCTTGTGAAACGCGCTAGTAATGTTGCGCAATGGTATTTGATTGACAACATGAGAGGTATGGCGCTTACCGGAAACGGAAACAGCCTATATCCAAATACTAGCCAATATGAAAACCAGTACTGGGCTGCGAACTTCATAAACATTAACTCAACTGGTTTTCAGGTTGTAAACAGCGACACTGAGATAAACGCAAGCGGCGACACCTACATCTACATCGCCATCCGGCGCGGCCCGATGAGAACGCCGACGAGTGGGACGAGTGTGTTTAGTCCTAACTACGCTTCTTCAACCACAGGGCAACAAATTACTACTAATTTTCCTGTTGATTCTCAAATATTGAGATACCTTCCTTCTGGTATTGGTGGATATTGGTTTGATAGGCTTCGCGGTGTTTCATCAACCACTACTGAAAGTGGTCAGGCTTTGTATCCAAACAATACAAATGCTGAAACAGCAGAGTCCTACACAAGATACTTTAATAACACAGGGTATCAACAAAATAGTGGATTTGCCGTTGGCACACAAATGATTGGATATTCATTTGCTCGTGCGCCGGGGTTCTTTGATGTTGTCTGCGGGACAGGTCCTGTGGCTACGGCATATCACAATCTTGGCGTTATTCCTGAAATGATTATCATGAAACGCCGTAACGGAACTGATCCGTGGTGGGTTGTTTCATCTGGTCTTGGTAGCATCAACGCCGACTATATTCTTCTAAACACAAACGCCGCAAAAGTTACTGAGTCAAACAATTTGGTGAACGCAACTTCAACAACATTCAGTCCGCAATATTTTTTTGGAGGCGGCAATACATGGGTTGCCTATCTATTTGCAACACTTGCTGGCGTATCTAAGGTAGGCTCATATACAGGCACCGGCACAACGCTACAGGTCAACTGTGGATTTACTGGTGGCGCTAGGTTTGTAATGATTAAGCGCACCGACTCTACTGGTGACTGGTATGTATGGGACTCGGCTCGAGGGATTGTGGCCGGTAACGACCCCTACCTGCTCTTGAACAGTACCGCCGCAGAAGTCACCAACACCGACTACGTTGATACTTACAGCGCCGGATTTGAGATTAGCAGCACCGCGCCAGCCGCGATTAACGCAAACGGCGGAACCTACATCTTCTTAGCAATAGCATAAGGAAAAATCATGTATAGAGTTCGATCAGACGGCTCACTCAAAACTCAAGGTGAAATCCGTCAAATGTATCCCAACACCTCGTTCCCAAAGGTCTGGACGCCTGAGCTGGTAGAAGAGCTTGGCCTAGACCCGGTGTTCGAGACCCCCGCACCGACAACCACTGTTTACCAGACCGCCTTCAAAAATGGTGTTGAGCAAGTGGCTGGGAAGTGGGTATGGAAGTGGGCTATCGGCCCTGTCTTCACAGACATCACTAACGAAGACGGAACCGTAACCACGGCTGCTGCACAAGAGGCTGCACACAAGGCTCGGATTGATGACGAGGCGGCAAAGGCAGTACGAGCAACCCGTGATCGCTTGATTGCTGAGACCGACTGGCTGGTAATTAAGAATTTAGAATTAAATCAAAATGTACCTGGCAGATGGGAAGTCTATCGCCAGGACTTGCGGGACATCCCCCAGCAGGCGGGATTTCCTCACAACGTAACATGGCCTACTAAACCGGAGTAATGACATGCCAGTAACTATTGACGGATCAAATACGCCCACCGCCGGTGGTGTTGGATACGGTGACGGCACCGAATTAGCGTTTACAAACGCCGGTACCGCAGGTCAGGTATTAAAGAGCAACGGGGCTGGTGCGCCTACTTGGGGATCATCAACCGTTAATTTAGCAACAGACGTAA
>Ga0315904_10011100_pt1 | contig 11550 bp, 9 predicted proteins | sample LakEriMetagenome_6_FD_203529 | JGI IMG/M metagenome (GOLD analysis project Ga0315904, IMG submission 203529) | Freshwater fungal communities from buoy surface, Lake Erie, Ohio, United States - Buoy 12 MA120 | ecosystem: Environmental > Aquatic > Freshwater > Lake | place: USA: Lake Erie, Ohio...
TTGCGGTAAGTCTTGTAATTGAGCGACTCAATGATCAGCATATACTTGCCCTCGTTCAGGTCCTGCTTAACGATGCCCACACTATCCGAAGACCGCGATATCCTTTGGGTTGAATCACTGGCATTGATGAGCTGGACAGTGGCGTAGGGGACCGGCTCACCGCTGCGGCCCGAGATCTTCACCGTGATCTGGAATTGCGCATGGATTGTCAGGGAAAACAGCATAGCCAGGACGAGCGAAAGAGGCTTCACGATCTGCAACATCGGCGCAAAGATAAACTCCGAACCGGGCAATTGAAAACCGTCTGTCCGCTGGTTTAAACGATCAACCCAAAAAAGGGGCCCATAGACTCAACCGTTGGATGTTATGATGGTCCTGAATGTCAAATTCACCCTTGGCTGATCAACCCGCTTTGTGGGTGGAAGACGATGCAGCCAGTGTGATTGGGTGGTCCCTTTCATGATCAGCAGGCTGCCGTGTTCTAAGTTGAGAGCCACCGTTTCCTTTGTCCGCTTATGTTTGAAGGCGAATTTCCGCTCTGCGCCAAAACTCAGCGAAGCGATGGCCCCGTCTTTCTTCAGATCCTTCTCACCATCGCTATGCCAGGCCATCCCTTCCTCGCCATTGTGATAGAGATTAAGTAAACAGGAGTTATAGGTTTCGCCGCTTTGCTTTTCTGCCATCGCTTTCAATGCGAGCAATTCTTCTGTCCAAGGCAATGCGAGCTTGGTGGTATTGGAATAGGAATACGTATACGGACGGTCGCCATACCAGGCCACTTTGCGTTTGGTAATGAAATGCTTACCCATGATATAGGCCTCATCGTTCCGCCACTCAATGGTACTCAATAAAGCTTCCAAATACTCATTGGCCTGTTGAGGCAGAAAGATCCTTCCATAATAGTGTACCACACCATCCTGAGGTAAAAGATTCTCTTCCCGATATTCATTACTGAACAGATCCATAAAAATGATAACAAAGATGGCATGTAAGATGTTCCGGGAAATATATATTTTGGCACCATGAAGCAATTATTCGTTCTGTTGCTACTCTGCATATGTCTGGTCGCCAATGCCCAAAATAGAAAAGGCAAGCCATTGCCGGAGATCAGTTTACCGGGACCAGCCGGAACAGAGATCCCTGTTTCCTCGTTAAAAGGCAAGGTAGTACTCATAGATTTCTGGGCCAGCTGGTGCAAGCCCTGTCGCATGAACAATCCCAAACTCGTAGAGGTATACACTGCTCAACACGAAAAGGGATTCGAGATTTACGCCCTCTCCATCGATACGGACAAATCAGCCTGGATGAAAGCCATCACCTCGGATAAGATGTTCTGGACCAATGTGATCGATACCGATGGCTGGAGATCTGCTGTCCTATCCAAGTTTAATATAGAAGCCATCCCGTCTAACCTGTTGATCGATAAAAAAGGCATGATCCGGGGCTACGATATGGCCCCCGAGGATTTACCGAAAGCCATTAATAATTTACTGGCGGAATAGAATCCATTGGCTCATTAGCTAGTTGACTCATTAGCTAATTCCCCTTTAAAAAATCTTGATATGAGGTATCTGGTGGTTATTGCATTATTCTTCTTTGGTACATTATTGCACGCCCAGGAACGAACGGACTCGGTGTACATGTTCTCCTATTTCATCAACAATGGGGAAGATGGATTGCACTTGGCATATAGCCTGGATGGATTGCACTACAAGGCCCTGCATGAAGGACGCTCATTGCTGAAACCCCTGGTGGGGAAAGATAGCCTGATGCGCGATCCTTGCGTGATCAGGGGAGCCGACGGCATCTTCCACATGGTATGGACCGTGAGCTGGAACGACAGGGGCATTGGCTATGCCAACTCCAAAGATCTCAAAATCTGGAGCCCCCAACAATTCATCCCTGTGATGGCCCATGAAGACAGCGCGCGCAATACATGGGCCCCTGAGATCACTTACGATCCCTATTCAAAACAATACATGATCTACTGGGCCAGCACGGTGAATGGCCAGTTCACGGAAACAGCGGCTTCAGAGAGCAAGTACAATCACCGCATGTATCATACGCTGACGAAGGACTTCAAAACTTTCTCCCCTACAAAACTGCTGTACAACAAAGGCTTCAACGTGATCGATGCCACCATCGTGGTGTTAGGAAGAAAAAAATACCTGATGGTATTGAAGGATGAAACCTTAGTGCCGGTAGCGCAAAAGAATCTCCGTACAGCGCGCAGCAAACACCTTGCTAAAGGATATTCAGCAGCCAGTGCACCCATCACGGGCAAGTACTGGGCCGAGGGCCCAACCACCTTAAAAATAAAAGACCAATGGGTGGTATTGTTTGATAAGTACGCAGATGGCAAATACGGTGCTGTAGCTTCTACAGACCTTGCCAACTGGAAGGATATTTCCGATGCTGTTCAAGTTCCGCAGGGCCTTAGGCACGGAACGGTATTTATGGTTTCGGCGGCGGAGTTTGATCAATTGGCTAATTAGCTGATTGGCTGATTAGCTCATTCTTAGTGGAAAAAGATGCCAAGAAAATCTCCAGTATCCCACACTGAGGAATCAGCTAATTAGCCAATTAGCCAATCAGTCAATTACAAAATCGTAACGCCCTGATCCGAGTTCCAGCGCGGTTTCCCCTGCAGCTTTATGATTCAAGTTGAGAAGGTCGCCCGACACTCCTTTCCCATTCATCCTGATTGCGCCGAGTTGATTGGTAGGTAAGATGACCGTAGCGGAGCTATTCACGGGGATCTCTACTTGCAATGTAAAGGTGCTGCCCTCTTTCTTCCAGTCAACCCCGATCAGCCCATTGATAGATGCGTAAGATCCCTTTGCCCAGGTGATCGAACCGCCGGGCTGGGGATGGATGATGAAATGCTTGTACGCAGGATCATTGATATCCGGATTGATGCCCAGAATTACGCGGTACATCCACTCGCCCACTGAACCCAGGGAATAATGACAGAATGAATTCATACCCGCATCCTGGAAACCGCGGCCCTTCACATAACCATCCCATCGCTCCCAAATGGTAGTAGCCCCCTGATTGATCGAATATAACCACGATGGCATCCGCTCAGACTCTAACAGTCGATACGCAATATCATTCCGGCCCCGTTTTGTCAATTCTTTCATCATCATGAGCGTTGTGACGAATCCCGTTGAAATACGATAATCATATTCTTTCAAGCAATCCAGCATATGATCAAAGGCCGACGCCTCTTTCTCCCTTGGCAGCAGTTCAAAATTCAGCGCCAGCGCATAGGCCGATTGGGTATGCCCCTTGATCTTCACGCTGTCATTTACATATTCCGAATTGAATCTCTTTTTGATCGATTCAAACAGCGCCTCATACTCAGCAGCATCTTTCTCATTGCCCAGCACCCTGGCCATCTTACTAAATAATCTCACCGAGTTGGCATAAAACGCCGTAGCAAAAACTTCCTTAGGCACTTCGCCGCGTGTCTTTGAATATCCTTCCGCGATCACGGTATTGGCATTTAGCCAGTCGCCATACTGGTTGCCTACATCTTTCAACCAGAGAAAATCAGGATTCTGCCGCCTGATGTTCTCGATGTATTTTTTCATCGCATCATAGTGCTGCCTCAACAACTCTTTGTCGCCATAGTTCTCATACATCCGCCAGGGAATGATCACGCCTGCATCCGACCAGGCCGGTGCGTTTGAAAAACGGATATCGGGTTTATTGGCATGCGGCGCGATGTCCGGGAATGTTCCGCGCTCTGATTGTGCATCGCGGATATCCTTGATCCATTTTGTATAAAACGCAGCCATGTCCATATTGAACATGGAGTTCTGGCAGAACACCTGCGCATCCCCCATCCAGCCCATACGTTCATCCCGCTGGGGGCAGTCGGTCGGAACAGAAGTCATGTTGTTCCGCTGCGTCCAGAGGATATTGCTCCAGAGTTGGTTCAGCTTTTCGTTGGAGCATGAAAAACCGCCCACTTCATCGGGATCGGACGACAAGGCACAGGCCCTGATCGTTTCGATATTCTTCAGGCTCTTTAAGCCGCTGATCTCGATATAGCGAAAGCCGTGGTAGGTGAAATAAGGCTCAAACACATCATCGTTTCCCGAAAGAATATATTCATCTTCCTGGATGGCCGCAGCCAGGTTGGCCGTGTAGAGAGAACCGTCATCGTCCAACATCTCACCGTGCCGGATCTTGATTTGATCTCCTTTCTGGCCTTTGATCTTCAACTGCGTCCAGCCCGTGAGGTTCTGGCCAAAGTCAACGATGTATTTGTCACCCAGGGGTTTAACAGTTTGCGGATTCAGGTATTTGTAAATCCGGATCGGTTCATTCTTTTGCGCTTCCAAATTCTTATGCACAGTGGCGTCTGCATAGACATTGCTCCAACTGCCATCGTTAAAGCCCACCTGCTGCCAATGAGCAGGGATGTTGCGCGCATCGATCTTCTGACCCAGGAAATTATCTGCAGCCACAATAAAACCCTTCGTATTGATTTTCCAACTCTCATCGGTTACCACCAATTCTTTCGATCCATCGGCATAGGTGATCGCGAGCTGTGCGATGAGTCGGCGATCATTACCATAAACCCCGCGCCTCGGATAATCTTCATGCCATTTTGTAGGGCCGATCATGCTGAGATACCAGCCATCACCCAGCAGGGAAGAGAGCACGTTTGAACCGGGTTTCAGCGACTTGGTGACGTCGTAAGTCTGGTACTGCACGCGCTGGTTATAATCTGTCCATTCGGGAGTGAGCCATTGGTTGCCTACTTTTTGCCCATTCAATCCCATTTCATAATAGCCGAGCGCAGACACGTAGAGCACGGCTTCTTTAACGTTATTGCGAACATTGAATGCTTTTCGCAACATGGGCGACGAAGGACCGACGGGCTTGATATTCTTGAACGACTTGTTCTTCTCTGGGTCATAGGTGGCCAGCATAGCCTGGTATTCTTTTTGAACGAGGTCGGGCTGATCGCCGATCCATTTCGCTTTCCAATCCTTTGCCTCCAGCAGACCCATGCTCCAGAAAGCCACAGGACTCCAGGGCGTTGCTGCATCGTCCTGATTCCAGACCCTGACGGTCCAGAAACATTTCTGTCCGCTCGTTAAAGACTTACCACCATATACGATCTGGGCATTCGCATTGGAAGATGTTTTTCCGCTATTCCAAATATCCGCCTTGGCTTCGGTGAGTTTATCAGGCGCGCTGGCCACCAGCACCTGATAGGCCGCTTGCTTCTGAGCATATACACTCTTCGCCGCCACTTCGATGATCCAGCCCAACCTTGGCGTGCGCACATCCAGGCCGAGGGGGTTCACCAGGTATTCCGTTTTGAGGTTGGTAACCTTGAGTTGTGCGGGCGGGTTAGGGTTGGCAATGGAGATCAGCGGAAGGATCAACAGTATAACGAGTAGAGACCTAAAGTTCATATCAGGAGTTTAATGCTTGGCGACGTCAACACGACAACGCTGCCGGCTCAAACCGGGGCAAGAAATTACAACATATATATTAATACTCTTTCTTATGCGGGATAACGCCCCTGACACCGCCGAGGGGATTAGTCACATCGCCATGATATCTGGGAATGAGATGGATGTGGACGTGTGGGACAGTTTGTCCTGCTGCCTCATTGACATTGATGCCCACATTAAACCCATCCGGATTGAATTGTTCCGAAACCATCTGCTTCACCTCGTTCAACAACTGCATGCAATGACTTTGTTCCGCTGGCAAAAGATCAAAATAACTGGAGGTATGTCGATTTGGGATGATGAGCGCATGGCCTGGGCTGACGGGAAACTTATCAAAAATGGCAAAGGCATTTTCGCTCTTTAGGATGATACCCCTACTGGCATCCCAGTGGCAAAAAGGACAGTTGTGTTCATTGTACTTCATGACATGTATTCAAATCCATTGTTGACCGCGATGGTCACAAGAGGCTGTATCACTTGTTTAAACCGCTCGCGTATAAAGTTATTTGATAAATCATTGATCTCAGAAAGATCAGGGAAGATGGTTAGATACTCCTGCAGATATTTACTCTCCGGCTTTGCTTTTCGAACGGTATCAATTCCCATGATCTGCATCTGAAAGAAATCATCAAAATAGATATCAAAAGGCGGGATCTTATCGCTCTTAGAACTATTGAATGATTTGTCTGCCGGGATCAGATTCCAGATCAAGTCGTGCGACACAAAAGCGTAAGGAATAAAATGTTCAACGACATAATCGCCTTTATCTAATGGCCTTTTGGTATAAATACAATGCTGCGGACCGTTCTTATCGATAACAATGTCCCAAAATTCTTTTCGCTGTTTGGTAAGGCCATTACGAAGGGCGGGCTTGATGAGTTTATTCGGAATATCCGGCACATTGGGGTTCTTGGCCTGTAGAAAGATGGCCAGATTCCAATAGCAGAAAGCTTTCAGCATATGGGCGTTCTCGAGCAGGTAGTTGATCCACTCGGGATTGATCACGATGAATTCGTCGTGCAAGGCATAGAGAGACTGGTTGGCAAATCCCTTCGAGGCATTGTAAATGACTCCTTGCAATTGTTTCGGAAACCATGGACTTAAAAACCAGTGTGGCACCTGCCTGTCGAAATAACTCAACGTACGCCTTGTTTCCTTAGAGGTAGTTCTAGTTAGCTGCTTTATAATTTCCAAGCGCTCCTGATCGATCGGTATGTTCTCCAGCACTTTCACCCGCTCGATGGCCCACTGCAACTTGTCCTGCTTCCCGAAAGAAATATGGAAATAATTAACGGTGTACCAGGCATTGGCAATCATGCTGGCAAAAAGGTCTTTCTTCTGAATCTTCGTTTCGCCATTTTCTGTCGCATGTAAAATGGACAGGAACCAGTAAAACTTATAAGTAGCCACTGTATTATTAAAGCAGGATGCGAGAAGGTGTATAGGAAGATGACTGGATCCCGGAAGTTTCATTGGCGAACTTGTTGCTGCAAGCTAACGAATAGCGGGTATTTCCGATTCATGAGCCAACTAGCATGCCTAATCGGCTCAGATTTGGCCCTTTTTTGAGCCGATTAGCCGAATTATTCGGCTCATTTACCTGAGGGCAGCGCCCGAATCTCAACATTACCGTAGTCAAGGTTTTGCAAAACAGCTGAACGTCCAAGGGTAGCTCCTTATTCATTATTCCAAATAAGGTGGTCACCGGTAAGAAAGTAAAAATGATAAATCTTTGTACTCTGACTGTACACTCAATTTATACCTACCTTCCCTATACCCTTAATTTCTCCCGCATGCGCCTTATCTTGAACTTCATACTCGCCCTCGCCACCTGTAGTGTTCTCGCTCAAACAAAACCACTCAAATACAGCCTCTCCTTCCCGAAGACGTCAGATCATTATGTCCACGTGGAACTCACCATAGAACATTGGAACGATGACTCGCTGGTATTGAAAATGCCAGAATGGACACCTGGCTATTACCAGCTCATGAACTTCGCGCAGAAAGTGGAAGGCGTAAAACTCATGAACCCCAAGGGGAAGACCATTCCCGTGGAACGAAGCGGCAATAGCTGGCGGATCAACAACACAAAAAACAAAAGCATCACCATCAGCTACGATGTAAAAGCAGATCGGAAATTTGTAGCCTCCAGTTTTGTTGATACCTCTCATGCCTACCTCACGCCTGCCGGCATCTTTATGTATGCGAACGACAAGATCAATATGCCCGTTCGTGTCACCATCGTGCCTAACAAATCATCTGATCGAATTGCCACAGGCCTTGAAGCGCTCACCGACCGCGAATTCACAGCGCCCGACTTCGACATCCTCTACGATTGCCCCATCCTCATCGGACCGCTCGAAGAACTCCCATCGTTCACCGTAAAAGGGATCAAACACCGGTTCATCGGTTACAAAATGGAATCCTTCGACAGGCAATTGTTCATGAACAACCTGAAGAAGATGGTGGAAACCGCATCAGGACTGATCGGCGACATCCCCTATAAAGAATACACTTTCATCGCCATAGGCCCGGGCCGCGGAGGTGTCGAACACCTCAACAACACCACCATCAGCTTCGCGGGCAGCGAACTGAACTCGGCCGAAGGCATGAATCGTACCATGAACTTCATCGCACACGAATACTACCATCATTACAACATCAAACGCATCCGCCCATACGAACTCGGACCATTTGATTAAACCAAAGCCAACCGCACCAACCTGTTCTGGGTCAGTGAAGGACTATCGGTCTACTACGAATATCTGGTGGTGAAAAGAGCAGGACTTGCTACGGAACAACAACTGCTTTCAAGTTTGTCGGGCAACATACGTGCCCATGAAACAGATCCCGGCCGCGCCTACCGATCCCTTACCCAATCCAGCTACGAAACCTGGAGTGACGGGCCTTTCGGCCGTCAAGGAGAAGAAGAGGATCGCTCTATTTCTTACTACGACAAAGGACCCGTAGTGGGCTTGTTGCTGGACATCGCCATTCGCAAAGCGTCTGCCAACAAACAATCGCTGGATGAAGTCATGCGCTTTCTCTATTACAACTACTATAAGAAACTGAAACGCGGATTTACCGATGCCGAATTCCAGGAGGCCTGTGAAAAAGCCGCAGGGGAATCGTTGAACGAAGTGTTTGAGTATGTGTACACGGCAAAGGAGATCCATTACGATAAATACCTCCACCCGGCAGGACTGAAACTATTACGTACCATGGAAGACGGGAAACCCAATTTTCAACTGGCTCGTATCGGGAATATGGATAGTTTGCAGCAGGAGATGCTGGCGTCGCTGTTCCGGTAAAACCACTAGAATTCCTTCTCTGCCATTTCGCTCTGCGGCAGGTTGATCTTCCTGTTTTTCCGGGCCAGGTTAAAACTCACAGAAAACTGGATTTGATCGGGCTCGTAGATATAGTTGGTAGTGGAATAAAAATCGGAACCAAACGTGGTAATACGCTGCCTGTTGGAAATACCGAGGCCCGCATCCATATACAACCACTGCAACTGAAATCCCCAGCGATTGTCTTTTGTAGATTTTTTTACTGAAAGATTAGGCGTGAAGAAGGCGTCATCTTCCCCCTGGGCAGTGGCGCGTAAAGACAAGAAATTCACGCTGAGCTGGACCTGCCAATTTGAAGGCAAAGAGAATGTTTGATTGGTATTGATGCTATAGACCCAACTGCCATTTGAAAAAGCAACATCTCCATTGAACAGTTCACCCTCGATATCGTATTTGTACACATTTCCACCTACTGTCAGCTGCCAGAACTTCCCGACCCGATAATTGACATAGGCCTCCAGGCCGGTTTGTCGAGCTGCCCCCGCATTGGTAAAAATGCGCGAAAGAATGGTATCGTTATACACTTTGTTCACCCGCTGGATCGGATTCTTCACGCGTTGGTGATAGAGTGTGGCGGTAAAACTTCCCTTACTGAATTTCTGTTCCAGTCCCAGTTCCCAAATGCCCGTGAGTTCGGGTAGCAGCTCAGGATCGCCCTGCTCAAGGGTTTCCGAGTGTTCACGCTCGGGAAAAGGATTCAGTTCGAAATTGTTGGTGCGCTTGATACGCCGTGTGTACGATTGTTTCAGGCTGGTCTTTGATGTGAATTGATATTTCAATAAATACGATGGAAACAAATTCCACAGCGGCAGAGAAGTTTTTTCATTGGTGCTCACGATGTCGAGATCACGCAGCATATACTCCGCACGAAGCCCGGCCTGGTAAGAAAGCTTACCATAGACATTACTGTATTGCAGGTATCCTGCATGGATCTGGTTGCTCACGTTCACCTTGCTGGTAAATGCGGGATCGATGGTGAAATCCGTTTGACCAAGGTCCCTGTACTTGTATACGAAATCCCCGCGCTGGTCATCGTACCGGAACTGATATCCCGCCTGCCAGGTACGCGCGCCCCTCTTATTGGTCAGATCCGATTTAAAACGATATGCATGTAAGGGATTGGTACTGGGGTTGATGGTTTCCTGGTAAAGGGTATTGGGAATGGGGTATGATAAATTCTTGTTGGTAGTAAGACTTTCGAGATCGGCACCTTCGTACTGGAGCGAGAAGGCCAGTGATGTGGTATTCGAAATTTTGTGATCAGAGCCGATACTTGCGAGCGAGAACAAGCCTTCTTTCTGCGCTGTGTTCTCATTGAAATAAGTGAAGCTGGTGATCTGACCCGTAAGCAGATCTTCGTAGGAGTTGTTATACACCAGATCAGCCACGCGGCTTTGAAATCGCTTGCCGAGATATACCGAGCCCTCGATCCGGTTATTTAAACTGATCTGATAACCCGCGGCGAAACGCCCGCCATAATTGTACCGTTTATAACTGCGCTCACCATTGGATGGGAACGATGTAAAGATGTTCCCGATGGTGGTGTTGACATCCCCCTCGCGATAACCCGCCATATCATTGCGCAGGTAATTGAATCCCGTGCTGAAATCCCATGCGCCTTTTTGGTAACCGATGGACAAATCGATGGCGTGCCGCTGTGGCGATGTATACCGCTGGTTATCGAAATCCTGTAGGGGCGGTGCGCCGATCATAACGTTTGACTGCACCATGAGTCCCTGCTCCGGCGCTGTTTTGTTAATGATGTTCATGATGCCAGCCTTGCCATCGGCGTCAAATGCAGCGCCCGGCGTGCTGATCATCTCGATACTTTCTATGGAGGATGCAGGGATTTGGCTGAGTACGAAGGCAGGATCGGCCTGGGTAGGGCGGCCATTGATCAACACCTGGAAACTCGCAGAGCCGCGAACATTGATCTCGCCCTGGCCATTGACCGATACCGATGGAAGATTCTTGATCAGGTCCGTAGCCGTGCCGTTGGCAGCCGTAACGAATTCAGACGCTTTGAACACTTGCCTGTCGAGCTTAAAGGCCACGGGCGGTTTTTTACCCTTTACCACGATCTCCGACAGGGAAACATTCTGGCGGAACATCGTGTCGGCGAGAGGTTTAATAAGTGTATCTGCCGGGGACATGGAATCCAAAGCAATGACTACGACGGTCTGCAATAAAAGGGTTAAAAACAACAGAATCTTCATCAGACATTATGAAGATATTGAATATATCTGGCTGGACGCGATCGATAATCATTAATCCGGTTGTCAGTGACTACTTAGTCATTTGAATAAAGCCGCGCAATGTCATAAGTTTGTACCCTTCCTTCATCATTATACTACTATGCCAGACTTCGTTGACCTGCTGACTTTTGTTTTCGGAATTGCCGTGATTGCAGCAATGATCATACTGATCAGAAAACTATTCAAAAACAGGGATAAATTTTAAAGATCCCCTATACCATGATCAACAACTGGTCTCTCGCTCCACTCGTTATTCGATCTATGCCCAGGGATGTTTCCATCCTTCGCGGTAATTTCGTTTAAGCATACCAGTTGCCTCAGGATCATTCTTCACGATCTTCTTCAAGGGATCATATTGTAGCGGCCTGCCCAACTTCATCGACATATTGGCCAGTATGCAACTCGCTGTGGAGATGTGCCCATGTTCGATATCGGCAACCGGTTTTGATTTTTTCTCGATGGCCT
>Ga0315904_10011101_pt1 | contig 11549 bp, 4 predicted proteins | sample LakEriMetagenome_6_FD_203529 | JGI IMG/M metagenome (GOLD analysis project Ga0315904, IMG submission 203529) | Freshwater fungal communities from buoy surface, Lake Erie, Ohio, United States - Buoy 12 MA120 | ecosystem: Environmental > Aquatic > Freshwater > Lake | place: USA: Lake Erie, Ohio...
TGGTGCGATTCCACGAATCGTCCATCAGCAAGATCGCCGGCGCTTCGCCTTGATACACGCGATCGGTCTCCTGGGTAAAGCGAATCGACTCGCCCGTTGCGGGACGCGTTTCGCCCGTGAGTTGATCCAGGAAAGGCAACTCCTCCAACGGTCCATGAACCGAAACTGCATCGATGTCACCGACGGCGAAATAGGTGTGCAACGCGACTTCGCAGGTCACTTCGTGATCGGATCGGTTGGTCGCCGTCAACTCGGTCGTCAGGTCATGACCGAATCGAATGCGGTACCGCAGGTGGAATGGCTCGCTCGAGGTTTCCAGGACAACCGTGACCGAATCGTCGGTCGCGCTGGTGCTGGAGACGTGCCAGTTCGCCAAGCGGGCCCAGCCGTGCGCGGGCTGGCCCGGATTGGCCGACGGGCCAAACCATGGAAAACAAATCGGAATGCCGCCGCGAATGGCTTTGTCGTTCGCGAACAACGACTCGCTGCTCATGAACAAAAGAGGATGGGCTGTTCGCGTGGGCTGGAAATGCGTGACGTGCGCTCCGTGCAGAAAGAACTGCCCTTCGCCACCCCCGAACGCCGCCTGTCCAACGATCAGACCACTCTCGTGGAGATCAAAACGAAGTCGGTCCGCGATGGCGAAGTTCGCTTCGAGTTCCAACAAGGTTTGCGATGGCGAAGTCACGGGCTGTTCGATTTCTTAGATGGTGAAGGAGGAGACAAACTCGCACCGGCATGGTAGCCGTTCCGGATTCGAGCAAGCCGAAGTGATTCGTCGGAGAATGGATCGATTCTCATCCTGGAGCGAGGTCGATTACCTAAGGGTTAGCTGGTTAGCCAGGGAATGATGCTTTCGGCGTATCGACCGTTATTTTTGCTGTTCGTACTTGGTTTTGTACTTCTCGTACAGCTGCGTATGCTTGCTCGACAGATCGACTTTGCGGCCTTGGATCCATGCCGCGGTCACTTGAGTTGGCGTCTCGAGGATATCGCCGTTGCAGAGAAACACGGTTGCATCTTTGCCAGCGTCGATCGAGCCGACTCGATCGGCAACACCCAAGATCTCGGCCGGGGACAAGGTGATGGCGCGGATCGCGTCGTCTGGGCTCAAGCCAAACCCGGCCGCAGTGGATGCATGGTAGGGAAGGTTTCGAACGCCGGAGGCGCCGAACCGACCATCGCTTGCGATGCTGAAAGGAATGCCGGCTGCCCGCAACTGCGAAGGAAACGCGTACGCCGCATCGTAGGGGGCATCGCGCCGCGGCGGCAGTCGATAAACTCCGGATACGATGACGGGGACCTTGGCTTCGCGGATCAGTGCAGCGCAGTGCACGGCATCGCTCGCACCCATCAGGATCAACTTGAGAGAATGCTGCTTGGCGAACGCGATCGCTGTTTGAATCTGTTTGACCGAGTTGGCATTCACGATCATGGGCATGCGTCCCTCGGCGACGGGGATCATGGCTTCGAGGCGAAGATCGGTTGCCAGGCTCGGGTTGACCGCTTTCGCTGCGGCGTAGGCACGAGTCTCCCGGAAAAGGGTATGCAGGGGTTCAAGTCGATCCGCGTTGTCGGCTTCCCGTTCGGTCGCGTCGGGCCCTGGGCGTCGCCCGCCGCGTCCTCCGCCCGCTGCCCCTCCGAACCGAGGCCAATTGACCATCATGCCGACATCCGCTCGGAGCGTCATGTCCTCCCACGTCCATCCGTCCATTTGCAAGACCGATGCTCTCCCGGAGACGAGTCCGCCGGCTGGACCGACCAGGGAGAACAGCACTCCATTGGCGCGGGCTACGGGAATCGCTTCGCTATCCGGATTGACTGCGACCGCCGCTCGCACGTTGGGGTTGATCGTCCCCATTTCCGAATTGTCGATCGAAGCGCGAATGGAATCGATTTCGATCAATCCAATGGCCGAGAAGGAGTCCATCAAACCGGGATACAGATGTTGACCGGGAGCATCGATGATTTCGCAGCCGTCGACAGGTTGGATATTGGCTCCGATCTCCGCGATCTTGCCGTCCTTGAGGAGAACGCTCGTGCTGGGCAAGGTCCCTTGGGTGACGGTATGCACCGTCGCGTTTCGGATCAAAATCGGGTTCTTTTGCTTCGCGCCCGGGATCTGGTCCGACGCGCTGACGGTGACCCCAGCAAGGCACCATGCCAAACCAATGGCTCGAAGGATGTTGCGATGGAAGTGGGTTGGGACACTCATGGAAGATCGTTTTTTCTCGAAGCGGTGATGGTGGGAATGGGCGGAGTCGATCGGCAAATGGTTTGGGCTATTCGTGATCATGGGCTCCCTCCATGGCTCCTGCGGCTCCCTCATCGGCGTGGAAATGCTGACGGTCATCGTGATGGTCGTGGCAATATTCATCGTGATTTGGCCAGAGCCGCGAGGGGTCGTCGGCGAGGGAGCTTCGCTCGCCGGTGGCTTCGCCGCTATCGAGAATCTTTTGGACGAGAACCCTATGGAGTTGGTCATCTCGCAATCGGACTTCGGCATCTTCGGCGCGATCGAAGTATTTGCGACCGTCGATCCAAGTTTGTTCGCAGCGGGATCGTGGCGACAATGGCGATCCGTTCCACATGGCAAAGTCCGCATGTTTGCCGACCTCGAGCGAGCCGACGTATTTGTCGATTCGCAATTGGATGGCTGGGTTGAGCGTCACGAATTTGAGGGCCTCCACCGGGTCGACGCCTCCATACTTGATCGCCTTTGCAGCCTCGTGATTCATGTGGCGACCAAGCTCGGCGTCATCGGAATTGAACGAGACTACGATACCTTGGTTGTGCATGATGGCCCCGTTGTGCGGGATCGCATCGACCACTTCCAATTTGTAGCCCCACCAGTCGGAGAATGACGACGCCGTGGCGCCGTGTTTTGCGATGGCATCGGCAACTTTGTATCCTTCGAGGATGTGTTGCAAGGATCCAATTCGGATGTGGTACTCGTCGAGCACCCGCAGGAGTCCCAGGATCTCGTCTTGGCGATAGCTGTGGCAGTGGATCCAGCGTTCCCCGCGCAGGATCTCGCTGATCGCTTCGAGTTCCAGATCCCTTCGAGGGGGCAGCCCATTGGGGGACGCGAGCCAGGCATCCCAAGTCTTCTGGTATTCCAGGGCGGAATTGAATCGATCGCGGAAGATTTGCTCGACACCCATGCGGCTTTGTGGATAGCGCGGATTGGGGTTGTCCGACCAGTTGCTCTGCTTCACGTTTTCGCCGAGCGCGAATTTGATGCCCGGCGGCGCCTCCTTGAACTTCAGATCGTTGTACGGGTGTCCCCATCGCAGCTTGATCACTTGGTTCTGTCCGCCGATCGGGTTTGCCGATCCGTGCAAAATGTTGGCGACGGTCAATCCACCCGCCAGCTGGCGGTACACGGTGACGTCTTCGGCATTGATGAAGTCCCCGATCCGAACTTCGGCAGTGACGGCCTGAGAAGCTTCGTTGACGCCGCTGTCGGTCGCCATGTGCGAGTGGCAATCGATCAAGCCCGGACTGATCTCGAATCTCGATCCATCGATCACCTTCGACCCTTGTGGGACAGGCAGATCGACACCGATCGCATCGATGATCCCGTTTCGGATGATCATGTCGGCATCGCGAAGCACGCCGTGGGGACCGCAAGTCCAAAGGGTCGTATTTTGAATGACCACGAGAGGGTGTAGTTCAGGAGGCGATGTTCGACCGAAGGATGCGAAGGGATAACGCAGGCTCGATAGAATCTTGGGCTCGCTCTTTGACTTCTTCTCATCTTTACCCTTGGCGGCCGATTCCTCTTTCGTCGCATCATCCTTCTTGGGTTCATCGACCTTCTTGGGTTCATCGACCTTCTTGGTGGCCCGAACGATTTGCTCGGTGCCGTCCGGCCAAAGGATGGAGCCGAAGAGGTAGGGTTGCGATGAGCCCGGTTGCGGCAGCCACGCGAGCGCTATTTGAGCCACGCCCGATTTGTCCTTGTTGAAGGGCTCGCTCGGAACCGTCGCGCTGAGCGTATGATCTGTCCAGCGAAGCTCCTTCAATTTGGTTTTATTTTTGTCCTTGTCCGCATCGTGCGGTTCACCGCGGGTCGTTTTCGGATCCTCTTTGGCTTCGTCCGATTTGCCTTCTACCGGTTTTGGCTCGGGTGGCTTGTCTGCGTCATTGGCCGCGGCGGGTGCTGCTGGCTCGGCGGCGGGTGCTGGCAATTCCAGGGTGCCGGAGATCTTCTTTTCCGAGTCCTTGAGCACGAGCAGGGCTTGCGTTGGCCATATCGAAGGTTGGTTATTGAACCCTTTGGTTTCGAGGACCTGCATTTCCCAGGTGCCATCGATGTTGGTGGCGCTCTTGTATGCATTGGCCGGACGGGTGCCGCGAACCCAAACCTCTTCGATCTCGGTTTTTTCGTCCCAGAGATCACCAGAGGCGACCACAAAGTTGGCCCAATGTCCGGTAGCGATCTTCCCGACTTGGTTTTCCACTTCGAGCAAGGATGCGGGAGTGGTGGTGATGGCGGCGAGAGCGACCGCGGGGTCCAATCCCCGCTGGATCGTTTTGCGAATTTGAGGGATCCAATCCGAGCTATCGGACAAGCCTTGGCTGGTGAGCACGAATGGGACGCCGGCCTTTGCGAGTCGCGCGGGATTCTCGGGGGCGAGTTCCCAGTGCATCAATTCTTCGAGTTCCACATCGATGGCAGCCTCCACGGTTCCTACGTTGGGTGGCTTTGGGAAATTCACGGGCAAGATCATGGTTCGACCGGTTCGCACGATCGGATCGAGCAATTGGTATTCCTGGCCGGAACCTCTCAGGACTGCCTTGAGTCCAAACTCCTTCGCAAAGGCATCGGCGCGGAGAAAGTATTGTTCGTTGAGCGCATCGAAGATCACGAGTTTGCCAGCGGAGGTATGTTGCTGGATCGCTTCGAGCCCTGCGTTCCACTCCGGTTTCGGCAGTAGCGTCGATGCGCGGTGCGCTCGCCATGCGTTCTCATACCACATCGCGTCCAGGAAGGTTTGGCGGGCGAGAGCGACGGCCCCCATCGGGCTGGATGGATAGCTGTCACGGCCCCGTCCTCTTGAGACGGTCAGCCGGACGTGGAGTGCGGCGTTGGGCCGAATGAGGGTGGATGCGAGATCGCCGTCGCTGGTGAGAACGACCGCGCTGGTCCCCTTGATGATGCCATCGCGCGGTGCGAGGAGGGCGGTGGTGATCCCCGATTTTCGAAGCTTGCTCACGACAGCGGTGGGCGCGGTCGAAACCTCGGCGACCGATCGGTTGGGAGTGATCTCGGGATTCCAGTGAGGAGAGCCTCGCGTCGCGTCGATTTCCGGAAGCTCGATTTCGATGCCTGCGTCGATGAAGCCGGGGTAGATGGTCTTGCCCTTCAACTCGATGCGACGAGCCCCGGCGGGTGCATCCACCTTTTCGCCGACCGAGACGATTTTGCCGTCGGAGACCAGCATGGCTCCCTCTTCGAGAACCCGTCCCGGTTCGAGCACGATCCGCGCGCCGGAGATCAGAAACTCATCGATCCGATGCTCTTGGATCCCGACCTCGGGCTTCACATCGGTTTTTTGACCGAGGGCAACGAACGGGGAGACGAGGGGAAAGACCAGCAGGATTGCCAACGTCCGAGATGCAGATGTCTTGATCATCATCATCCTAAAAATCTGGGGAAGCGTATCACGAGAGATGCGGATTCGATTGTAGATAAGAAGCTTCCTGTTTGGAAATTTCCCCTGCGAAAGTAGGTCAACAATCGGGAGCTTCGTAGCGGATGTTCTGACTTTGCCGGCAGAAAGGCTCGGCGAAAAATCCTGATCGATGAGCTTTCGCGCGCGGAGGTCGAGCAGCGATCGCGGTTCGCGATTCATGGACGGCGATAGGCTTCGGTTCGCCTGCTACGGATGGATTGACTGGGGGGCATCGCCACGGCTTCCACGCAGCGCGACAACGTGATCGACCGTACGAACGTACAGGATGCCTTCGGAAATCGCGGGTGTCGCCAGAACTTTGCTTCCGACCGCGTTGACGTGCGATTGCTTGAAGGTACCACCCGCTTGCACGACGTACACATGCCCCGACTCCGAGGTGAAGTACAGATGCCCATCGGCTGCGATGGGGGATGCGGTGAAGCTGAAGGTTTCGCCTCCTTTCAGTCGCTTCTTGTAGACTTCTTCGCCGGTCCTGGCTCGATAGCAGGTCACGATCCCTTGGTTGGAGCATGCGTAGAGAAAGTCGCCGTAGATTATGGGGGTCGGCATGTAGGGCCCGCCGCGCTGCGTGCTCCAAGCGATTCCAGGATCGCTCGAGGGTGCCTCGCCACCTTCCTTGGGGACTCGTCCCGGCAGCTTTAGCTCTCCGCGCGCTTCGGGTCGAATCGCGACAATCGGCTGGATCGGCGCGTAGCCGCTGGCGAGATAGATCAAGTCATGGGCTACGTTCGGCGTAGGCACCACGATCTCCGAGTGATCGGCCAGCCACCACAGCAGCTTGCCATCCCGCGCATCGTAGCCTCGAGCCGCCCGTGTCCCGTGCGTGATCAGCATCGGCAAATCGCCGAAGGAAGCGACGATCGGCGACGACCAGGTCGGAATTTCATCCCGCTCGCTCCGCCACACTTCCTCGCCGGTGGCTAGATCCAAGGCAGCGACAAACGAGCCCTTCTGAATATCGCATTGAATGAACAAACGATCTCCGTAGATAGTGGGGGAGCTGCCAAACCCCCACTGATAACTTGGATCGAAGAACCAGCCGCTGTCGAGTACTCCGAGATCGCGGCTCCATAGCGATCGTCCCTCAAAATCGAATGCGTACAGCCCTTCGGACCCAAACCACGCGATGACATGGACGCCGTCGGTCGCTACGGTGGGATTGGCATGCGAGGATTTGGAATGCCTTTTGACCGCCGGCTTTGCCGTGTTGCATGTGCGCTGCCAGAGAATCTGTCCCGTCCGCTTGTCCATACAATACAGGATGAACTCATAGATGCTGTCGTCCTGGACCGAATCGACGTCGCCATAGTGTCCAATTTTGACATCGGTATTGCCATCGCGACTCGATGCCGTGGTGACGAACAAACGATCTCCCCAGATGACGGGAGCCGAGTTGCTGAATCCTGGAATGGCGGTTTTCCAAGCAATGCTCTCGCCGTCGTCGATGTTCCAGGATAGGGGCGGATGCTGGCCGTCGGCCACACCTCGCGACAGGGTCCCGCGGAACCCTGGCCAATTGGCCGACGACACCTCAAGATCCGAGGGACTTGAAACATGCGCTAACTCCGGTGCAACTTCTTGTTTCGAACCGGTCGAGGCTTCCTCGGCATCCATCGGCTTGGTTGGCTTGGAGTCTGTCGATTCCTCGCTCGGTGCACTCGGCGCGAGTTCGTACTTGCTCCCGTTCGACTCCATCGACACTTTGACTACCTTGCCGTCCTCCCGTTCAAAGACAAGACGGCTGCTGCCCCGATGAAACTCCGTCGGTCCAAAAGCGAACCACGGTCGAAAAAGGCCACTTCCAAAGTCGATATCCAAGCCTTTCTCCCCCGCCTTGACCTCCATGGAAAAACTGCCTCGGGTTTCCGAGTACCTGCCGACGAACGAGGCTGTTTCCTCAGCGGTGAGCCTGGCAAATTCACGATCCGGAGCCTTGGCATTCCTCAGCAATTCGACGAGGTCCGAACGATCGATTGCCGTTGACTGCATCATCGCCGAGGCGAGCGTTTCCGCGTCTACCGTACCAGCCGTCAGGACTGCTTCGACGATCGGCTTGTCTCCTTGTGCGATTCCATCGAGCAAGAGTTGTTTGGAACCCTCTGCTCCCCTCTGCAACAAAAGGGTGATCAAGTCATAATGCTTTCCCATCTGAGCCCCCATCAACGGGGTCTTGCCGTAGAAGGAATCCTTGACGTTGGGGTTGGCACCTCGCTCGAGGAGCAGGCGAACGACATCGGTGTGCCCTCGGTCGCTTGCAAAACAAAGCGCTGTCGAGTGATAGGCTGTCGCGGCATTGACATCGACACCGGCATCCAGCTCCTTCGCAACCGCCGTGACGTTTCCCGTCCTGGCCGCGTCCCACAATCGATCCGCGCTTGCGTTCGAACGAGGCTCCTGAGCCTGCAACATGATCGCGCAGGGCAATATCCAAATGCCAAGAACGATCACTGCGGATCCGAGAATCGCTGAGAACCGCAGGCCAACCTCCTTTTCCGTCCGGGGCTTTTCTCGGAGCTTTTGGAACGCGCCAATCATCGATATCCAATCCGTTTCAAGTTGCACCAAGGAATCTGGGGCTCGCGTGTCGGATTCATCGCCCACCGTTCTCTTTATGGTGCTGGCCTGAAACGGATTTGTCAATTCAAAAAATTGCCTTATTTTTGAATCGATAAAGTCGGCCTTTTCGGTTCCGGATCCATGGCCGGCGTTTTTACTTGGTCATGGTTGCGTCGAGGTTCAAGATGACGCGTGCGGCGAGGGTCCACGCTGCGGCATCCTGAGGCGTGGATCCGTCTGGCAGCGTGGCCATCTTTGCCGGGTCCCCTGTCGCAATCTCACGTGGGTTGAGCCATCCGTCCGCCAACCGCTTGCGTTGCGAGGCCAGAAATTCCAACATCGCACGCTGCTCTTGGTCGTTTGGCAATCGCGATGTCGCGAGACGATAGGCCCGCTCCAGGCGTTTGGCATCTTCCGCTGGAGCTTCTCGGAGAACGCGCAGGGCGAGTCCCTGTGCCGCCTCGACAAAAATCGTTTCATTCAATCCCGTCAACGCGGCAAGGGATGTATTCGACCGCATCCGTCGGGCGCATGATAAATCCCCGTTGGGTGCATCAAACGCGTTGAGAACCGGATCGGGCATCGATCGTTTGCGGAACATGTAGATGGCTCGGCGATAGCGCTCGGGCGGCTCGGCGGCCTTCCAGTAACCGGGATAGCTGTAATTGTAATCGAGTACGTTTTGAGGAACTGGGGGAATAACGCTCGGGCCTCCCACGCGGTGATGCATCAATCCAGCGGCGCTGAGCACGATATCTCGAATCGATTCGGCGTCGCATCGGAACCGAGGACCTCGGGTCAGCCAGCGATTCTTGGGGTCGAGTTCCATCAACTCCGGAGTTCCCCGCGCACTGCGCTGGTAGGCCTCGGTCATGAGGATCGACTTGAGCAGTTTCTTCTGGCTCCAGCCTTGGTCCATCAGTTCGATGGCGAGGGTATCGAGAATGCTCAGGTACTCGGGGCTGGGAGCACGGGTCCCGAAATCTTCCGATGTCTCCACCAACCCTTGGCCAAAAACGTTCTGCCAAACGCGATTGGCTGCCACGCGAGCCGCGAGTGGAGATTCGCGATCGACCAGCCAGCGCGCCAGTCGCAAGCGGGCTGGCTCCTCCTGAGCCTTTGGGGGGTGAAAACTGGTCAGCATCATCGGTCGCGCGGGCTGGAGCGGCTGATCCCAGTTGCCTCGTTGCAGCAAGAACGTCGGGCGTGATTTTTCCGGTTCGCGTTCTGCGAGATGCAGGACACTGGTCTTGGCATTGGGGAAGCGTTTCCAGTGGGACTCGATCGCGTCGCGCTGCGGTGCTGCATCCTCGCGCGTGGCGAGCCATGCGAAGAACTCTCGGTCGCTCATCGCATCGCTCGCCCCGTTTTTCGCCATATCCAGCATGGCATCGTGATCGATGGCGGGGGCGGAGGGTTGCGGTGCGTCGGTGACGCTGATCCGACAGGAGCCCACATTGTCTCCTTGTCGCCAAACCACTTTCAATTTGCAATCTCGCACCCCTTCCAGCGGCGACTCCAACTGAACCACTGCCACCGAGGACTGGTTGCGACGTCCCAAGCCGCGGTCCGCTTTCCAGACGGTTTCCTCCTTGCCATCGATCAGATAGGCCACGGGGCCGGATGCGTTTTTGCCATCCGCTGATTTTTCATCCGCGTTCGAGAAATCGGCGCTCGCCGCTGCGAGCTTGATCTTTTCCCATGCGTCGCTTCCCGGTCGCTGCAGCATGAGTTCGAGTTCCCGCAAGTCCCATGTGCCGACTCCGCTTCGGCCGGGTCCGCGGAACGGAAGTTCGCCGTGCGTGAGAATCTCGAATCGAAGTCCCGTGATGCGATCCAAGGTGGCTGGCGCAATCATGAAGATATCGTTGCTCCAGTGGCCGATCATCAGAATCGATTCGTCGGATTCCTGGACGGGGTGATTGAGGCCGCTGATGGTTTCGAGGAGTTCGGCATGCAACGGCTGCCATTTCGGTTGAGCTGCCAGGATCGATGCCCGCCAGCTACGCAGTTCCTCGCGCCACGATGCGTGCGATTGCCGATACGTTTCGGCTTCTCGGGCGATGGAATCGCGCACTTCGCGGAGGGTTGCCTGTTGTTCGGGAGTGTAAACCCAAGACCTGGCTTCGTAGCTATTGTTCAGAAACGAAAACAGTCCGTAATACTCATCGTGGGTGATCGGATCGAATTTGTGGGAGTGGCATTGCGCGCACTGGATCGACAGGCCGAGGACCGCTTTGCCGACGCAGTCCATGCGATCGAACATCTCGACCATCCGGAATTGCTCTGCCACGATTGCGCCTTCCTCATTGATCATGCTGTTTCGCAAGAATCCGGTCGCGATCATCTGGTCCTGGGTCGCCCCGGGCAGCAGATCGCCGGCGATCTGTTCGATGACGAATCGATCGTACGGCATATCGCGATTGATGGCATCGATCACCCAATCGCGCCACGCCCATTGATCGCGCTGCAGATCCTTTTCGTAGCCGTTGGTATCCGAATACCGCGCGACATCGAGCCACGGTCTGGCCCATTTCTCTCCGTAGCGTTCGTCCGCCAGCAAGCGATCGATGGTCGTTTCCAGTCCGTCGGTTGCGAAGGCATCGAGTTGCTCGGGTGACGGAGGAACCCCAAGGATGTCGAGGTAAATCCGTCGGCACAATTCCCAGTTCTCCGCTCTTCCGGTGGGTTGCCACCCTTTGCGTTCCAGGGTGTCGGCGATGAGCCAATCGATCGCGTTGCGATACCGTTGACCGCGGATCGGTTGCTCGAGATGGACTGCAGGAGATTGGGGTGGCACGAAGGCCCAATGCTGCGCGTAGTCGGCGCCAGCATCGATCCATCGTTTCAGCAGCTCTCGCTGGGAATCCGACAGCGGTTTCTTCAGCGAAGGGGGCGGCATCACTTCGTCGGGATCGCTCGAGAGGATCCGGCGAACCAGTTCACTGCCCGGCGCGTTGCCGGGGATGATTGCCGCATGGCCCGAGTCGCCGCCCTGCAGGGCACTGGCGCGCAGATCGAGCCTCAAACCTCCTTCGCGCGTCGATGCATCGACCCCATGGCATTGCGAACAATGCTCGGCCAGGATGGGCTGGATCTGGGTCCGGAAGTCGGGCGATTCCTCGGCGGCGACGTCTTGGCGGAAGAGCGAACCGACGAGCAGCAGGAGACAAAGCGTGCGAAGGAAAGGCATGGCGGGGGACCCTGGAGGAAGTCGGATGGTCAGCCCCTATTATCCCTCGAAGTTTTCCAACGAGAAGCATACTTGGGAAAAGTCTTGAGGCTCCCGTG
>Ga0315904_10011105_pt1 | contig 11545 bp, 8 predicted proteins | sample LakEriMetagenome_6_FD_203529 | JGI IMG/M metagenome (GOLD analysis project Ga0315904, IMG submission 203529) | Freshwater fungal communities from buoy surface, Lake Erie, Ohio, United States - Buoy 12 MA120 | ecosystem: Environmental > Aquatic > Freshwater > Lake | place: USA: Lake Erie, Ohio...
AAGAATAAAAAATAAAGGGAGAGAAAACATAATTAACTTTTTTGTATAAAGAGAAACATCATTTAATTTATAATTTTTATCAAAATGTACTATTAAAAAAAGGTTTCCAAAAATAAAATTTAAAGCATAGCTTACAATGAATGCGTACAGAATTGACTCAAAACCATAGCCTTGATTAAAGAAATATATCATTAACAAAATTTTTAGAGATACAGCCAATACACCTAAAAAACTTGAAGCTTTAAATTTCAATAAACCATATAAGAACGATCCTTGCGGTATCGAGGCAGTTGCTAAAAAAATCAATAAACCCAGGAGTTGAATATAATACACATTTTTTACCTGAAAAATGACTGCGATTTGATTTGAAATTGAAAAAACAAAAAACCCTAAAACAAACCCAACTAAAGAAAAAAGTACCATCATCTTTATATATAGAAGAGTAAGTTTAGCAAATTCATTTTTAACTTTAAGTTCTGTTACGATTAAATTTAAGGTTCCGCTAATTGACATAGGGATTACCTGTGAAAAAGTCAGCATTGTTGTGATAAATACAAAATCCCCAAACTCAGCGAAATTTGGAAATAAAGATTGGGTCAAAAAATTAAAATAATAGGATAAAAAGGTAGAGATAATGCTACCGCCTGTAACGATAAACAGACCGTTGTAGATAGGATTTTTGGCAATATCTTTAATTTTACCGACCATTTACTTTATAAACATTGAAAATTGGTACACCTCTAACTGTAACATTATTATAGTAAAATAAATTGAAGTTAGATATAAAACCACTTGTTAAGGAATCGTCCTGCCATACAGGAAAAATAAAATAATTTGCCTTTGCAGCTTCTCCATAAAAAGTATTGATTACTGCTTTAGAGCTAATTAACTGAAAGTATGGGTAAAGCTGTACCATATATTTTTCGGGAATAGCTACAATCATCTTATTATTATCTACAGGTACTTCCTGAATATTATCGGAGATTAAATAATCATCATACCCGTTTATTCTTTTTTCATTAGCAAAAAAATCTGTCAATTCTTTTTGTCCAAAAACCCATTTAGGCTCAATATAATTAATTCCATTTTTAATACCTCCTGCGAGTGGGTTGTAGTAGGAAAAGTAATCAAAATTCAAATAAAAAATAAAAAACAAATTAATACCAAAGAAATATATCAATATTTTTTTAGAAAAATCATAAATGTAGGAATATATTACGATTGAGAGAAGTATCAGAAAAATAAAGGCGTATCTATCTAATTTCTTCGCAGGAATGGATATTTCTATTAAGTATAGAATCGAACTCATCAATAAAAATATTTCAAAAGTATACTTTTTGTATGTGGTATTTAATTGCGTATAAGCTGCTACAAGCAGCGCTGGAAATATATAAATTGTTGCTTTTATAAAAGAAACAATTAGATAGTAAAAGGCACCAGGATCATTTACCAGACTACCAAAATAAATTTGGTAATGATCCTCGGTACCTACCTCAACTCCTTTAAGAAGGTAAGTTACAGTTCCAATAGGGTCAAACCACATCGCAGGAAATAAGATATAGTAAATTAAAAAGGAGGTTAATAAAAATATTAATAAATTTTTAATTAATTGATAAAATTGAAACTTCTTTTCCCAAAAAAATCTAGCTAAATAGCCTAAAATTACCACGGGAAACATTAAAAGTGCGGTTGTTTTGGTAAGCATAGCTAAACCAAAAAAAATTGCTGAAAGATAAAGTAACGACCTATTTGAATTTTTCACAGATAAATAAAAACTTACCAAAAAATTTAAAATGAATAGATTTAAGAGTCCATCAAGATGAAGTGTTGTTGTAATACCTAGAAAAAAAGGCTCAATGGTTAAAACAATTAAAATTAAAAATGATTTTATGGGATCATAAATCTGAGATAGAAAGTAGAATAAGCAAAATATCAGTAATCCCTGAGCTAGAATTAAAAACAAAATTTGATAAAAATTTAAAGCAAAAATGAAATCTGCCGAAGCAATCGTAAAGGAGCTTGAGAAAAAAATATCATATAACAAATTGTAAAATTTCACTGCAAAAGACCCTATCCAAAGTAATGTAACTCCTGGATGATATTTTTGAACTGTATTATCTAAATTAAAATTAAAAACACCATTACCAAAGTTATAAATTCTGGATTTCCAATCAAATGAATCAGTATTAAAGTTCGAGAATCCTAAATAAGGAAGTCTTACCAAAATATAAAAAGTTACTAGAAGTATTGACAGAGACTTAAAAGTGATTAATTTTTTTAAATTATTTTTTTCTAAATACATAAATTATGTCAGGGTCGCTCCGCGACTCTATCTTTCTAACTAACTCAAAGTTGCAGGGATTTAAATATTGACACATATCATATGAAACAATAGCATGGGTTGTTTTTGAACTATATGTTAAGTCTGTTTGAGAAGTTTTTTCAGAAGGCAGTTTTAAATCTTTTAAAATCAATCCTGCTTCACTTCTATTATAAAGAAAAAAATAATTTTCCTTTTTAGATGTAAATTCAGAATTTTTATAAAACTTTATAATAGCTAAATCATCTATCTTTAAGTAAAACTGGAACAAGCAAGAGAGAACTGTTATTAAATAAATAAAATTTACATACTTTGTTGATTTTAGATAAAGATGAAAAATCATTACACTAAAAATTGGTAGAAACATATAAAGCATTATTAAGTAGTGAACTCTTTGAACCCTGACTCCTGAAACTGACCATAGAATAAAAATAAATTGAATAACCATTATTAATAGAAATTTATAATAATTATCTTTTTTGTAAAAATCTCTGGTATAAATAAATATTATAATGAAAATTATTGATAAAATTAATGGAATATACCCCATAGCATCTATATAATTAACCGAAATATTCTTATAAAAATTTGTAAATTGTTGAGTTATCTCGACCTTTCCGACATTATTAAACTGCCAAAGAGCTCCTTTAGGATTGTCGGTTATTAAAAAAGTTTGGTAATCAAAAATAGCATAAGGTGTTCCAATAAAAAAACCCATAAAAGATGCAAAACCTGATTTTAAATAAAGTTTTATATCCTTTAAATTAAATCCTTTAATATAAAAAATAAATAGTCCTAATGAAAGAAAAATCATGTAACCATTATATTTTGTTGAAACAGCTAATCCAGCGAAAAAACAAGCGCTAATAAAATATTTATCTTTAAATTCTTCTAAATTCTTTGTTAAAAAATACACTGAAACTGCAGTAAAAAACAACATTGGAACATCTGTTAAAGCTTGAGCACTCCTTGTAACATGAAAAGGTATGATTGACATTAAGGATGCTCCAATTAAAGCAAGGGAATCTGTAACTTTTAAGTTTTTAAGAATTAAATAGATTAGTATCGATGTTAAAGCACCGAAAGAAACTGTTAAAAATCTAGAGATAATATAATAATCAATCTTTGGAATAACTAAATCGTTTATAATTTTCAAATCATTTAAAATAAAATAAATTTTTTCATAAATAAAGAAAAAAGGATAATTAAAATAATAGTAAAATGTTGGCCAGTCAAAATGCTTAGGATTTAAATCATATCTTAAACTTATTGTGGAATTTACAACTGTAGGTTCATCTGGATGTAATACAAAAGGGTAATCCTGATAAACAAAAAAAGTTCGAATAATGAAAGCTAAGATAAAGACTAAAAAAATTTTAGACTTTAAAAATGTAGTTAACTTATTTTTTAATATACTCTTTGTCATTTATATAATAATAAGCACCTATCAAACTAACTACAAGTCGTACAAAATGGTATAAAAAAGAAGCTGAAATTATGGTTCCAATGGGAACACCAAGGTTAGTGAAAAAAGTGGTATATAAAATCTCTTGAGAACCCAGACTATTAACTGAAGGAATAGCGTATCCTGATAAAAATATTAGGGGAAAAGCAAAAAAAGCATAATTTAGAGGTATTTGAGTACTTAAAGATAAAAATACGAAATATTGAGTAAAAATAGAGGCAATTTGAATAACAAAACTTGATAGCAAAGAGTAAAAAATAATTTTTTTATGATTTTTATACCTTAAAAATGATAAGTGAATTCTATCTATGATTTCAAAGAATTTAGAAAGCTTAGCTGGTTTATACGTATATTTAGGGTAAAAGATCATAAATAAAAAGAAAGCTAAGAACCCAAGTATAAAGATGATTACAAAACTTAAAACTTCAACTCCAGAAAAAGTTAGGTACCCATACAAAGAAATTATTATTAAAGCAAACATCCCAATAAATCTCTCTAAGAAGGTTGCAGTAAAAGCATTAGTTTTAGATGCTATCTTTTCACCTAACTTATATATCTTGTAAGCGTCCCCTCCAATTGATGTAGGAAGAAAATTGTTAAAAAAAGATCCAACAAAATATAACTTAATCATATAAATTATAGGAGGCCGTTGTTTCTCTAATAGTAGAAAATACCATCTAATTGAAGAAAAGACATAATTAATAATTACCAATAAAATGGCCACTAAAACTAAATTTAAATCTGATGAAGATATAATTTTACCAATATTACTTAAGTCGTTGTTATAAAAGATATAACCAAGAAGAACTGTACTCACTAAAATTTTAAGACTTAATTTAACTTTATTACTCATTTTCTTTTTTTAATTAAACTAAATAAATTAATTTTAAAAGTATAAACAATAATAAAGATATAAGAAATGTAAATTACTAACTTAGAGTAAAAATCTAATTGAATAAAATAAGAGATTAGACCAAAAAAAACTGTAAAAATAGAAAAAAATAATTTTTTGAATGAATAAATATTTAGTTTAAGTTCGAAATTTATAAAAATTACTGAAATTAAAAATCCAAAAAAAGCACCAATAAATAAAGCTAATGACATTGATAATATTTCAACAAAGAAACTATTGAAAATGAAGAAAGAGATTGCTGAGATAACAAGCATTAAAGTGTATGTAATCATCATATTTTTTAGTTTTTCTAGTGGAACAAAAAAACTAGATTTAATAATATTTAAGTATGAGTAAAAAACTATAGACAAAATAAGAGGTAAGAATAATACTACAGAAGAACCGTACCTTTCGTAAATATTTTTATCAAAATTAATCCCAATTATTAAACCAACAACATATACAAAGTAGTCAGCCCCAATTAGAATTTCTTTTGCCCAATAACTTACTGTTATTCCAACAACAAAAATAAAATAAAATAACAATTCAAAATTTTTCATAAAAGAATAGGTGTAATCCTTAAGGGAATCTATAGATTGTTTCGAGAAAACTGGTAAGTTTACATCGGTTATAGAATCTGAAATTGCCATTAATTTTGAGGAAAGATTAAAAGCAAAGGTAAAAAGCGCTAAGGACTCTAACGAAATTACCTTTCCTAAATAAGCTATAGGAACTTCTTGCCAGGCTGTAAATAAAATCTTTACAAAATAAATTGCTAAAGAAATTTTTAAAAGCTTTGAACTTAATGCAAAAAATTCTTTTTTATTTGGTAATTTTAGTTTGAAATCAAGTTTATGAAGAGAAAAGAAGCCTAGTGCTAGCGTTTGTATAGTATTAAATATAAGAAGAGCATAAAAATATCCAATTAAATCATAAAGATAAATTAGAGGTAAAAATACAATTAAACTTATAAAAGCAATAGCAATTTGATAACTAAACAATAATTTAAATCTTTGAGTACCGGAAATTACAGAATTAAAGATTGATTGAAATGCTTGGATTAATGTAATAACACCAAAAATTTGTAAGGGTACTATTAACTGAGAATTATTATAATAACTGGAAATTTGAGGAGAGAAAAAAATAAGGATTAAAGAAACAGGTATAGAAATTAGTAGTCTTATTGATAAAGACGAAATAATAACATTAAAAATCTCTTGAGAATCCTTAGCTTGGGAGATTTCTTTTGTCGATGAGGATGCTAAACCAAGATGTTGGGTTATTCCTACAATACCTGCAATTGAAGTTACTAAACCAATTAAACCGTACTCTTCTTGTGACAGTAGATTAACAATAATTAGGGATTGAAAAATCCCAATTAACATCGCAATAATTCTTGAAATAAAACTAATAACTTGAAGTCTTAGAAGCCCAGACATTTAATTGATTTTAACATCACCTAAATAAATGCTTCGAGTTCTTAGTCTATTATCAATGCCTACAAAAAGCATATAATCTCCTCTTTCAAGATGAGTTGGAATTACAACATCCAATTTTTCTTCATAAAATTTGTCATCTTTAAAGTCTGGGATGGTAGTAAATATTGTTGATGGGTAGTTTAAAAGTTTATAATCTTGACCAGTTTCTTTATTTATGAAAGTTGTAAAAATCTTATATTCTGGCATGTTGTCTTTATTTCTTTTTTGGTAAACATTCTTAATTTGAAACTTCTCGCCAATCTTAGCCTCACTATCAAACTGAGTATCAACCAAATAAAATTTTCTAAAAATTTCAAATTCAAATTTTTTATCATAGGTACTTAACTGTTGAATCGGTAATATATGAAGTTTTTCAGTGTCCACTACTTTAACATCTGATTTTTTAAATACCATTAAATTTGAACAAGAATATATTAAATTATAATCTTTAGATTTAAATACATCCTCAATAAATCTTCTATTTAAAGAGTTACTTAATTCTAAAATTGAAAGTAATTTTTTTGAGAAAATATCTACAATTAAATAATCAGAAGTCGACTTTCCTGCTGGAAATATTGCGTAGGTTTCTCTTTGAGCAAGATGACTTCCCATATAATCCGGACCAGAAACTGATGCTAAAGGTGGAATAGATTTTACTATTCTATTAACACAGTTTCTATCATTTTCAACATATGCAGAAACCTCAACTGGATCCCCTAACTTTAGATTTTTTTCTATAACTTCCTCAGATGATAGAGCAAAAACTCTCTTTGTTAGGGCCTCGCTAAACCATGCTAAAAGAGGATTTTTCAGACCAACATACAAAGAGAAATATAGACAATTAATAAATAAAAAAACACCAAGCAAACTTACACCTATTTTGATAAATTTCTCGTAAACAAAATTTCTTAAAAATCTTTGAAGAAATCCAACACCATAAGCTATCGAAATAAAAATAACTGGAATAATCATAGATATTCTATGGTTATATATTTCTGCAGTACCAATTCCGCCTTGAGAAGTTGAGTAATTAATAAGTAAGTCTGGAAAAGCTACAAGAATAATTAAAGGATGTAAAAAACTTAAATAGCTTATAGGACCAAAAGTATAGTACAAATTGTCTAACTTATCCCCTGAAATAAATATTGAAGCAGTTTTAACTGGATTTAATACCATATTTGTTGCAATCTCAAAGTAAGAATCTCCAAACTCAGAGTATCTTGCTAAAAAATAATTTTCAGAATAAACATTAGGGACATCAGCTTTATTTATTCCCATCTCATTAACAAATTTTTCAAAAGAGTCTATTCTATAAGAACTATAATGAGGAATTATTACAAGAAAACATATTAAAAACCAAACTATACTGTACAACATAATTCCTATTGAAAATTTTTTTAATTTACTCGAAACAAGTATATAAAACCCATACATTAGGAAATAAAGAGGAATTTGCTCTTTACCCGACATTGTAATTGTCATTAAAACAATCAATACAATATAATCCTTAAGTTTAAACCTTCTTTCTTCGGAAAGCACTCTTTCATAATAATAAACAAAGGCTAAAAAGAAGAATATTGCAGGAGAAACTCCATGATAACCAGTCCAGGCTAATACAAAACCTAATGCCGGAAATGAAAGGTAGGCCATAGCAAGAAATAGTGAAAAATAATTATTTTTAGTCTTTAATTTTGAAATCTCAAAAATTAAAAAAGCTGCCAAAATTATAAGTAAATTTTGAGAAAATACTAAGGTTAATGGATGAGGAATTAGGAAGAATATTGGTAAGAATATTATTAATATCGGATCCACATGACTCATACTCCATCTTGGGACATTAGATCCAAAATAATCAGTTAGGTACATAAACTTCCCCCTTAGAGAATACCAAGCCATTTGAGTCATATTTCCTAAGTCAAATTTTCCTTGGGAAAAGTCATCATACCTAAAAACATTGATTTTGACCATTAAGCCAAAAATCAAAGCACTATAGAAAAATAAAACAATATAGAAAAAATAATTTTTAAAAATATATTTTGATTTAGTTAATATCTTACCAAACATCTTTAATTCACAAATCTGTATTTAAGTAAAGTATAGATTGCGGAAAAACCATCTTTCCAAGTAATTTTTTTCCCTTCAGTAAAAGCCCTACCTTTATAAGAAACAGGTATTTCAACAATCTTTAAACCAGATTTAATAATTTTGGCCGTAATTTCAGGTTCAAAATCAAATTTTTTGGAATCAATTTTAACTTTTCTAATAAAGTCTCCAGGGAATAATTTATAACAGGTTTCCATATCTGTCAGATATACACCATACAAAATATTGGTAACTAATGTTAAAAACTTGTTCCCAAGGTAATGAGCAGTTGTCATATCTTTAAATTTACCTAAAAATCTAGAGCCATAAACTACTGTATTTGAATTTTTTTTAATTTCTTCAATTAATTTTAGATAATCTTTTGGATCATATTCTAAATCCGCGTCCTGCACAATAACATAATCTCCTGTACTTTTTTTAAAACCAACAGCAAGACTATCTCCTTTTCCAGAATTTTTTTCTTTTAAAATAACTTTAATATTTTTTTGATTTAGATTACTTAAAATTTCTCTAGTACTATCAGTAGAACCATCATCTACAATAATAAGTTCCCTATTTAATGTATCAGGAAGCTCAGAAATCTTCTCTAAAATTTTTTTAATTGTTTTCTCTTCATTGAAAACAGGTATTACTATACTTAACAACATCAAATATATTTTATCATTTTATTTAGTCGATTAATGACTTTTTTCACTAATTAACCTTTTATAAAGGTTATCCAAAATGGTTATTTTAGTTCTCCAGGAAAACTTTACTCTAAAACTATCTATATCAATTTTTGGAGGATTTTCACCCATAGCTTTGATATTTTTGGCAATTTCTTCAGGAGTTTTATTTTCTAAAAAAACAACACCTTCAACTGGTTCAGAAAATTTAAAACCGGAAACCAGACACGGCAATTCTGTAGCTAGAGACTCTAATACAACTTTTGGCAACCCTTCAAAATCCGAAGGCAAAACAAAAAGATCGGATGCTTGAAGTAATATCGGTAGTTCTGGATAAGGAGTATATGAAACCTTCTTAATTCTAGATCCTAATAGATTATCGATTATTACTTTGTCAATTTGATCCATATAATCTTTAGGACCAGACCCAATTAAAAGCAATTTATAGTTTATTGGTAAAAATCTTATGCTTTCTACTAAAGCTGTAATATTTTTACGGGCCACCATGTTTCCATGATTGATAATTACTTTATCAAAAGCATCATAACCTAACTCTCTTCTTGTTTTTTCTCTTTCAATAGAATTAACACTTTTAAACATTTGAGTATTTACACCATTCTCTAATACGAAACACTTATTTCTATCAGCTCCATAAAATTTAACAGCCTCGTCTAATAAATTTTGGGAGACAAAAATACATGAGTCACTTACTTCTAAAGCCCACTTATCAGACTTTATTCCTAAAGGCCATGCAATTTTTTCTGAGAAAAGCTTAATCTTTTTTCCTTCAGTTTTTAAAGAATCCCATCTACCAGCAAATGTATTGTGAAAGTGTGTAACAAATACCGGCTCATATTCAAAATTAAAAAAAGGAATTTTTTGTACTAACTTACGATACAAATAAATCCAAATTGCAAAATGCCCATGAGAATGTATTACATCAACCTTGTATTTGTTTCTCCAGAAAAAGTATTTAAAAAATAGTATCACTGAAGATGTAAAATAAATGGTCCCTTCAAAGGGTTCCCTTAAGGTTGGAATAATATTTACATTTGGTAATTCTTTTGGAGGATTATTATTCCAAAACCCACTCATCACTGTAACTTTATGACCCGCATTTACCTGCTCTCTTGTGATTTCATAACCTGCAGGAGCGAGTCCATTCCAACTTCCTGGCCAATCATAAAAAATTCTTAAAATTCTCATTTTATTTTATTAACCTTTTTATTACATCTTTATACTCTTTTATCATACCTTTAATTGAAAATCTTTGAATAACTAAGTTTCTAGAGTTAATTCCAAATTCCTTTATTTTTTCTGGATATTTATTGAAATAACCAAGTTTTTCCTCTAGATCTTTTACATCACCCGGTTCAATCAAAAATCCGGTTTTAGATTCTAAGACAGCATCCCTATTACCACCAATTTTTGAGGCAATCACGGGTAAGTAGTATGACATTCCTTCGATAATAGACATTGGAAAACCTTCGACTCTTAGACTAGGTACTACCAATACATCAGATTCTTTATAATAATATTTTAAATTATCAAAGGTTAGCTTTCCTAAAAACTCTACTTTATCAGATAATTTATTATCAATTACAAATTTTTTAGCTTCAAGTAAAGCGTTTCCCTCTCCTGCTACATATAATTTAACTTGTAGGTTTTTTATTGCTTCAAGCAAAACAAAAATTCCTTTAGAAACTTCGACCCTTCCAGAAATTATAATTTTTAGCTCACCGTTTATATCAAAATTTTTTTCATATGTTTCATCAATAGCAGCTCCATTAAAAATGGTTTGAAATTTTGAAACATTTTTACATAAAGTTTCCTTTATTAAATTTTCTTTAACGTAATCAGAAACGCAAATAACATAATCAGATAAATTTATAAATTCTCTTTGTTTAAAAAAATAATTATATAAAAAGTAGGGTGTGTTTTTTAATAAGGAGAGGGATAGACCTCTTGTCTCATTTAAAATAGATTTATACTCAGAAAGAGCAGTTCCATGAGAAATTGTTAAAAACTGACAATCAAATTCATTTTTTTTACGAAGCAAAGGATACCCTGCTGAAGAAATAGATATTATTAAATCGTATTTATTTTCTAAAAATTTATCTTTAAAAAAATTGTATAAACCTTGGTTCCATTTATTTTTTTGAAAATCCGAGAAGTAACCAGTTCGATACTCGACATCTAAGAAATAAAAATTTTTGTTACCTTCAGTTACTTCAGAATTTTTTAAATCCCTTTTTGGTGCAAAAATATCAATAATATAATCTTCTGACAATAAGTCCACCAAGGCTTTGGTATGTACCTCAAGACCTCCATATGACTTATTAAAAGTTGTATTTTTAGTTATAACTGCAATTTTTTTCATTATTTAAGTAGTAAATCCTCTAAATATTTAATATTTTTTTCAATTCCAAAATTTTCTTGGGCAATTTTATGAAGCTTTGATGCTTTTTGATGGACATTTTTATCAAACATTAACTCATTAAATTTCTCAATAATAGATTCGGAACTATCCTGATCAATAATATAAGAGTTTTCTTCGTTGAATAAGTCAGAAATACTACCAGATTGAGTTGTAATTACAGGAATCCCGCTAAAAGCAGCCTG
>Ga0315904_10011108_pt1 | contig 11543 bp, 2 predicted proteins | sample LakEriMetagenome_6_FD_203529 | JGI IMG/M metagenome (GOLD analysis project Ga0315904, IMG submission 203529) | Freshwater fungal communities from buoy surface, Lake Erie, Ohio, United States - Buoy 12 MA120 | ecosystem: Environmental > Aquatic > Freshwater > Lake | place: USA: Lake Erie, Ohio...
CTCGGCGAGGTCTCGATCTGTCGTCAGCGCGTACTCGCAGAAGTCTTCGTATGATCTGTGCCCGCGATCCTTGGCCTGCTTGGTTCGCTCCAGCATTCTCTTGTACCGCTGGTAGCCAGCGCTATTCTTGTCGCTGAAATCAAGCGTGAGCGAGAGGCCGCTGCCGTTCTTCGACCACCACTTCTCTCCAGCCTTCGTGCTGATAACGTCTTGGAGCGTGAGCGGCTCTCCTCGCCTTGCCTTTGCCTCGTGTTCCGGGGACAGGATCGGAGACGGAAGGGAATTGCTGTCGATCTCTGAGAGTATTCGCGACACTCTCGCTGGAGAGAGTTCGGCGTCGAAGCCGAATCGACCCCAGAGCCTGTAGCCCTGGTAGGTAGGATGATTGGCGTCGCCAGCCGCGAACGTCTTCGCTTTTGAGACTCCTGCTTTTTCGGCCTCCTCCAGCGACGCGATCATCTTGCTAATGACCATCGCGCCGAGTTGCCGCTCGATTGGCGACTCGCCGTGCTGGGACGAAGACTTCTCTCTCTCAATCGCCGACGCTACTCCGTTATCGAAGTCGAAGTGGCCGTAGAGGGCGATCGGCGGCTCGTCGCCGTACTTTCTGATGGCGACATCGAGGCTAACGTATCCGACTGGCCGCTGCCCTGGCCCTTGCCTTCCGCCAGCATAGACGGGAGCCTGGGACTCGACGGTGATCGTCTTGGCGTCGACAACGACCGACGGAGAGTACGCCGTCGGGCCCGAGCGACGCACCCTCTCGCTCTCAGTGGAGATATCCACTTCTGAGTTTTTCCCGTCGGCCGCGCCGAAACGCACGACCGAGGCCACGCTCTCGAATCCAGACTCCTTAGCGATCGTCGAGAATGTCTTGGCGTTGTCTACCTTGATTGCTTTGATATCCGGAAGCCCCGGAATGCCGCCGCGATGCGAGACGGCTCGGTCGCTGCTCCACCGTCCAGGGAATCCGTTTGCTGTGTTCGGTCTTTGGCGAGGGGCTTCGGCCGACGAAGACTGCCCGCCGCCGTCAGCGGCACACGTGTTGCCTGGAGCGAACTGCCCGGACTCACGTCCGCAGTCCTCGCCCATTGGGAGAGTCAACTGCCGATCTCGGGCCTCGATGAACGCAACGAGGCTCGCGTACCTCGCCTGCAAACTCATCTCGCTCGTTCCCTGAGAAACGCCATGGTCTCGCGGACCACGTCGTGCGACCGCTTGCCCTTCTTCTTGGCAATCTCTTCGCTGGCTTTCTTGTAGGCATCGGTCGCGTCGCCGTCGAACGGATACTGTTCAGTCTTGCTCCCATCGGGGTGCTGGCCCTGCACGTACCCCTTGTCGGTGCCGACTTGCTTCGTAGTCCACGGGAAGTCGTCGCCTTTACTCCATGTCTGGACTCCGCCGCCGTCGTCGGACTTGCCGCCAGACTTGCCGCCGCGAGCCAACTGGCCTTCGCGGGCTTTGTCGATGAACTCTTGGGCTTCTTTGTCCTTGCCCTTCTTCCACTCCATGTAGCCGCCGGATTCTTTCTTCTCTTTCGGGGGCTTAACTTTCGGCGTGCCGCTTTGGGGAGACTTCGGCTTGCCTCCGCCGCCTCCAGGTCGCGGCTTATCTTGCTTTCCGCCGCCGCCCTGCGGCTTGCTTCCATCAGTCGCAGTGCATGAGTTGTCGATGCCTCCGCCTTCTCCAGTGGGGCAGAACCCGCGACGCTCTTGCAGGAACTCTCGCAAGTCGTCGAGGCTTCGCTTGGATTTCTTTGACAAAACCTTCACAAACTGAGCGACACCGTCCGGACGCTTGGCGTCAATCGCAGAAGTTGACGGAACAAACCCATTTGCCGTGAGAATCTTGATCGAGCCGCCGTCTGACTGCTTCACGGCAGTCGTTACCGCAGAAGCGCCTGCGGTCCTTGCCATCTTTTCAGCCCTCGCCAGACCGGCTTTCGACACGCCTGATGGGTGAATCGAGTTCTTCTCGCCAACGAGAACAGGGCCTTCCGCGTATCCCATCTGAAGCCCGTCAGCCTCGTTGATCCACTTGTTCGAGTGGAAAGAAAACGACTCATCCCCCTTAATGACAACAAATCCTCCGCCTGGAATTGATTTGAAGTCAGACCCCTTTCCGGACTGGCGGACAACATCGTTGAAGTTCTTGGACTTCATTCCAACGTCTTTCGCGACAGCAGATGCCTTCATCATTCCAGCGAGTTTCTGCTCGTCTTTCGTGCCACCAGAAGAAGGAACTTGTGCCGGGGAAAGGTCGTCGTCCGGCTCGGTTCCGTCTGACGTAAACAAGCGAACAAGCAGCCCGGCGGCGCCGCCGAGGAGAGCGCCTGCGAGGGCTCCTGGCAGTCCTCCGGCAACAAGCCCAACCGCGCCGCCGATTCCTGCTCCGATTTTCGTCGATTCGTCAGAGGCAACTGCTTCGTCGTACTTATCCTTGGCCTTCTTGGCGGCTTCGATGTTGCTATCGCCGCCGCCCTTTCCGCTAGCCCCGCACGAGTTATCAATGCCGCCGCCTTCGCCAGTCGGGCAGAACCCGCGACGCTCTTGCAAGAACTGCTTGGTCTTCGCCAACTCCTCGGCGACCTTGGCCTTCACCTTGTTGCGAGACTCAGCGTGTCCAGACTTCTGGAACTGCTGATAACTTCTCTTGGCTACGGCAACAGTTGCGTCGCCATACGCCGGGTAGGTCACTGGGCCGCAATCCAGAAGTGACTTGATTTTCGTTACAAGTCTCGTCGAGCGGCCGCCTTCGTAACTCCATTTTTCGCCGCCTTCGGCGACGACGAAACTGAAACTTGATCCGCGCAAGTCTCCGCGAGCGATGCTCTCGGCGATGTCCTGGCGAGACTCGGGCAGCAGGCACTCGTACCGGAGACCCTTCTCGTCGACGGTCATCTTCATCGTCGTCGGGAATCGGCCGAGCAGATGATTGGGGTCGTGGTTAAACAGGCAGCGAGTTTCCAGCGGTCTCCCCTCGCCATCTTCGCGGCTCTCGACAAGCGAGAACGCACTGGGGTCAATTCTCTCCACAAAGTCCCCGAGTAGCAACGAGTCTTTTCCAAAGCGGGCCGCATACCCGACAAGGTAAGTCTGCTGCTTCCCAGTGCTTGGGTCAGCCCGCTTTTCGACTCGAAGCTTCTCGACGTTGCTGAAATTGCCAAGAAACCGACGCTCGACGTTGGGAAGCACTGGGGCACTCCTTTGCTCGGGTGAAAAATACCGCTCGACAACCTCTCGCAACTCGTCGGCGACTGGCTGTCGTTCCGGGTCTTCCTCGATTCGCTTCAGGCACTCCTCTTTCGGAGTGTCAATGTGGATGTACTCGACCGGAATGTCCGACAACTGGCCCTTCATGTCGTCGCCGACTTGGGTCGTAATGATCCAAGTCTTGTCGACCGACGGCTGCCGAAGGGCCTTTTCGATAATAAGGCTTCGTATGTCCGTACAATAAGTGATCAGGTTCTTGTTTTTCTGGTGCGGAGGCAGGCCAGACAGGGCGCTCATCACCTTGTTGAAGTCAAAGACAACGTCGTTGTCGCCCTTGTTCTGCATCACGTAGGACGTCTTGCCGCTGGCTGGGGCGCCGTGAACGACGAAGACTTTGGGTTTGATCCCCTGAGTCGAGCCGAAGGGCCGAAGGGAGCGGCTCTCCTCCTCGTCGGCTGCGTTCATCTGCTCGACGACCTTGCGGGCGTACGCCCATCCGGCGTCGGAACCCCAAAGAGCCCAGGCGATGCGGCCGTTCGAGGGGAATCCGTCGTCTCCGGGGTTCCAGCCATTGCCCTTCTTGTCGATCTCGTGCCGATCGAAGTAGGCCTTCATGCGACGCACTGTGGAGGGCGAGAGTTTGACTCCGTTTGCCAAGTCTCTCGCCCTGGTGATGCCAACAGCAGTGCCGCCTCGGCCATGCTCGCGACGCCATGCGAGGCCTTTTTCGGCTTCCTTGCGGACGCCCTCGGGAGGCGTGAAGTCGATGTGGGAGTATTTTTCAGGCATTGTCATTCCACTCGTAGTCGTCCAGTTCCCCGTCGTCCCAAATCTCCTGCCACATTTCGTCCAGGCGAACGAGGTCTTCAGGCGACATCCAGTCGTCTCCGGAGCCCAGAGGCATCTCACGGCGGCTCTCTCCGAACTTCTTGATGAACCTGTCCATGATCTTGGCCTGCGGGCTCGACCTGTCCTTGAGATCGAACGTCACGTCGAGGTCTTCGCCGTTGTCTCGCCACCACTTTGTGCCCTCTGGGGTGGCGTGCAGATCAAGCAGAGACTTGGCGTGCGACAAGTCTGGCGGAAGTTTCGCCTTGATGCTGGCCGGAAGCGGCGCATCAAAGCCCATGCGGGGCCAGATCGTGTAGCCCCGCCAGGGCGTAGACGTCACGCTGCCCTTTGTGGCCGAAGAGTTCCCGGCCGCATTGAGGACGATCCGCGAGACTCCAGCCTTGCGGGCTGCTTCTACTGAGGAAGTCATGGCCCGATAGAACTCGCGAGCAGCGGCATGCCGCTTCGAGTCGTCAGACTTGATCTGGTCGGACACGTTGATCGTGCTGTGGTAGACGACAGCCTCGCCGGACGCAGTCACGCCGATCACAGACGAGCCGTGCAGTCCGCTCTCGACTCCGGCGAAGTCACGCTCGAAGGCGAACATCACTGGCGTGACCTTCGAGCCAGGGAACTCCATCGAGAAGTCCGGAGCAGGGCGGACGAAGACGTCTGATCCTTCGCTTCCACCAGCGACCATCGGGGCCAACTTCGGGTCGATTCCAGCCGCGTCAAGCGACGCCTTCACGGCCTTCGGGGCCGAGACGTTGATCGAGCCGTAGCGGCCGTCGCCAACTGGCGGCGGCGACGTGTCTCGCGACGTCTCAGGCCACGAGAAAGTCTCATTGGACGACCAGCGGTCGCCAGACGGAGCAGCGGTGGCGGTTCCGCCGTTGCCTTCGTCCGCCGCGCAGTCGTTGCCGCTTCCGAACTTGCCGCTCTCGTCCCGCCCGCAGTCGGCAGAGCGAAAACTCTTCTTACCGGCAGGGCGCTTTCGCTTTCGCTCTGCGATTGCGTCCAGCAAATGCTGCGGCTTCTTCCAGTCAGGGCCAGCGAGGGACTTCGAGTTGCCAACGAGTCTTTCGAGCAAAGTCGCCATCAGTAATCCTTGTCCTCGTCGACATAGAACACCATTCCTGTTTTCGTGCGGACGGCTCCTGTGATTCGCATCTTCGACGGAGGGCGAATCACCTCGGCTTCCTCTCTTGTGTTTTGCGAATACACATATCCAACGCGAGGTTTTCGGGCGACTAACAGAAGCCGATTCGCTCCGAACGATCTCGCGGTTCCGCGTGACGTTGTCCAACTATTAACAGAATCGTGAAACACATACCCCCACTTAAGCATTTGCTCTGCTTCGTGGGCGTCGACGCTCAGGCCTCTGTACAACTGCAAGCAGCATTCGATAGTCTCGCGAGCGACGGCTTTTTGGAAGTCCTTGCTCATCTGCTCGGCAGCGACGCTTCTCGCCTCCTCTCGCAACTGATCAATCTCTTCGTCTATCAATTCATTCTCTTTCCAAAGCCAGTCCTCTTGCTCCTTTTGCCTTTCCTCGTCGGTCATGCTGTCCCATCGCTCTCCGAACTCTTCCTTCTTGTCGAGAGACTTCCACCTCTCTTCGTTTTCTATCTTCTTTTCTCGCTTTAGGTCATCTGCCGCATAGTCGTCGATTGCTCCGTACTCGGCGCCGTAAGTGTCAATTTCGTCGCTGCCGTCGCTGCTGAAGCCTGTGAAGTATCCGTACGCCTTGCCTGTGTATGCCTCAAGCGGCCCCCATCCAGTCTCGATGTCACTGTCAGGCTGGAGTTGCCTTGCTGCCTCGAATGTCACGCCAAGACCAAGATCGCGGCCGTGGCCCTCGATCTCGTCGAGATAGTCTGGCGTTGACGTATCCCGGCGATCGACAACGAGGATGTCTCCTGCATCGCTTTTGAATGTTTCGGCAGTCTCTCGCTTGTCCGCTTCTGTGCGAAAGTCTCCGGAAGTTTCATCCGACGTGCCGTCGCCTTCCTCTTGGCACTTATTGTCCTGCCCGAACCGGCCGCTCTCGTCCCGCCCGCAGTCGGCGGAGCGATAGTCAGTCTTAGCATTGCGAGGCGGCGATGACGGGTCTCGACCGTTGCCGTACTTCGGGATTCGCACGAAAACGGAATTGCCAACGCTGATCGAGTCAACGCCGCCGACAATCTCTTTTCCGTTACGCTTGTCGTAGTAGTACGTTGCCGTCTTCGGGTTGTATCCAACGGGAGTCCAGTCATCGATGTCTTCAGGGATTTCTCGGCTCGGGTCGAACTTGCCCTTCACTGTCGAGTGAGTGTTCTTGTTCGTCTTCCCGCGAGCGATCTTTGTCGCGGCTGTTTCCCCGACTCGGAAGTCCACGTCGCCCTTCAGGCGAATGATCGAGTCGTATCCGATCGCGGCCCCAACTCCAGCGCCGTTTACATGCTCGTGCGCAGTGACAACATAAGTGCCGTGTTTCTCAAATGCCGGGATGTCGATTCGGAGGTCGAGCAGATACCCGGCCGGAAGAGTTCTGTGAGCCCCGTATTTTTCTCTCTGCGGCTCTTTTAGCGATGAGATAGCGTCTTCGTCGGATGGCAGGATCGCGAAGTCTGAGTTGCGAGACGACTCGGCTGGCGTGAACGGCTCATAAGACTTGAGAGACTTGTCGCCAGCAGGGATCGGCTCCTTCCCCTTGTCGGACGCACTGCACGAGTTGTCGATCCCGCCGCCGTCGCCTGTCGGACAGTACGCGCGAGACTCCGCCGCCCCCTTCATCAACCAAGGCCGCACCTTTCGGTGCTGATACCCAAGTGGCTCGTCGCTCTCGTATTCAGCATCAATGGCACGGCGGACCTTGCGGTTCCGTTTCGCCAACTCAGCCTTGATGATTTCTGGGCCGACCTTCGAGGCGTAGGCATTCTGCGGCGCGTAGTTGCCAGTCTTCTCGTAGACGGCGTTCTGGCCGAACGTCTCGGCGAACAACGCAGGCCATGCACTCTCGGGGAGAGTCGAGGCGTGAGTCAGCATGCCGTTGTATTCGCCGTTGGCCGAGAACGAGTAGCCGCCGCGAACGTGAGCGACCATGTCATGCACGACACGGAACAAGTCGTTGGCGATCATCGGCTCGCCGTCGGCAGTCTTGTACTTCGTCTCGCGAAGCATCGGGTGGTCTGGCGTTGCTGCACCAGTGCCGAAGCCCTTGTCGGTCATAAAGAACGAGAACTCGCCAGTCTTGGCGACCTCTTCTCGCATCTTGTCTGAGTTTGGCTTCGTGCTGCCCGGCGGGTCTCCGTATGGCTCGCCCTCGCCTTTCCAGGCTTTCGCCTTGAGGCCAGCAGCGGTCAGTGCCTCATACTGCCGCCCGATCTCGTCGATGAGGTCTTTGTAGGACGCCTCGGCTTCGGGAGTGAGCGAAGCGCCCGATGAACCCTGCTCGTCGGCGGCGGCGGTGATGACTTTCTCGGGCGGAGTGTCCGCGCGGCCGCGAGACCTGTCCCAGATCGACTTCGGGCTTGGGGAGACAGAGTCGATGGCATCGCGGAACTTCGCCGAGCCGCGAGGAAATGACCTGGGCATGGACTCGGGGCTGCGGCTCGAAGATGACGTGCCAGCAGAAGAGCCGTCGTCAGAGCCGCACGAGTTGTCGACGCCGCCGCCTTCGCCGGTGGGGCAGAAGGCGCGGGATTCTTTCTTGGCGTTACGTCGCAAGAACTCGACCGCGAGATCGGCGAACTCGTCGTCGCTAATCTCGGACATGAATCCGTCGTACGCAGCCTGCTCGAATCCGCCTTTCTGGTCTCCGTAGAACGGCAGCGGCATAGGCTCTTCGACGTCGCCGAGAGATCGCTTGCTTTCTCGCCTCCTGTCATGCAGGTTCTGGGGCTCATTGACAATCTTGCGAATCACGTCCGAGTAGAGAGATGGAACCCCAGGGACAGTCGTCGTTCGCGACCCAAGCATTCCCCACGTGTCCTGCTCGTCTTGCCAGAGAATGTCCTGCATGTAAGCGACTGAAACTCCAGTTCGCTTCGCCGCCTCTCGCATCACGCGAATCATGTTCGATCGCATGACTGTCGTCTCTGGCTGAGACATGAGACTTGCTTGATTGCTCAGTATGTTGACGGCAAGCCTGTCGAGTTTGTATCGCTTCTCTGTTCCAGTCCCCTTCTTTGGGCTCGGGAATCCGTCCTTCTTGTATTGCTTATCTCTGGCCTCTGCCCAATCGACAATCTGCTGCGCGATCTCGCCCTTTTGCTTCATTCGCGAGACCAGCGTCCTGAAACTTCTTCCATCCAGGCCGAGATTCGCGAGTTCCTTGCGGCCAATTGCCCCTGTGGCTGACATCAACTCTGTGCCGTGCTTCTTGGCTCTGTCCGCTGACGTCTGCGAAACCAACTCTCCGGAGAGACGACCCCACGTTCGCGTGAACCAGATGTCGGCCGTTAAAGCCTCGGTGTCTCCGGTGTTGTTCGCGAAGAACGGCCCAACCTTCGGGCCAAAGATGCTGAACGGCGGAACTACTTCGGCGACTGCATAACTGTTGGCCTCGTACCGCTCCCCATCGCTTCCTGGCACCTTCGATAGAAAAAACTTCTCGAAGTCTTTCACTGCGATAGATGGGCCAGAAAACAGACGGCGAGTCTCTTCAAGCCCGACGCGGTCGATGATCTTCTGAAGCCTGGAGAAGTTCGTGAGAGTGTTCTGAGCGCCAGCACCAGCCATCGCTACGCCCGCCCCGAGTTTTGCCTTCGACGGGTCTGGCTCTTCAAAGAACGCTGTCAGCACTGAGTCCGCTCGCAGCATGTTCTCGTATGGGTTCGCTTCTGGAGACGTAAGCGCCTGCGCGGCGCGAAACAGAAACTCGGCCTGCGGAGAAATGCCGTCCGAAGGCTCACACTCTCCATTGGGCCCCACGACTCCGATGCAAAAACCGGAGGCCGTTTTGCCTCCACGCATGAGCGGCTGAACCTCGGCGTACGCCTCGACCTGAGCCTTGCGGTCCTCTGGGCTGTAAAAGTTTGGAGCCACGCCGCGACTCACGGCGGACTCAACCTGGGAGACGATTCCAGACACCATATACTCGAAGTCTTCGCCGCTTAGCGACTTCGTGGTGTCTATAATCCGGCCGCGATGCTCTGCCTGTCTCGCAAGGAGATGTCTGCCAACGTCAAGCGGCTCGATCTCGTCCTTGCCAGCCAGACCGCGAACGACCTTCGCCCCAGGGATCGACGTGGAGAGAATCTTCTTTCCGTTTTCGCTTTTCTTTGTCGGATTGTTCTGCGACGCTTCGCGAAAGATGTCGACATGACTGTCGCCCGGCCGCCACTTGAGCGGCTCGCGAAACGCCCCTGGCTTCTTCGTCGATCGAGGCTTCTTGTCCTCGACAGCCGTTCCGCCCCCGTCCTCAGACGCGCAGTCGTTCTTTGGGCCGAACTTTCCGCCGTCGACGCGACCGCAGTCGTCTTTTCGATACTCAACCCCGACAACAAACTCGCTGCGGTTCTTGTTTCGCTCCTTGAGCCGTTCGAGCATCTTCTTCATCCGCGCGAAACGCTTGTAGCCCGCAGTAGTCTGGTCGGTGAAGTCGAGCGTCAATTCAATCGTCGACCCGTTCTCGTTCCACCAGCGATCGCCTTCCGGAGTGGCGATCAACTGCTGGACGGTCATGCTTCCACTATTGGCTCGTCGCTTCTGCTCTGGGGTAAGTTTGACGTCTTCTTTGATTGAGTCGATGTCCGCGCGATCAATCAGTCCATCGAACCCAAACTGCGGCCACAGTCGATACCCCTGCAATGCACTGCCTGAGTTTCCGGCAGCAATCGTGTCGGCGCGAATCGCGCCGGATTCTTCTGCGACAGACAGGGACTCGGTCATTCGCTCAAGAACCATACTGACGATCCGCCGCCTGTCGGCCGAGTCGCCTTCGGTGTCGCCGTCGATCGAAGACATGGCGCCTGAGTCGAGAGACATGCTGTCGTAGTTGACGACGAGATTCCCATCGTCGTCTTTCATTAGCGACACCATGTTCTTGATATGGCCGAGCCTGCCAGAGCCATCTGGGGCGACTGGAATCGACGAATTGACGATGATCGACTCTCCGTACGAGTCGATGCTGATCGAGCCGCCCTGGCGAACGCCTCCGGAGATCGCGACCACGTTCTCGACTGTCTTTACTCTCCCCATATCAGAGAGAATGCCCTTTAAAGAGTGGACGTCGTTGACGCTGAAAGAGTCCAGAACCTCCGCGCCTTTAAATGGCGGCGACGCGGAGACTGCCTCGGCATCCATTTCGAGACTGCCGTCGTCGTCGTCGGCTGGCAATGAACTCCCGCCACCGTCGTCGCTCGCGCAGTCGTTGCCTGCTCCAAAGCGACCGCCTTCGGCGCGGCCGCAGTCTGCCCCGGCCCGGAACTCCGCCTCTTCGTCGAGCCACTGAAAGAAAGACCGCTCTTGATTTCTTTCACGAAGTTTCTTGAGTTGCGAGACTCGCTTCTGAAACTTGGCGTAGCCAAGACTCTTCTTGTCCGACAGGTCAAGAACCATGCCGAGCGTAGAGCCATTGTTGTCCCACCAGAGGTCTCCCTCGCGGAACGAAACAAGGTGCTGGACGTTGATGCTGCTATGCGGCAACGCGGCAGCGAGAGCCCCAGCCGAGGGCTTGATGCGAGTCGCAAACAAGTCGGGCCTCGCGACTCGCATGACTTTCTCAATGACATCCGGCGGGGCCTTAGCCAGGGCGTGCTTGTGGCTCGGCTCAAGCGGGGCATCGAATCCGAACTGCGGCCAGAGCCTGTATCCCTTGAGGTCATATTCAGGTCCGCCTGCGGCAGACATCTTGACGCGAGCGATGCCAGAGTTGTCTGCGGCCATGATGGACTCGATGACCGCCTGCTGCATGAGGCTCGTGGCCTTGGCGACTCGCTCGCGAGTGGCCTTGACCTCCTGAGTTGGAAACATCTCATTGAGGCCCAAGACATGCTCTCGGCCCTCTTTGTGGACAGTGACGCCGACATGGAAGTAGCCCTCTGAGCCGTCGCCGCTGCGCGAGACCGGGATTTTGTTCTCGACCGAGAGGTACGCACCCATTTCTGGGTGACCGGCGCCAGAAAAAACCACTTCACTGCCACGCACCGTGGCTCCGCCCATGGCGGCGAGATCGTCCAGAGACTTGACGCCTGCCTGGGACATGCCCTCCAAGAGAGCCTTCGGGTTGGCGATCTCGACACGGCCAGCCTTCTCTGCTCCCGAGAATGGCGGCTTCTCTTTGAGATCGTTTCCAGACAAAGACACAGAGTCGTTCGACTCTTTCCACGAGTCGTCGGCTTTGCTCGACGAGCCGCCGCCGTCTGATGCGCAGTCGTTGCCAGGAGCGAATCGGCCGCCTTCGACCTTCTCGCAGCCGCCGTTGCGGTACTCGACCCAGTCGTCGTCGAGCAGGGCCCTGGCCTCGACGTCAAAGAATGCGTCCGCCAAGTCCAGGCCACGCTTCGAGAACCG
>Ga0315904_10011109_pt1 | contig 11542 bp, 9 predicted proteins | sample LakEriMetagenome_6_FD_203529 | JGI IMG/M metagenome (GOLD analysis project Ga0315904, IMG submission 203529) | Freshwater fungal communities from buoy surface, Lake Erie, Ohio, United States - Buoy 12 MA120 | ecosystem: Environmental > Aquatic > Freshwater > Lake | place: USA: Lake Erie, Ohio...
AATCAGGGCTGCGGTTTGGATTCGCTGGAATCGATCGTCCCAACCCGAGTTCATCGTTTGCCTTTGGACAGCTGCTTGATATTGGTGGGAGACCTTCGGGGAAAGCCACATCCTGTGGTTACCGAACCGATTCATGCTCCCGGTCAACATCGTCTCCCGCCAAGCATTTCGGAGCACTTTGGGAGCGGACGGCTGCAGGCCAGACTTTGCCCTCGTCCCTTTTGCAGCGCCGATTATTCGATCGCTGCCGCCGAGGGAGTCGGCTGGGAGAGTTTGTTATGGGAGCCATCGCAATTGGGAGCGTTGCAGGTTTGCTTGCAGCGGCAGAACCAAGCGGACTTGGTCTCTTCGGCGGTGAAGACGAGCGGTTTGAACTCAGTGCCTTTGTGCTTGCCGTCGCAAAATGGCTGCTTCTCGGACAAGCCGCAAGTGCAGTAGGCATACTTTTCACCGGCGACCAAGGAAACCTCTTGAGGGGAGTTGGCAGCAACTTTGGGCAGGCTCATCAGCATTCTCTCTTTGGGGCAATTGAAATTGGTTGTAAGGCTGGCTGCAAAAGCAACGGGCAGTCCGAAGAAGTGCCGCTTGTTTTCCAGCCGGTGACGCGACTGGTTGTTGTCCAACCGACAGTTGTTGGATTAAAACTACCATCCGCCGCCCCCAATTCCCAGTCTCCTGCAGCTGGCGTTTGAGGAAAGCGGTGAGTTTATCTTCGGGAGGGCGATTGGGGTCACTTGACCGAATTCGGCTCGCTCTCGTCAATCTCTGACTCTGGCCCAGCTGAAATCTCCGAAACCATGAAACAGCTTCCCTTTTACAAGTTGCACGGCGCGGGAAATGACTACGTTTATCTCGACTGTTTTCACCAGAGCGAGCCCGAGCGGCCAGAGGCCTTGGCCAGGATTTTGGCTGACCGGCACAAGGGTGTGGGTGGGGACGGGCTGATTCTGGTTGGACCCAGTGCCCGGGCCGACGCCCGCATGCGGATGTTCAATGCCGATGGAAGCGAAGCCGAAATGTGCGGAAACGGCATCCGCTGTGTCGCCAAACTCGTTTACGACCTGGGGATTTGCCGCAAGGAGCGGCTGGAGATCGAGACCGGTGCCGGAATCTTGGGATTGGATATTCGGGCCGAAAAAGGTACCGTGACGGCGGTCCGGGTGAACATGGGTAGCCCAGTTTTGGAGGCCTCCCGAATCCCCTCGACTTTTCCCGTTTCGCCGGTCGTTGACCAGCCCCTCACAGTTGCCGGACGGACGTTTTCCGTCTGCAGCGTTTCCATGGGAAACCCGCACTGTGTTGTGTTCGTGCCGGAATTGACTGATGACTTGGTTTTGGGCTGGGGACCGCGAATCGAGACCTCGGATTATTTCCCGAGAAAGGTCAACGTTGAATTTGTGCAGGTCCTTTCTCCCTCGGAGGTTCGCCAGCGGACTTGGGAGCGAGGCTCCGGGGAAACTCAGGCCTGCGGAACAGGTGCCAGCGCGGTTTGCGTGGCTGGTGTTCTTTCCGGCCGGACCGAGCGAAGGATTCAAAACCACCTGCTCGGCGGAACACTGGAACTGGAATGGGACCAAGCCAGCGGTGTGGTCTACATGACGGGCCCTGCCGAGCTGGCCTTTACCGGAACGTGGGCTGGGCAGTGGTGAGTGACTTTCAGGCTGTACCTTTTGGTTCAAATGGATTGAGCAGGGCGAATGAGTCGCAGCGGAAATTGGAAACAGAGAACGGTCGGTCGGCTGGTCGCCATGGTCTGGCCGCAGCTGACCCGTCTGCAGAATTACCGGGTCGGGTTTCAGGCCGAACCAACTGACCCCGCGCGTGGGCATCTCAACTCGCCCGGCTTGTACATTTTCTGGCACGAGTTCCTCGCGGTGCTTTGTCCCAAATGGGCTCACAGCAACCTGACGTTGCTGATCAGCCAGCATCGCGATGGAGAATGGATCAATCAGGTCGCGTTGGGGCTGGGGTACAAGACGGCTCGTGGAAGTTCTACTCGCGGAGGCACGGCTGCCTTGCGACAGCTGGTCCAGTCGGCCCGGGAAAATTCGATTGTGATGACCCCCGATGGTCCGCGCGGTCCGCGGCGGGAGATGTCGCAGGGGGCGGCTTATCTGGGAGCCAAATTGCAAATCCCTGTCATTCCAGTCGGGGTCGGTGTCCGCTCCTGCTGGCGGTTGAAGACCTGGGACCAGGCGCCGATCCCCAAGCCCTTTGGCCAAGTTCGCGTCTTGTTCGGGACCAAGCTCTGGTTGCCGGAGACTATCAGCCGCGAGCAGTTGGAGCTGAATCAAATTCGACTGCAGGCCGCAATGGATGAGGTCAATCAAGCGGCTCAGGATTGGGCGGAGGGCCGAATTGCAATGGAAGGCTACGCCCCGCGCATGAATCGCAAAGCCGCCTGAGTGTCCCTTTCCCTGATAGACTGGCGGAGGGACACAATCGAACCGATGGCTCGGCCGTAACGCCCGGTATTCAGGCATGTGAGATGACCAACCAAGTTGCAGTTCGCTTCCCTGCCGCCTGTTGGCTGGCAGCCGCAGTGGGAATCGGAATGATCTGGTTTCTGTTGACGTGCCAGGATGTCGAGCGTCGCGCTTTGCTGGCGACGATGGCCTTGGGGTTGGGGGCGGGAGCGATTTCAATCGTTCTGGGAGGCTGGCTCGCTTGGTCGTGTTACTGGCAAGGTGGCCGCGCGTCGACTTTGGGTTGGCTGGTGTTTGCCTTGCTGCTACCGGTCTACTGGCATCTGGCGGCGTGGGATTCACTCTTTGGTCGGCTCGGTTGGTGGACAGCGATTGGAGAGACGCCGCTGCAATTGGCCCTGCCCGGTTGGCTGGCAGCGATCTGGGTGCACGGCATCGCTGGCGTTGCGCCGGCAGCGGCAATCCTTCTGCTGTTTCTGATCAATTCCGGACGGGTCGCTGAAGAGCAGGCTTTAGTCGAAACGAGTGCGGCAGACGTTTTCTGGCGAGTGACCCTGCCGAGAATCTGGCCAGCGATCTGCCTCGCCTTTGGTTGGTGTTTTCTGACCACCAGCCGCGAGATCGCGGTGACCGACATCTATCGAATCGGCACTGTAGCCGAACAGGTCTATCTGGGATTTGCCTTGGGGCAATTTGATCAATTGCTCAGAATCTGGCCTGAGGGCGAACAAGCCTTGAGCATTCGGCTGTACGTCTTGAGCATCCTGGTCTTGGCAACTGTTGCGGGGGTGGTGATTGCCGGAGTCAACCGGTGGCAATGGTCAGGTGAGCACTGGGAAGGATGGCGTCGAGCGGCGAGGCAGCGCGGATTCGTTGGCTGGAGCAGCCCGATTCTGGGCCTGGTCTTGCTTGTGCCTCTGGCGAGCTTGTTGTTTCGCTGCGGACTGCGAGTGCGGTCAGTGGAGGGCGAGCCGACAGCGGTTTGGACGTGGATGGATTTGCTCGCCAGTTTGTACAGGGGCTGGGCCGAGAGCCAGGCCGAATTTGCCTGGAGCGTTGCGATTGGCGTGAGTGCCGCGAGCTTGCTGCTGTGTTTGGGCCTGGGCGGTGTGGCATTGGCTCGCCGCGGGAGGCTCGGCTCCGCAGTTTTTTTTCTCAGTCTCGCGCTCGCCCTGGGGATGCCGGGACCAGTATGCGGAGCAATCGTCGCGCGGACTTGGAATCTGCTGGAATTTCCATGGGCATGGTGGTTGGCCGATCGTACAATCCTCCTGCCCGTATTAGCGAGCGTTTTGTTCTGCTGGCCGCTGGCAGGGCTGATGGTCTTTCTGGTTCTGCGCATGACTTCGCCAGAGTTGGAGGAAGCGGCGGCGGTTCAGGGGGCCAGCCCCCGGCAGGTTTTCGGAGCCATTCTCGTTGGTGGAAGTTGGCAGCGGTTGGCAGGAGTTTGGCTGCTGCTGTTGGTCGTGGTGCTGGGCGATTTGTCGGCCCAGCAAATGGTTGTCGCTCCGGGGATTGACACGCTGCCCCGACAATTGCTGGGATGGATGCACGCGGGGGTTGATGAATTGGCAGCTGCGACCAGCCTCTTGGTAGCAGGGATGTTCGGGCTTTTGGGGTTTGCAGTGGGCCGAGTTTGGCTCGGTCGTGGTTGAGACGCGAGGCGTGCCGCCAGAGCGGCAATGCGGGGATAGGAATGTCGGTCGAGGGATAAGAGGTCTTCCGGATGACACGCTTGACGAACCGCAAACAGAAAATGTCCGGATTTGGTCTGCACTCACCAGGCGAGTTCGGAAACTTGCCTGTTTGGTTGCCCAGGCTATTTGTCTGGTGCCTGCTGTGCTGGTTGTTGCCGCAGTGTTCACCGCCGGGATGGTGCGACGAGTTGGTGATTCGCGTCGGGACTGAAGCCGGGAATCGCACCTTGAATGGAAACGTGCTCGTGGAAGCGGAGGATAAGAGTCTCCTCTTTCAAGCCGACGACGGGCGGTTGTGGATTCTCAAGGCGGAGCAGATCGTTTCCCGCCAGCCCGCGGACGCGGCGGTAAAGCCGATCGAATCGCGGGAGCAGCAACGGCGACTGGAAGAGGAACTGCCGGGCTTTCGCTTTCATGTGACCGATCACTTTATCATCGCCTACAACACGGAACGCGCTTATGCCCAGTGGCTCGGTGGGCTGTACGAGCAGCTCTATCGCGGATTCACCGGGTATTGGGAGCGCAAGCGAAAGTTCAAGCTGGATGACCCGAGTTTTCCTTTGGTCGTGGTCGTGTTTGCGAGTTTCGAAGAGTACTCGGCCCATGTGCGGAGGGAGTTGGGACAAGACCCCGGCTCGATGGTGGCTTATTACAACCTGATGACCAATCGGGTGACTTTGTATGACCTGACGACTGGGTTTCAGGGGGGCGGGGGTAAGCCGGATAACGATCGGAAGATTCAGGAGATTCTGGCGAATCCCAATGCCCTGCCGATGGTCGCCACTGTTGTCCATGAGGGCACTCATCAATTGATGTTCAATATGGGGATGCAGACTCGTCTGGCCGATACGCCACTGTGGGTCAACGAAGGCTTGGCGATGTTCTTTGAGACGCCCGATTTAAAGAATCCCAAGGGTTGGCGCACGATCGGGCAGGTGAATCAGCTGCGACTGCTTACTTTTCGCGAGAACCTGCCGCAGCGGGCGGCGAACGGTGAGTCACTGCGGAGACTTCTGACAGAAGATCTCGACTTTCGGGACCCCAAGCAAAGCTTGACTCGCTACGCAGAAGCCTGGGCGCTGAATTACTTCCTGCTCAACAGATATGGCAAGGAGTTTGTTGCCTACTTGGAGCTGCTTCGCAGCAAGCAGCCACTGCGAGTGGATCCGCCCGAGACTCGGATTTCGGAATTTGAGTCAGCTTTGGGGAAACGACTGGCCGAATTGGATGCCGAGTTTGTCGATTACATGCAGAAGCTGCGGGATTGAGGAAAAAACTTCCATTTAGACCGGCTAAGGAAGGGGCAGCGGCAGCCAGCGGTGCGGCAGAAGTTTGCCGGGTTCCCGCTTTTCGTTCCTTTCTCTGGTTGTCACGCCAGTTGCGGGCGATTTATGATTGAGGCGTGGCCGGAGGCTCGTGGAGCAATTGTTTATCCGGTCCGGTCTTCTCCAGCTTCCTTGTTTGATCCGGAATTCAGTGCAATGAGTCAAAACAAATTGGTTCCTGCGAATCGCCGCAGCTTTCTCAAGCAGACGGCAGCGGCAGCTGCTGTAGCCAGTGTCAGTTCTCCTTTGGTTCTCCCGGCCGCTGGCGTTCACCACAGTGTGGACGACGTGATTAAGGTGGGCTTGGTCGGCTGCGGTGGTCGTGGTACGGGTGCCGCCATCAATGCGGCAAACGCCGACCCCAATGTGCAAATCACCGCGTTGGCTGACGCTTTCGGGGACCGGATCAAGATTTGCCGGGAAGGTCTGGCAGGCCAGTTGGGCGAGCGGCTGAAGGTCACCGACGACACCTGTTTTGAGGGCTTCGATTGTCATGACAAGCTGATTGCCTCGGACGTGGATGTGGTGTTGCTCTGTCAACCGCCCCATTTTCGTCCGGAATCGCTGCGCGCGGCGATTAAGGCGGGCAAGCATGTCTTCTGTGAAAAACCGGTAGCCGTAGACGTGCCCGGGGCGATGTCAGTTTTGGAAACTTGCCAAAATGCAGGCGACTTGAACATCGTCTCCGGATTGTGCTGGCGCTACGACCTGGCCGTCCGCGAAGTGATGAACCGAATTCAGGAAGGCGAAATCGGTCGCATCGTCAACATTCAGGAAAACTATCTCACCAGTGAACTCTGGCATCGTGGTCGCGACCCGAAGTGGAGCGAAATGGAGTACCAGATGCGAAACTGGCTCTACTTTGCCTGGCTCTCTGGCGACATTACCGCAGAGCAGCACATCCACAGCCTCGATAAGGCGGTTTGGCTGAACGGCGACCAGCCTCCAGCGGTGTGCTACGGCGTGGGAGGACGTCAGAAGCGAACCGGGGCGGAGTTTGGGAACATTTACGATCACTTTGGCTGCGTGTTTGAATGGGAGTCGGGCGTTCGCTGCTTCTCCTTCTGCCGCCAAATGAACGGATGCTTTAACGAGACCGATGACCACGTCTTTGGCACCGAAGGGACGGCCCATGTGCTCAAGTTCCAGGTCAATGGCAAGAGCGGGCCATGGGAATACAACGGACCCAAGCCGAGCATGTACGACGTCGAGCATCAGTTCCTGTTCCGGGCGATTCGCGAAGGCAAGCCGATCAACAACGGCAACTACATGGTCTACAGCACGATGATGGCTTTGATGGGCCGGGATGCCTGCTACACAGGCAAGCGAATCAAATGGGAGGATTACGTTAAAGACACGACGCGACTTGGGCCGACAGAGTACAAGTTCGGCGACTACGATGCCGGGCCGGTGCCGATTCCAGGACGCGGTTAGGAATTGTCAGTTAAAGACGCGGTGGCAATTTGGCCACCGCATTCTGTTGATGAGGGGGCTTTGCCCGTGCTTTACGTCAGAACAAGCCAGCGTCTATGTCGAGACTGGGAAACCGGTCTGCGGACGTTGGTTTGTCTGGTGTTTTTCTTCGTTTCCAGCCTTGGGCCGTTCGCTCTCGCCGGGGCAACCGAGTCCGAAACGCGGGCCGAGGCGGCTTGTGAGTGGTCGCTGGAAGAGGTAGCGGGCCATTCCCGGATCGAGAGTCGGATTGACCGATCGGAACGCCCTCGTGATTTTGGCTGCGTGCAAACGGTTCGCTTGGCAGGCCATCGCCTTTTCTTTTCAAGTCGCATCCGGGGCCGCAGTTGTGAGACCGCCCCTTTGGCGTTGCGGTGTTGATCCTTGCTCCTTGCGTATCGAGTGGGGAGAAGAAGACTCCCTGCTCGTCTGGTTGAGACAGCGAGTATGACTGCGGAGGATGTCTCTGCGTGCGCTGCGGTTCGACGGGAATACAGCTGGGGAGCTTGTACCATGCAAAAGTTGGTAGAGGGATTGCATCATTTTCAGAATAATATCTTTTCTTCACAGGAGCGGTTGTTTAAGAGATTGGCTAAAGGGCAGCATCCGTTAGCCTTGTTTATCACTTGCTCTGATTCGCGAATCGATCCGAATTTGATGATGCAGGCCGATCCCGGCGAGTTGTTCATCATGCGAAACGCGGGAAATATTGTTCCGGCTTATGGCGCCTCGCATGGCGGGGAAGCAGCCACGATTGAATATGCCGTGAGCGTGCTGAAGGTCCGGGATATTATTGTTTGCGGACATTCTCACTGCGGCGCGATGCAGGGACTGTTGAAGCCCGAGTCGGTTGCCGAATTGCCAGCCGTTCGACAGTGGCTCTCTCATGCTGATGCGACGGCCCGCATCATGAAGGAAAATTATGGACACATCACTGACGCCGATGCACGACTAACGGCGACTGTCGAAGAGAATGTTCTCGTGCAATTGGAAAATCTGCGGACCCATCCAGCTGTGGCTGCGGCTGCCAATCGGCAGGCTCTGAAAGTCCATGGTTGGGTCTACAAATTTGAAACTGGAGGCGTTTTTGCCTTCAATCCGGACGTCTCTCAATTCCTTCCGCTGAGTGACACCTCTGGCCGCTCGGAAAAGGTAACCGAGAAGCTGCCCTCGATTTAGGCCCTGCCGAATGACGACTGGGGAGCCGTCATCGGAAAGCCACGGGCGCGGCGGGGTTTTGCTCTGACTTCGCCGTGGGCTTTGGTTGGGGACGTTCGTTGGACGAGGGTAAGAGAGGGACGCTATGCAATTAGAGAAGCAGAACGAAGACTTCGGCCGATTTTCGGTCCGCGACATTCTGGCATCGATTGTCGTATTTCTTGTCGCCCTGCCACTTTGCATGGGCGTGGCAATTGCTTCGGGTGCTCCGGTAGCCACCGGCCTGATAACGGGAATCGTGGGCGGGGTAATTGTCGGAATAATGGCGGGAAGTCCGCTCCAAGTCAGCGGTCCGGCAGCCGGGCTGACGGTGGTCGTCTATGAATTGATTGAAAAATTCGGAGTGGAGTTGCTGGGGGTGATTGTTTTGCTCGCTGGAGGGTTACAGGTCCTCGCGGCGTTTTTTCGTCTCGGCCAATGGTTTCGGGCCGTGTCTCCCGCCGTGATTAAGGGAATGCTTGCGGGGATTGGGATTCTGATTTTTGCTTCTCAATTCCACGTGATGGTGGACGATAAGCCAAAGGGGAGCGGGTTGAAGAACCTCCTCGCGATCCCGGGGGCGATCCAGAAGGCCCTGCGGCCAAGCAAGTGGCATGAATCCGACATTCGGAGGCAGGAGATCGCCTCCTTGAAAAAAATGGGAGAACTCCATCGCCGGCAACTGGCGTTGCGGGAACACATTTCCAAAGAGGTTCCACAGTTTTCCAACGCGAATCCCGACCCCCCTGAACAGACTCCGCCAGCTGACTTGGCTCAACTGGTCAATGAGCAAAAGGCGATTACGGAAGAGTTTGCCCGGGTCGCCAATGAGATTCTCGCAACGGAAGCAGCGGCAAAAGACGACGACAAGCTCGAGGTGATGCGGACCGATATCGAGAATTTTCGCCAGCAACTGCAAGGTGCCACCGCCAATTTGGAGAAGTGGGACGTGCGTCAGCTGGTGGCTACCCAGAATCGTGCTGCCGCCGGCCTCGAGAAATTGCTTGCCGACGACTCCAACCACATGTTTGCCGGACTCCTGGGACTGCTGACGATCATCACGATCATTCTGTGGCAGAGGTTGCCGTTCCCAAAGCTCAAACTTGTTCCAGCTCCCTTAATCGCGGTTACCTTGGCTACCGTAATTGCGTCTCAGTTCCTGACTCCGGTGTTGTTTGTCGAGGTCCCGAATCGGCTCTGGGACGAGGTGTTTTTGCCTCAACCGGCGCTTTTGGAGTCCGTCGATTGGGTGGCATTGATCCAGGCGGCAATTCTGGTCGCGTGCATTGCCAGCGCCGAGACCTTGCTTTGTGCGACAGCAGTTGACCAGCTGCACAGCGGTCCGCGGACAAAATACGACAAAGAGCTGTTCGCGCAGGGAGTCGGCAATGCGATCTGTGGTGTGCTCGGCGCGTTGCCGCTGACCGGGGTGATAGTCCGAAGCTCTGCCAATGTGCAGGCTGGAGGCGGCTCGCGTTGGTCGGCGGTATTGCATGGAATCTGGATTTTAGTATTCGTAGCTTTTTTTTCCCAATTACTGCGCATGATCCCGACTTCGAGCCTTGCGGCGATTTTGGTCTATACCGGCTACAAACTGGTCGATCTGAAATCGATTAAGAAGTTGAAAGACGCTGGTTGGGGCGAGCTTCTGGTCTTTTTGGTGACGGTAGTGACCATTGTGTTGACCGATTTGCTGACTGGTGTCCTGATCGGCGTGGGTTTGTCAGCCGGTCGCCTGCTGTACCACTTTTCCGATCTAAAGCCCCACCTGCAACTCAGTCCCGACGGCAAGTCGGCCCGTTTGAATCTTGAGGGCTCGGCGACCTTTGTCAAACTCCCCCTGCTCGCTTCAACTCTTGAATCATTGCCACCATCGACTGAACTGCACATCGACTTGGAACGCTTGAAGAGCATTGACCACGCCTGTTTGGACTTGATTGCCAATTGGGCCAGGCAGCATGAGAAGACCGGCGGCAAATTGAGTCTTGATTGGGAACGCTTGAAATCCCGATCTGCCAGTTGAGCTGCCAGTTCGCAGTTGTCGAACGGGAACGCAATTCCGCTCACGAAGGGTCTCGGTTAGAATCGATCTGCGCAGTCCATCCACAGGTCTGAGTCACTCTTGCCGTTTGGTTTTCAGCCGATTCCGGGGGGCTGGGCTGAGGACTACCGCTGGTGAGGCGATTTGCTTTTTTCCCGCCGCCGGGTCTCACCGAATCTCCGGAGTATGCAATGACGGAACCGACGCAGCGAAATCCAGAACAAGTGCAGCGAACCCCCAAGCAGGTACAGTACGGCGAATATCTGCGGCTCGACCAATTATTGAGCCTGCAGGTTCCGGAAAGCGGCTTGATCGGTCCGCCGGCGCACGATGAAATGCTGTTTATCATCGTGCACCAGGCTTACGAGCTCTGGTTCAAACAGATTGTGCACGAACTCCGCTCGGTCATCGATGTGTTTGATGACCCCTGCGTCGAAGACAAGAAGATGGGGCTGGTTATCCATCGCTTGAGCCGCGTCAGGAGCATCCAGACCTTGCTCGTCCAGCAGATTGACGTGATCGAGACGATGACGCCGCTGGACTTTCTTGAATTTCGCGATTTGCTGGTGCCGGCCTCAGGCTTTCAAAGCATCCAGTTCAAGCAAATCGAGATCATGCTGGGCCTCAAGCAGGAGCAGAGGATCCCCGCGGATCGGGATTTCTATCGCACCCGTCTGACTCCGCGGCAGCAGGAAGAGTTGAACGCGCTCGAGGCCCAGCCGAGCCTGCTGGAGCTGACCGACCGTTGGCTGCAGCGAATGCCATTCCTCAAGTTCGGTGACTTCGATTTCTGGCGCCACTACGGTGATGCCGTGGAGCGAATGCTGGAGTCCGACCGGGTGATCGTCGAGTCTAATCCGGCATTGTCCAGTGGTAACCGTGAAGTTCAATTGGCAGCGCTGGAGGCAACCCGCAAGACGCTCAACTCAGTACTAGATCCAGAGGCATTTGAGCTTCTGCGGACGGCCGGCGAATTTCGCTTTTCTCACCGCGGATTTTTGTCTGCCCTGTTCATCAATCTGTATCGCGACGAGCCCATGATGTATCTGCCGTTCCGGTATTTGACGCTGCTGCTGGAGATCGATTCCGGCTTCACAACCTGGCGGGCACGTCATGCGCTGATGGTACAGCGGATGCTGGGTACAAAAATCGGTACGGGCGGGTCTTCCGGGCACGATTATCTCAACCGCACGACTCAGCGGAACCGGGTCTTTCTCGACCTGTTCAACGTCTCAACGTTTCTGGTTCCGCGGAGTGCCCTGCCCCAGCTTCCGTCCGAGCTGAGCGCGGCCCTTGGCTTTCGCTTCGGCAACTAGATTCTGGGAGTCCCGTCGCGGTCAAGGCCTTAATACTGTGGCTCGGAGGCCAGCGGTGGCAAATGGTTTTGCACGGTACGAGTCGCCG
>Ga0315904_10011110_pt1 | contig 11542 bp, 10 predicted proteins | sample LakEriMetagenome_6_FD_203529 | JGI IMG/M metagenome (GOLD analysis project Ga0315904, IMG submission 203529) | Freshwater fungal communities from buoy surface, Lake Erie, Ohio, United States - Buoy 12 MA120 | ecosystem: Environmental > Aquatic > Freshwater > Lake | place: USA: Lake Erie, Ohio...
CTTACCTGTTTGCCGGCTTACTGCTGCCCATTTTCTCCCACATGCTGAAGCATCAGCAGGATATCAGAAATATGCTGAAGTTGTCCTTTACTTTGATCGCATTGCCTGCCATCACAGTGGTGCTCATGTCGTGGTTTTATGCCGAGGAAATCATGGACTTGCTTTATAAAGGCCACGTGGAAAGTTCTGTGCCGGTATTTTCGCTGCTGATGACCGGATTTTTTGCGGTGTCAACCACCTATATATTCGGGACATTGCTGACCGCTAATGGAAATCTAAAGCAACTGAACCGGATGGCTGCAGCCGGAATGCTGCTGAATATTGGTCTCAATCTGGTACTGATCCCGCAATTTAAAGCTACCGGTGCGGCTGTTGCCAGTTTGATTACTCAATTTATCACAGCCGGTATTCAGGTTTTCCTGTGCATGAGAATTTTTAAACTTCAAACCGACAGATCCGTGATGACACGTCTCGGGATTTTCCTGGTGGCCAGTGCTACTGTGTTGTTTTTATCCAGGTTACTGACCGATTTCTGGATGGTCAATCTGGCGGTAGCATTGCTTTCTTGTGTTGTTATTTCCTTCATTCTCAAGTTGGTGGATTTAAAAGAAATGACACAGATATTGGGGAAACGGGAAGTATAGGCAACGGTTTATCGGGCGCAATAATTTGATATACAGTGGTTTGTAATTCAAATTTGGTGTCCGGACAAGCACTCCTGAACCTTAATTTTTCCTACTTTTGCCGACTTGAATCATAGCCACTTAAAAATCAACGGTAATGACTGAATCCCCGTCAAAAAAACATGGTTTCGATGCGTTGTTCATCATCGACATCCTATTAAAGTACAAAAAGCATCTGATCATCATTGGTGTAGTGTCAGTGATCCTTGCCGTCATTTTTTCATCACCCTTTTTCATCAAACCCAAGTTCAAATCAACTGCAGTGGTTTATCCTTCCAACCTGATCCCTTATTCAACAGAGAGTGCCACCGAGCAAATGCTCCAGTTGTTTGCTTCTGAGGATATCAGGGATGAATTGATAATTGATTTCGATCTCTATAACCACTATGAGGTTGATACCAGTCAGCAGTATCCCAAGACCATTCTTCATGGTATGATGAGTGAGAACATTCAGATTGACAAAACGAAATTTGAGTCGGTTGAAATCAATGTTTGGGATACCGATCCTGAGATTGCCAAAGCCATGGTGGATTCAGTGATTGCTAAAGTGCATAAGAAAGCAAGAAGTCTCCAGCGTTCGAAAACAGAAGAGGTGTTGATCATTACCAAAAATCAGCTTGACCTTAAAAAAGCTGAGATGGATTCGATGGAAAATGAAATGAAATTACTTCGGACCAAATACGGAATCATTGAGTATGAAGGTCAGATCAATTCTTTCTCCAGGGTGTATTATACCGAAGTGGCTGCAGGTCGCGCCGGAAGTGGAGGAGGGCGTCCGCTGGATAAAGTAATGCAGAACTTCCAGCTCAAAGGAGGAGAATACATTTCATTGAAAGAGCACCTTTGGAGAGTTCGCGGGCAGTACAATGATTTTAAGAAACAATACGAGGATCTCCAAAAAGACATGATTAAGGAGCTTACCTATTCTAACGTGGTGACCAGTCCGGTTGCCGCTGAAAAGAAATCCTATCCGGTCAGAAGCCTCATCGTACTCATGTTCACCGGCTCCATGCTTTTGCTATCGTTCATCATCATCCTTCTTTACGAAAACTCCCGCCGTATGGAGTTTAACAAGACGCTGTAAGCCGCATGATGACCTCCACGGCGGTTGGTGACAAGAAAGGTCAGAGCTGGCTCTACGGTGCGGCTCTGGTTTTTGCCTTATTGGCTTCTGTTGCTCTCGCCAACGAGTTCTACTATATTTTTCTTTTGCCGGTTGCCATGCTGGTTGTTGTTGCAGGTCTGTATCGCCTCGACCTGCTGATGTTCTTTTCGGTAATAGTAACCCCTTTCGCCATCAATCTTGCTAAAACAGGCCTGGGTATCGGTGTAAGCCTTCCTTCCGAACCGCTCATCTTTGGTATCATGCTGATTTACCTTGCTAAGGTGATTTATGACGGTGGTGTCGATAAAAAAGTGCTTTATCATCCGGTCAGTCTCGCCATCATTTTTCACTTGCTGTGGATGACCATCACGACGCTTACCAGCACCATGCCAATGGTTTCTTTCAAGGCAACTTTGGCGAGGTACTGTTTTGTGCTGGTGTTCTTTTATTTCGGAACTCAGGTTTTCAGAAAGTTTAATAACATCATGACCTTTGCCTGGTGTTACATGATACCGTTAATATTCGTCATTGCATACACCATTTTCATGCATTCCCTTTCGGGATTTACCGTGAAAGCTGCACACACAGCCATGGTGCCTTTCTATAACGATCATACCGCATATGCAGCCATGATCGCCATGTTTATTCCACTCATTTTCGGTATACTTTTCGACCCGGATTCAAACAGATCAAAAAGGCTGATATCATTCATTGTACTAGCGATCTTCATCCTGGCAATTGTACTTTCCTACACCCGTGCCTCATGGATCAGTCTGGTGGCCGCCTTACTTTGCTACCTGGTATTTGTACTGAAAATCAGAACATGGGTGGTGGTAACCGGTATTGCAGGAGTGATAGTATTTTATCTCGCTTTTCAAACGCAGATCACCATGGCGCTTGAAGGAAATGAGGAAGAATCATCTACCAATTATGCCGAACACGTTCAGTCGGTTTCAAATATTACCACTGATGCCTCTAATGTGGAACGTCTGAACCGGTGGGCCAGCGCGTTCAGAATGTTTGATGAAAAGCCGTTCTTCGGATGGGGTCCCGGCACTTATATGTTCCAATACGCACCCTTTCAAAAGTGGAGCGAAAGAACCATTATCAGTACCAATTTCGGGGAAGGCGGTAATGCTCACAGTGAATACATCGGACCACTCGCCGAACAAGGTGTATTAGGTTCCGTAGCTTTTATTTTAATAGGTGCAGTGGTCATTTACCGGGCCAGCCGTTTGATTATTTTTACTGAAGACAAACGTGTGAAGCTTGTCGCGAAGGGGTTGATTCTCGGACTGATTACCTACTGGGTTCATGGAATGCTGAACAATTTTCTGGATACCGAAAAGGCATCTGTTCCATTCTGGGGATTCGTTGGTGCACTGGTTGCACTGGAAGTATATCACTTCAATGGAGAAAATAAAGGCCGCAACTTCGTTAGCCGGGAAGCCGTAAGCTCAGAAAAGTAACATCATCGGTGTATTCAACACTTCCGCGGAAGTGGTTGAAATGACCGACCATAATTTCATGTAGCTCCTTCATGGAACCTGTTTCCTTATTGTTAAGCAGCAGCTTCCCCAACTGATCGGTTCCGAAAGCCTCGCCATGAATGTTTTCCATTTCCGTGATGCCATCGGTATAACAGAAAAGGAGTGAATCCGGTTGATAAACTGCAGAGCCAACATTGAGAAAAGGCAATTCATCAAACATCCCGAGCCCCGTGGTTCCTTTATCGAGTATTTCGATATGATGCCCTGTGACCAGCATCGGTGGATTATGTCCCGCGTTGATATAATGGATGGTTCGTTTGTGAATGTTCATCACCGCAACAAAAAAGGTGATGTATTTTTCACCTTTTGCGGTTCTGTTCACACAACCGTTCAGCTCATTTACCAGTTCACTCAGTGAAAAATTGGTGTGCTTGATGATCGCGTGCAGGTTGGCCTGAAAATTAGACATCAGCATGGCAGCCGATAAACCTTTTCCGGAAACATCAGCCATGCAAACCAGCGCTTCGTCGGGGTTGAGTTGGATGAAGTCGTAGTAATCTCCGCCTACCGACTGATGTGGAATGTACGTGGCGGCAATGTCGGTGAATCTCGGCGTGGTTAGGCTGGCCGGAAACAACATGGATTGCATCTGTGCTGCCAGTTCAAGTTCACGCTGTAAAGCAGCCTGCCGAATGGCTTCTTTGGCAAATCGCTTGTTTTCGATGGCAACCACAATGACATTGGTAATGGTATGTAAGTAGGTGGTGATTTCTCTTTTGGAATGGAACACGGACGGGTCAATACCACCAATCAAAGCGTAGGCCAGATGCTGGTCTTTGTGTGTTACCGGTACCATGGTTTCAAACTGCCTCGTCCAACCTTCAGCGGGCAACAAACCCTCTTTATAGTTTTCGATTTCCCGAATGGCCTCCGAGGCATCTGTGAAAGGAAGTACTCCTTCGATCCCGTAACAGACAGGAATGTGCCAGCTGCCGTCGTTGACAAATAGGATGGCACGTCCGATGTGAAGATGATCCTTCAGTACCGAATGATAAATTTCAAAAAGATTGGAGGCAGGCAGGTTGTAATTGATCGCCTTGGTGATCTGTAAAAGCCAGTGAAGCTGGACTTTCTTAACTTCCAGTTGATCGGATACCGGTTCCTGCTTTGGTGATTCCAATTTTATCCGGCTTTAGCGTTGTCGAGTATTTTTATCACCTCTGGCAATCGTTTGATCATTGCCAGCTCTTTCATTTTTTCACGGGCTTCACGAACAGGACTTCCAAAATAAGTGATGCCACCTTCAAGTGATTTAGGAATTCCCGATTGTCCAAGTACCACCGCTCCTTTTCCGATTACCAGATCTTTCTGAACGCCTACCTGACCCCACAGGATCACATCATCTTCCACTACCACCACCCCTGCAACTCCTACCTGAGCAGCAAAGAGACAGTTTTTACCGATTACGGTATCATGGCCGATATGAACATGGTTGTCAAATTTGGTTCCTTCACCAATCACTGTATCTCCTGATACTCCTTTGTCAACTGTACAGTTGGCACCGATTTCCACTTTGTTTTTGATGATAGCTCTGCCACACGAAAGCATTTTATCATAACCGGTAGGTCGTTTCTTGAAATAGAAGGCATCGGCGCCAATTACCGTATTCGCATGAATGATCACATCATCACCTACCTGGCAATGATCATAGATCACCACTCCGGAATGAATGACACAGTTCCTGCCGATCTTGACGTGGTTGCCAATAAAAACATTTGGCTGAATGATGGTTCCTTCTCCAATCATGGCTGATGGAGAGATGGCAGAGGAGGATGGAACAAACGGCCTGTAATGTCTGACAATGGCCACGTAGTCACGAAAAGGATCATCAGAATAAAGAAGGGCTTTCCCGGCAGGACACTCCACGTCTTTATTGATGATTACAAATGTGGCTGCCGACTGAAGCGCTTTGTCGTAATATTTAGGGTGATCAACAAAAGTGATGTCACCGTTTTCCACCATATGGATCTCATTGATCCCTGAAACCATCATGTTTCCGTTGCCAATGACTCTTGTGCCGGTGAGATCCGCTAATGACTGTAGTTTTGCAGGTTGGGGAAACCTCATAAGGGATTGGATTTAATGCAAAGGTATATATAAGTGGTTAAGTAGATAAGTGGTTGAGTGGGATAGTTGGATAGTGGGTTAGTTGGATAGTGGGATAGTTGGATAGTGGGTTAGTGGGTTAGTGGGTCTGTAGGGACGCAATGCCTTGCGTCCATTCAGGAATACCAATCAGTGGGTCTGTAGGGACGCAATGCCTTGCGTCCATTCAGGAATACCAATCAGTGGGTCCATAGGGACGCAATGCCTCACGTCCATTCGGGAATACCAATCAGCGGTTCCGCAGCGACGCAAAGTTTTGGGTCTTTTCTCAGGTGAATGGGTTGGTGAGATGCTTTAAAATAAGAAAGCCTTCCCCTTGAGAGGAAGGCTTTCCAAAATTGATTAACAGGAAATTAGTTGTTCACGATAATCTGTGCTCCCAGGGCCTGAGCACCTGAACCAGCAAGAAAACCTTTTGCGAATACAGTATAAATTTTACCAGCCTGAAGAGTAATCACCGGGAGATCCAGGGCTACAGTGGAGGTTCCGGCAACACGTACTTCGAGGTCGTAGTCACCAGCATCAAGCGGAGTAAATGGAGTGTAATCCTTGAAAGCCTGGTTGCCGAATACCACAGCACCATTGTCAACTGCAACATCTACTGCAGGAGCATCAGGTGAAAGGTGGATAAAGCGAACGTGAGCTTTACCCGGAGCAGGAGTAGCAAGGTTGTCCTCCACTACCAGTGCACCGATGTTGGCTACTGCATCAATGGCGAAAACTGAATAGCTTTTGTTTGCAGCCAGGGGCAGGGTAGCATTGATCACGGTATTAGATGTTCCTGCTACATTTACTTTCACGTTTCTGTTTCCTGAGAAAGTAGTGATGTAAGGAGTGCTGTTTGGGAATTCCAGTGCAGCTGTGTTCAATTTAACATTGTCAACCAGCAGGTCCACGCCTGGAGCGTCAGGAGAGGCATGAGTAACCATCATTCTGGCAGTGGTAGGAGCAGGAGTGTTGTTGTCATCATCATCATCATCGCTGCAGGCAGTGAAGGTGAAAGAAGCAAGAACCAATGCAACCACCGACAAACGGCTGATTGACATGAAAGAGAATTTTGTGTTGTTTTTCATAATGTTGATTTTTAGTTATTTAGTTTTGTTTAATTGTTGATTCGGAAACTTAAACACTTCTCGAAGGCCGAAAGTTTTAAATGGTTATTTTTTTTTTCCAAATGAGTGTTTGAACCCATCGGTTTGTTCTTAACAATTCCTAAATACTTCATTTTCAAAAAATTCCTTACCTTTGCACCCTCAAATTGCACCCCTTACCTAACATGAAGAATATCAGGAACATAGCCATCATCGCCCACGTCGATCATGGGAAAACCACCTTAGTTGACAAAATCCTTCACCAATCGCAGCTTTTCCGTGACAACCAGCAAACAGGTGAATTGATCCTCGACAACAATGACCTGGAGCGGGAACGAGGCATTACCATCGTAGCCAAAAACGTATCTGTCAATTATAAGGGTATCAAAATCAATATCATCGACACTCCTGGTCACGCCGATTTTGGTGGTGAAGTAGAGCGTGTTTTAACCATGGCAGACGGCGTACTGTTGCTGGTGGATGCCTTCGAAGGTCCGATGCCGCAAACCCGCTTCGTGCTGCAAAAAGCACTACAGGCAGGATTGAAGCCGATCCTAGTTATTAATAAGGTAGATAAGGAAAACTGTCGCCCGGATGAAGTGCATGACAAGGTATTCGAATTGTTCTTCAATCTGGATGCCACTGAAGAGCAATTGAACTTTCCGACTGTATATGGTTCATCCAAACAGGGCTGGATGTCGAAAGACTGGAAGCAGCCATCAGAGGATATCACGGCATTGCTGGATACCATTGTGGATTACGTTCCCCAGGCACCGTTTCGTGAAGGAACCCCTCAGATGCTGATCACATCACTTGATTATTCTTCATTTGTTGGTCGGATTGCCATCGGAAGGGTGTATCGCGGCACATTCAAAGAAAACCAACCGGTTTCGATGATGAAGAAAGACGGCAGGATTGTGAAGACCAGAATTAAGGAACTCATGACTTTTGAAGGACTTGGCAGAGCCAAAGTATCCGAAGTGCCTGCAGGCGATATCTGTGCGTTGGTGGGACTTGATGATTTTGAGATTGGTGATACAGTTGCCGATTTTGAAAATCCGGAGGCACTGAAGCCTGTTGCGGTGGATGAGCCAACCATGAACATGCTTTTTACCATCAACAACTCTCCGTTCTTTGGAAAGGAAGGTAAATTCGTCACCTCACGTCACCTTCGCGATCGTTTATTTAAGGAGCTCGAAAAGAATCTTGCATTGAAGGTTGAGGAAACCGGTTCGCCCGATGCTTATCTGGTTTATGGTCGCGGAATTCTTCACTTGTCGATCCTCATCGAGACCATGCGCCGTGAAGGATATGAACTTCAGGTGGGGCAGCCTCAGGTGATCATTAAGGAGGTTGACGGAGTCAAGTGTGAACCGGTGGAGTCACTTACCATTGATGTACCTGAAACCGTTGCAGGAAAAGTCATAGAGCTGGTTACCCAGAAAAAGGGTGAACTGCTGGTCATGGAACCCAAAGGTGATCTGCAGCATCTCGAATTTGAAATCCCGGCTAGGGGATTGATCGGATTGAGAAACAATGTTCTCACTGCTACAGCAGGAGAGGCCATCATGGCGCATCGTTTCAAGGCATACGAGCCCTGGAAAGGTGGTATCCCCGGCAGAATCAATGGTGTTCTGATCAGTATGGATAAAGGAACATCCACTGCCTATTCAATTGATAAAATGCAGGACCGCGGATCATTTTTTATCAGCCCGGGAGAAGAAGTTTATGCCGGACAAGTCATCGGTGAACACATTCGTCCCGGTGATCTCGTCATCAACGTGACCCGTGCCAAGCAGCTTACCAACTTCCGTGCTGCCGGTAGCGACGACAACGTGCGCATCACACCCAAAATCAACTTTTCGCTTGAAGAAGCAATGGAATATATTGAGTGGGATGAATATGTGGAACTCACTCCGAAGTCCATCCGGATCAGGAAAATTTATCTCGACGAAAACGAAAGAAAGCGCCAGCAGAAAAAGGTGATGGCTTAAAAAAGTCAATGGCCATTAGACACCAAGCATTTTTTCTGTCGGTTGTCCAATGGCCATTGTCATTAGTCATTAGTCATTAGTCATTAGTCATTGGTTGATTGTCCAATGTCCAATGTCTGATTCCTACTTTACTCTTTCTACGTAGGAGTTTGTTCTTGTATCAACTTTGATTTTTTCTCCCTGATCAACAAATAAAGGTACGTTGATGACTGCTCCTGTCTCAAGTGTTGCAGGTTTCAGGGTGTTGGTGGCTGTATCACCTTTGATACCGGGTTCGGTGTAGGTAATTTCCAGTTCAACGAAAGTGGGTGCTTCTGCTAAGATCGCATTATCGCCTTCAAAAGCTACTTTAACTGTCATGCCCTCTTTTAAAAACATGGCTGCATCTCCGAAGAGTTCCTCGGGAATATGAACCTGTTCATAGGTATCATTGTCCATACAAACATAGTGCTCGCCTTCTTTGTAAATGAACTGAAGTTCCTTGTACTCAACGCGGGCAATTTCTACTTCCTCGCCTGCGCGGAAACGGTATTCGGCTGCTTTACCGGTTTTCAGATTACGCATTTTTGCCTGAAAGAATGCACGAAGATTACCCGGAGTTCGGTGCTGGTATTCAGTAATCTGACAAAGTTCGCCGTTGAAACGGATCACGGATCCTACATGAATGTCGCCTGTATTAGCCATTTTGTTTGAGATTGATATTAAACAATAATCGTAATTGATTTTTTTGTGCTTCGGTGTATGATGGACCTATTGGAAGCGGGACTAAAAAGAAAAGGCAACGCTGGTTAGCGCTGCCCTTTCAGAATGTTTCAGATGATCATCCTGCAACCACTTCAAATGTGATGGGTACAGTGACTTCACGATGGAGTCGAACCTCAGCAGTGTAGGTACCGAGAGCTTTGATGTGCTCATCCTTCATCGAGATTTGCTTTTTGTCGATGGTGTGTCCCATCTTTTTCAGCACATCCGCGAGGTTTTGAGTGGTAACAGAACCGAACAGTTTGCCGTTTTCACCCACTTTTGCAGGGATGGTCAGCACTACATTTTCGATTCCTGATTTTACCTTCTCGGCATCCATCTTCACCTTCTCCATTTTATGAGCGCGCTGACGGATCACTTCATCGTTGATCTTCTTATTGGTGTCATTGGCGATTACGGCCATGCCACGTGGGATCAGGTAATTCAGGCCATAGCCGTTACGTACCTTCACCACGTCATGGGCGTATCCCAGATTCTTTACGTCTTCCTTGAGAATGATTTCCATTGATTGTCCTCCTTATTTTAAAAGATCGGTTACATACGGCATAAGCGCCAGATGACGTGCACGCTTGACTGCAGTCGATACCTTGCGCTGGAACTTCAATGAAGTACCGGTAAGGCGACGGGGAAGCAATTTTCCCTGCTCGTTCACGAACTTGGTCAGGAAGGTTGCATCCTTGTAGTCAATGTACTTGATCCCTAATTTTTTGAACCTGCAATATTTCTTTTTGTTCACTTCAACAGCAGGAGGGTTGAGGTATCTTACTTCGTTGTTTGCCATGGTCCTGTCAGTTTGAATTTGCGGTTGCTTCTTCTTCTTTCTTCTTCAGCGCTGCGTTCTTACGTTTCTTTTCGTTGTAAACAACGGCATGCTTGTCGAGGGCCACGGTGAGAAAGCGCATGACACGCTCATCACGTTTGTACTCGAGTTCGAGCTTGCCAATGACGGCTCCATCGCTCTTAAACTCGGTGAGATAGTAGAACCCGGTGTTTTTCTTCTGGATCGGGTAAGCCAGCTTGCGTAATCCCCAATTGTTCTCATGAACAATCTCGGCACCTGAATCGGTGAGGATTTTTTTGAATTTGTCGACAGTTTCGGCCACCTGCTCCTGTGATAATACAGGGTTCAGGATCACAACTGTCTCATACTGATTTGACATGTTTTGTTATTTAGTTATCAATACCCCCTGAATTGGGGACGGCAAATGTACGAAGAAAAACTTTTTCAAACAACCGTGATCATGAAAGATTAATAACAGGGGGAAGAGCTTTTGTTGTGTTTATTATATTGTTGGAAATCAGTTAATTGGTCGAATTTTGTTTTGGGTAAATAGTGATGAGGGTCAGGGGAGTCAGGAGGGTCAGGAGGGTCAGGGGAGTCAGGAGGGTCAGGAGGGTCAGGGGAGTCAGGTGCTTTGGTATTTTTTTGGCGCAGAGACGCCAGACCTGGCGTCTCTGCGCCAAAAATTCAAAATTCATCTAACACCATCCTGGCGGCTTTTTCTCCGATCAGGGAGCCTATCGCGACACCCATGCCACCCATCCTGACTGCACAAAATAAATTGGAGGACAGTGATTTCAGAATGGTGGATTTGGAGGTGCCCACTCCCATGATTCCGCTCCAGCGTGTGTCTATTTCAAAAGACTGACCGGGTAATATCACATCTCTGAGAAGTTCTTCCAGCCGGTTTTGGATCCGTTCGGTTAGGCCGAAGGTGGTGGTGTTTTCAGTTTCAAAATCGAGGTTTCGGCCCCCTCCGAAAAGAATCCGGTTGCCCACATTCCTGAAATAATAATATCCTTCATCATAATGAAAAGAGCCTTTTACTTTCAGGTCGGCTATGGGCTGTGTGATGAGAACCTGTGCCCGGGCCGGATCCACCGCCAATTCCGGCAGGAGTTCCCTTGCGAAACCATTATTGGCTACCAGGCATATTCCTGTAATGAATGTAAAACCTGCTGATGTTTTGATTTCGCATGAACTGCCGTTATCAAGAACGGATATTACCTCAAGTCCATTGATGATTTTGACGCCAGAATCCAGTGCTTTCTTTTCAAGCGCCAGCATCATTTTTCCGGTATCAATTTGCCCTTCACAGGTGTTTTTAATCAGATGTTGAATGCCATGAAAGCCAAATCCGGAAATTTCTTCATCGGCCTGAACGTAGGTTGATCTGTGGCCAGTGATTTCGTGCATCATCTGATTGATCTGCGCCATTTGATCCATGCACTTTGAAAAGGAGGGGTGGTC
>Ga0315904_10011113_pt1 | contig 11540 bp, 8 predicted proteins | sample LakEriMetagenome_6_FD_203529 | JGI IMG/M metagenome (GOLD analysis project Ga0315904, IMG submission 203529) | Freshwater fungal communities from buoy surface, Lake Erie, Ohio, United States - Buoy 12 MA120 | ecosystem: Environmental > Aquatic > Freshwater > Lake | place: USA: Lake Erie, Ohio...
AGCGTCTTCTTCCGGCTCGCCGACGATGTTTTTCATACCTACTCTACCTATGCACGCGGCGTCGAGAACTTGGTTCACACCTACGCACTCTTGGATGTCACGCCCTACGGTCGGCAAGAGGACTTTGAGGACTCCCCCGCAGGCTGGCCCCAAAAGCCCACCTACGCATAGAGTGAGATGTTTTTTGAATTCCCATCTAGACAAGGTATACTTAGAAGTGAGGTATATAACTATGAATCCGTTTGATTTGGTTCAGAAACTGAACGATGAAGTTGATACAGTCGTTGGCGACGCGGCGACATTTATTGTCAATTTAGTCACTGATGCCGATGCGGCAAAGATTGCTTCCACCCAATATGATGAGGAGCCCCACAAATATGTGGGAGAGAATGCAGCCAAGCTCCTCGCAGACGATACATTTGGGGGTATGAAGCACTTTCTACGCGCGAAGATCGATTTCGCGGTCGATGTTGCCTGGCAGATAAGCCAAGTGCGAAAGCCACTCCGTGAAAAGGCGAACGCTGCTGCTAAGGCAGAACTGTCTCACAATACGCCCTAACGCAGTTCTAGTATATCGCCATAGGCTGGCACGTTTACGTTCCAGCCGAAGCGCTCTTTGATGTGCCCTTGCATAGCGAGGGCTGCTTCGGGCTCGCCGTGGGTGATGTAGACCTGGCGCGGGGCGACTTTTGCCAGCGGCTCTAGCCAGCCAAGAAGCTCGTTGTAGTCCGCATGGCCGGAGAAGCCCCCGATCTTTTTGATGCGGCAGCGCACCGGGAACCATTCTTTGTAGAGTTTGATCTCGGGCTCGCCCTCCAGAATACGGCGGCCTGTGGTTCCGGCGGCCTGAAAGCCCACAAAGCAGATCGTCGCCTCGGGGTTGGAGACGAGCTGACGGGCGTGGTGGATGATGCGTCCGCCTGTCATCATGCCCCCGGCAGAAACAATCACACGGGCACCCGTCTCTTCGTTTAATCGGCGGGACTCCTCACGGCTCGACGAAAACCCCATGCTCTTGGTGCGGAGCGGGTTGCGCTTTCTCTGCGTGAGCTCACGGGTGTCATTATCGTGCTCCTCCACCATACGGAGGTAGGCTTGCGTCGCTTCGGCGGCCATCGGGGAGTCGGCGCGGACGGGGACGATAGGAATCTCGCCGGCATCTTCCAGCTCCCGAATGTGGTAGAGAATGTCCTGGGTGCGGCCCACGGAGAACGCGGGAATCAGCACCGGAGCGTTGCGGGCGTGGGCATCGCGGATCACCTCAGCGAGCGCCACTCGCGGGTCTTCGTCCTCGTGGAGCCTGTCGCCGTAGGTAGACTCCACCAGCACGTAGTCAGCAGGGTGCGGCGTCACCGGGTCGCGCAGAATGGGCTGGTTCCAGCGACCTATATCCCCCGAGAAGATAATGCTGCGTGTCTCCCCGTGTGCTCCCGCACCGCTTACCTCGACCCGGAGCGAGCGAGCGCCGAGCATGTGCCCGGCGGGCCACCACTGCACTCGAATATCGCGAGCAGCTTGAAAGCCCTCGGTGCCGCCTTTCTGGGGCCGAAAGAGCTTGAGGGTACGCCGGACATCGTTGCGGTCGTAGAGCGGAAGCGCGGGCTGGTGTTCCGTCAGGCCCTTTTTATTGCGCCAGTCGGCTTCTTCTTCCTGAAGCTCAGCGGAGTCCTCTAAGATAATCCTTGCCAGCTCGGCTGTGGCGCGGGTGCAGTAGACCTCGCCCTTGAAGCCATTTTTCACCAGCGCGGGCAGATAGCCCACATGGTCGGTGTGCGCATGGGTCAGCACCACCGCATCAATGCTCGCCGGGTCGAAGGGCGGTGCCTGCCAGTTGCGATCGCGTAGCTCTTTTAAGCCCTGAAAGAGCCCACAGTCAATCAAGACTTTGCTGTTTTTCGTCTCGATGAGATACTTCGAGCCCGTAACCGTCCCCACGCCGCCCCAAAAGGTCAGCGTCGCGATCTGCGGATTCTGCGTCTTTGCATGTTCAATTCGTGCCATGCTTGACAGTGTACCCCTTTCTAACGCAAGAGAGTGTCGGTGATGTACTCCTTGAGCTCTACTGCTCCGCCAGCTCCGAAGCTAGCACGGTGTCGATATTAGAGCACGGCGTCGGCAAAAAACACGAAACGACGACGTATTTTTTTATCCCTCGGGGCGGGCGACGCGGGCGATGATCTCCGGCTCGCGCTCCAGTAGCCACGGCTCAGTGAGGCGCAGCGAGAGAAAGTACAGACCGACCGTGTAGAGAAAGGCAAAGGGCACCGTGACCGAGAGCCAGGCATGCCCGATCCAGAAGTGCGGCACCAAGACAGCGGCTAGAACCGGCACGTAGAGCACCAGCGCCGCCAGGCTGATTCCCAGGCTCAGAAACGCATAGCCCACTCCCCCGCTATTGCTCTGCCGCGCCTTCAGCCCTTGCGTGTTGACGCGGTAGGGAATCATCACCGAGACCGCATTGCCCACCGCCGCCAGCAGCACCGAGGCACAGACCATCCAAGGCAGTAGCAACACCAGCATGTCGAGCCGCTTGAGCACCAGACAGAGCATTACGGTTGCCCCGACATTGAGCGGAAGAATCGCCGAGAGGTTCGCCAGGTTCTTGCCGATCAGCAGCTCCCGGCGACGTGTGGGAAAGGCGAAGAGAAGTGTGGCCGCGTTGGCTTCCGGGCCGAAGATATTGTAAGAGAGAATGCTCTGCTGAAAGAGTGTTAGAGACGTTGCCAGCCAGAGTGCAAGTGTCGTGCGGGCCTCGCTAAAGCCCAGCGCATCGCCGCCCTTGCCCCGGTTGAAGGACATGAACACCCCAAAGCCCAGCATGTAGATAAAGTTCATTGCCATGAGCCGGAAGTACGGGTCGCGGGTAAAGACACGCCACTCTTTCTGGAAGATGGCCCCGATGATCCCTCCTCCCCCGGCCCCTCCTCCCGACCCCGGGAGGAGGGGAAATCTCCCTTCTCTCCCCTCTCTCCCCTCCTCCCAGGATTGGGAGGAGGGGCCGGGGGAGGAGGGATTAAGGGAGGAGGGATTAAGGGAGGAGGGCTTCGGGGCGGGGACGCCTACCGCATCGCCTTCGTAGGCTTTTCCCACCAGCCAGGCAGAGAGGGTGAACGTGGCAACGGTGACGAGCCCCAGCGCCCCGAGATAGGCAATCGCCAGCGGCCACATCCCCTTCATCCCCGCGCCCACGGCACGCGCCGCAAGCCCCGAGGGCAGGAAGCTCACGGCCTCCCACGGCGTGCTGACCAGAAACGCCTTCCAGTCCACCTTGCCCGCGCCACGCCCGATACTCTGCATCCCAAGCTGCCATACCATCCAAAAAAGCGGGACGATAATCAGGGCCACATCGCGCCACTTTCGGCTCTGGAGAATCCCCTGAAGCGCCAGTGTCACCGCCTGGCTTGCGGCAAGGGTCTGGAACAGAAAGAGCGGCATCGCAACTGCAGCGACCAGTGCGCCCGCCACACCATGAAACGCCGCCCCCACGATCACCGCGATCAGCGTCGGCAGTAAGAGGATTGTCGTCAGGTCCAGCAGGCACCCAGCAATCGCGCCGAGAAAGAGCTTGCGCACCGGCACCGGATAGACAAAGAGCCGCGTGATATCTTGCGCTTCGTTGAGCTGAAAGCCTAGGAGCGGCCCAACCGTCCAGATGCCTGCCACGAAAAGAAGCGCCGCACGGAGCGTGTGCTCACCTAAGTTGAGATTGAGTTTAAAGAGCCCATAGCCCAGTGCGCCTGCCAGCGCCAAGGCATACGGCCCAAGAAAAACCAAACCGATAATGGAGCCAATCAGCGTGCTACGGCTACGGGTAAAGCCGCGCTGGGTAAGCTTCCAGCGCAGCCACATCAGCTGCCTTAGAGCCATGCGTCCGCCCCCCTAGCCCCCGCCGAGCGGGGGAAAGAAATCAGAGCCACTTTAGGCTCTCTGTGTTGGTGGCTTCGGCGGAGACGAGCTTGAGGAAGACATCCTCCAGAGCGCCATCTTCCCCGGCTTGCTCGCGCAGCTCCGCAATCGTGCCCTGCCCGACCAGCTTTCCTTTTTGAATAATCGCGATCCGAGTGCAGAGCCGCTCGACCACTTCCATCACGTGTGAGGTAAAAAAGATTGTCGTGCCGTGATCCGTGAGAGCTTTTAAGACATCGCGGATCGCACGCACGGAGATGGGGTCAATGCCATTAAAGGGCTCATCGAGAAAGAGCACACGGGGCCGGTGAATCAGTGCCGCCGCCAGCGCGACTTTCTTCTTCATGCCCATCGAGTAGTCCACGATCAGCTTGTCGGCATCGCTGGTAAGCTCCATCACGCCCAGCAGATCCTGGGTGCGCTCCTGGGTCTCGGTGCGGCTCAGGCCATACATCTGACCGGCAAAGAGCAGCATCTCACGGGCCGTGAGGCGCTCATAGAGGCTGGTTTCCTCGGGGAGAATCCCGATCACGCGCTTGACGTCGAGCGGCTGGCTCGCCATGTCGTAGCCCGCCACGAGCATCTGGCCGCTGGTGGGCCGGAGCATTCCGGTGAGCATCTTAATGGTCGTGGATTTTCCCGCGCCATTGGGGCCCAGAAACCCGTAGAACTCTCCCTCGGCCACGTCCAAATCAATTCCGTCCACAGCGCGCTGCTTGCCGTAGTCTTTGACGAGGCCACGCGCCTGAATACTAAGCTGCATATCTCCTAGAGAGCCTCAGCAAGGGCAGTTGGTTGCAGGCGTTTTGCGTGCACCGGGTGGAGCGCATGCTTGCGAAAACCCTCTAGCTCGATACTGCCATCGTCGAAGATACGCAAAAGGCTGTAGCCATTGTTCTCGGGGCCAGTGCCCTCGACCATCGCCGCAAGTGTGAGATAGGGAATCCCATTGATCACAGTCTGCGCATTTCCATGGCTATGTCCCATGAAGACCGCACTCACTTTCTTGCTCTGCTCTAAAATACGTCGGACTTCTGGGGCGCTCTTAATGGTGTAGCGGTTTTCCGGAGGCGTGTCGAGGCGCTGGTGCACAAAAACAATCACCGGGCCTTTTGCCTTTTTCAGGTTCGCCTCGAGCCACATGCGCTGTGCGAGGGGAATCTCGGTGTCATGCCACTTAAACGGACCGTCTCCGTAGGCCACGCCATCGGCGCGGAAGCAGGCATCCAGAAAAATCAGATGGACGCCTTGGCGCCTGAGGGAGTAAAACGAGCGCTTCTTGCCTTTGTTGTGAACCGTGGCGAGAAACTCTTGCTTTTTGAGTGTCGCGACGCAGTGATTACCAAGAACGTAGTGGCGCTCCGTGGCCATGCCTGCAAAGACCTCATCAATGCGCTTGAGAAACTCAAGCTCCGTGGCGGCATCGGCTTTCTCACCGGCATCAATCATGTCGCCAAGACTGACAGCAAGCGCGACTTTTTTCTCACGCAGAACCTTCGCGGCTTCGTCCAATTTGCTCAAAGACTCACGGTAGTAACGGTTGATCCGAGGCTTGGCATCGGCGTAGTGAATATCGGTAACCAGCCCTAGGGTAAGAAGCAGCTTTGGCGCATTCATGCGCATAGTTTACGCTATTTACAATCCCTATGCGGCTTTTTTGCGTGATGCACTGCTTCGCGTGGCCACAATTTTAGGCTGCTGGAGGGTTGGGGCTCCCGCCATCTGACGGAGCTTGCGCTCGGTCTTGTCCTGGTACATGCGCTGATCTGCTACCGAGAGCAGGCTCGCACAGTCCATTCCATCTTCGGGGAAGCACGCGGAGCCGATACTCACCCCTAGTCGCAGAGTGCCTAGCAAGGGATGCACCAGTCGGGTGTCGTAGGAGACAACCGCATCATGGATTCGCCGTGCGATCTCGTTGGCTTCGTCTTGTCCGGCATCCTCCACAATCACCAGAAACTCATCGCCGCCATAGCGAGCGACCACATCGCGCAGGCCGACGGTCTCCCGGAGAATCTGTGCTAAGTCGCGCAGGACATCGTCGCCGCGTAGGTGGCCAAAGTTGTCGTTGACGGGCTTAAAGTGATCCAAGTCCATACAGAGCACTGAGAATCGGCGAGCCTCTTCGTCTTCTTCACAGCGCTTCTCCACATGCTGGGTCAAGAACCGCAGGTTGTAGAGCTCGGTGAGCGGGTCGGTGAAGGCATGGCTACGAGTTCGGTCGTAGAGCAGGCCGTTGTAGATCGCCATCGCAGCGCGCTCCGAGATCATCTCCAGTAAGTGCTGATCGTGCTGTGAGAAAGCCACAGCGTGCTGGTGGTAGAGATTGATGCTACCGAGCGCCTCTCCCTGGTGCACAATGGGGACGATCAGCGCGGAGTTGAGCGGGGCCCAAGGCACCTGTGTCTGGCTGGTGATCAGCAGATCATCGTGGTCAAAGCCTCCCAGGTAGGTCTCCCGCTGCTCGACGGTCTTGAGTGTGAGGCTACGCGAGCCGCTGGTCTGACAGCCGAGAAAGTGCTCACGGTTGGTTCCGACAGCCGCCCGTGCGACCAAGGTGTCGGGGTTGCCTTCGGACTTGAGCAAGAAGAGACACGAGGTACCAGGCAGAATCGCCTCCAGCTTGCGCGCCAGAATGTCCAGAGTCTCGGTGATTCCCATGCTGGCCGAGAGGGTCTGTGCCACTTCGTAGAGCGCCCAGAGCTCCGACGAGGCACGGTGAATGTCTCGGGCAGCTTCATCGGCTTTGGTGGCGTAGATCGGTGTCTCTTTGCGGGGAACCAGTGGCCCTTGCCCCTCTTTAGCCATCTCCTGCACGACACCGTCAATGACCTCCAGAAACGCCTGGGCGATCACGGGGTCAAAGTGCGTTCCCGCGTCTTTTTGGATCACATGGATCGCCTTCTCATGCGTCCAAGCATTACGGTAAGAGCGGGTCGAGGTCAGCGCATCGTAGACATCAGCGACTGCGAGAATGCGCGCCGTGAAGGGAATGTCCTCACCGGCCAGCCCTTCGGGGTAGCCGGTACCATCCCACTTCTCATGGTGGTACTTCACCACCGGCAAGACGGGCCAGGGGAACTCCACCGGGTCAAGGATCGCGGCCCCAATCTCGGGGTGCTTCTTGATCTTGTCAAACTCATCTGCCGTTAGCTTGCCCGGCTTGAGCAAGACATACTCAGGCACGCCAAGCTTACCAATATCGTGCAGTAGTGCGCCTGTTCGCAGGCCTTCCATGTCGTTTTCGGAGAGCCCCAAGTGCTCCCCGACTGCCACGGAGTAGCGCTGGACACGTAGAATGTGCTGGTGGGTATACTGATCTTTCGCATCAATGGCAAGCGCAAGGCTCTTAATGGTCGCTAAATACAGCTCGGCAAGCTGCGCCTGGCTGGTCTGAAGCTCCTCAATATGCTCCTGCTTCTCCCGAGCCCGCGCGGTGTAGGTTTCGTAGACGGTGTAGGTCATGTAGCCGACAGGGGCCACAAAGACCACAATGGTCAGTGTTGCAACATGATTGCCCGTCAGCCCTAGCAAGAGAAGCGCTAGGCCACTGGCACTCGCTCCTGCCAGGTAGCTAGGCAGTGTCCAGAGGAAGTTCTCTTTCCAGAGGGCGACAATATTTTGTTTACTGGTGAGAGAAATAACCGTGGAAACGCCCCCGGTATTGACGGCGTAGTAGACAATCGCACCGATCAGAACCGCAGGCAGATGCGCCACCGTCACTTTCTCAGGAGACTCACCCCGCAGCCAGCCCGAGATCCCCACATCACGCAAGAGGCTGAGAGCCAGGCCCGAAGTGGTTGCCTCCACTGCCGAGAGAGCCACGTTGAACATGCGCTGGTAGCTTGGTTGGCGAAAGCAGCCCACAAAGACATTGGCGCAGGCAGCCAGCACCGCAGCGGGCGGCCCGAAGTGGAGCATCGTGGCGTAGATAATCGTGAAACCCAGGGACATTGCCCCCACATCATCGGTGGTACGGCTACGCGTCAGGCGAATCTTCTTTGGCCCTACCATGCCCGCAAGCACCACAAAAATCGTCAAGTGCCCCCAGTTGAACTGCGGGTTGGTGACATGGCACAGCTGCCACAAGGCAAGCGCAATCAACACTCCACCAAGCGTATAGATAAGTTTAAGGTAGTTTTGTGCGATCGTAGGTAGTGTGTTCATCGAAGACAAGCAGGTTCTCTATCTCCGATTATCGGCGATTATACGCGCCGTCTTAATACCTGATTAAATATCCTATACAGACTGATCTGCTGCTGGTTGAAAACCAGCGTCTGCAGTGGCACTGCATGCTGCGAAGCCCGTGCCGGGCTACCCAAACGCCCCATTTCATGGGGCGGAAATTAGATGCTGAAGCAAAGCCACAAATCCTCCTGCTCCATACCCCACATCGGGCCAGAGCCGGTAGCAGGGGAAATCGGCGTGGGGAGAGCGGTGCGCGGCGTGCGTGGGGAGCTCTTGCGCCGTCAGCTCGGGGAAACGGGTCAGTAGCCAAGCCAGCACGTCTTCATTTTCTTCCCGCGCATAGGTGCATGTGGAGTAGAGCAGAAAGCCGCCAGGAGCAAGTAGGCGCACGGACTCCGCCAGAATGCGCTTCTGCCGGTTGGCGCAGGAGTTGACATTGACGGGATGAAACGCACCAGGATTGTCTTGCCCCCGTGCCAGGAGCGACTGCCCGGAGCACGGCGCGTCCACTAAGACCACACTCGCCAGCCCGGAAAGCTCCTCGGCAAGCTTGGACGGATCGGCGCAGCGCGTCTCGGCGGGAACTTTGCAGCGCTTCAGATTGCCCGTCAGCGGCCCGAGGCGCTTGCCGATCACCTCGTTGGCAATCAGGCGCTCAGGTGCGAGCGCACGGTGCGCAAAGACCGTCTTGCCCCCCGGCGCGGCGCAGACATCCACCACCGTGCCACCCATTGAGAGGCCACAGAGCGCACTCGCCTCAAACACCGACGATAGATCCAAACAGTAGTAAGCACCTTCGTCGTGGAGGGCGTGGCGACCAGGACGCTCGCCTGTCGCGACAGCTTGCACAAACTCGGGCTGCCAGGAAGCGGGGGGCTTGCTCTCGAACGGACTCGCGGCACTGTCGTGCAGCCAAAGCACAGCAGGACAGGCACTCTTCCCCGCTTCCAGTGCTTCCAGAAACGCGTCTGGCTCAGGGGCGAGCTTTGCAGCGAGCTTACGGGCGTACTTGTTAGGCATCTCCCTGAAGTTTACCGCGCTTGCCGATTCAAAATGGCACAGAGCGTGCTTGCCAGTAGACAAACCCCGGCGAGTGCGGCAAAGGCCCCGTTCCAGCCCAGGGCGACGGCAAGCCGAGCGAGAGCTTCTCCGGCAAGAATCGCCCCCAGATAGCCGACACCGTCAATGATTCCATTCACGCTTGCGGCTTGCTTCGACTCGACCAAGTCCAGCGCCGCCGCCCCCACTGTGTAGGCATACGGACCGCCCGCCACCAAGCCCGAGAAAGCCACCAAAACAAAGGCGATGGTGGGAGTCTTTGCCAGCAGAAAACCCGCCATGCTCAGCGCGGTGAGGAGCAAGCCGATGAGCAAGAGCTTTTGCCGTCCATGCCCCCCGATCCGATCCCCCCAAGCTCCAAAGGCAACGGCGCTGACGCCCCCCATGAGTGGATAGAGCCCGCTTGCCAGCGCGGCACTTCCCTGGCTCAGCCCGATTCCGGTGAAGTACACCGGTAGCCACTCGGAGAGTGTGACATTGACCAGCGTGAAGCCAAATGCTCCCACACAGACACCGAGAAAGGCGGGACGTGCGAAGAGCTGGCGAAGGGGAACAGGCTCATGGGTTTTCGGGGCGGCTGCGACCTCCACGGGCCGCTCGCGTAGCAGCAGGGCACAGAGCAGAAGCACCGCCAACAGCCCCCCTGCCGATGCAAAATAGACAACCCGCCAGTCCCCACCGCCTGCCAGGATCCGTCCTTGGATCGCCCGCGAGAGCGCATCGCCAAAGAGCCAGGCGAGTGAGACAATCCCCATTGCCTTGCCGTAGCTCCCCGCCGGAAACCAGCTCCCCACGATGCGCACCGCCGCAGGCCAGCCCACCGCCTGAAAGATCCGGTTGGCGACCCAGCAGAGCCCAAAGAGCGGAATGCTGTTGCTAAAACCAAAGGCCACGGTCGCCAGCGCCGCTCCCAGTCCCCCCAGAACAAACGCGCCCACGCCGCCCAGCTTTGCAACCACACGCCCCGCCAGAAACTTCCCACAGATTCCCGCGATCACCCCAAAAGTCGCAATTCGCCCCAGCGCCACCGTCGCGACTTCGTGAGAGACCCCGCCCTGTGCTAGCTCCAAAAGCTGCGAGGGCCGCCCCACCGAGAAATTAGTCCGACAGAAGTAGTAGGCCATGTAGCCTAGAATCAGCAGCAGCGCCGCCCGCCACGCTTGGGGCTCAGAGTTTTTCACGCAGGCATTGTACGCCATGATTTATCACGAGCCAGAGTTTCAGCGGCGATTTTGACGAGGTAAGCTTTTGCTATTATCTCGCCTCAGATCTGGCGCTCTATCAATCTTTGCTTCCGTAAAAACCAATGCTACATTCGTCGGACGGGCGGGATTGTTTTCGTGCGGATATGTGTCGGGCGCATAAATGGGCCCGGACTCGTAAAACAAAAACACCCCTCCTCCCAGGATTGGGAGGAGGGGCAGGGGAGGAGGGTTTAGATCGCGACTTCCTTGCCTTGCTCAGCCGACGCGTAGATGCCACTGAGCATCTTCTGCACCATGACGCCGTGTTCGACCGGGCACTCGTTGGGGCGACCGTCTCTCACGACCTCGATGAAGTGCTGGATCTTGTACTGCCACATGTCCCACTTGGGGTAGTACGCGGGGGTCGCGTTGATCATGTAGCCTTCCCAGTCCGTGTAGGTCTCCGACGTGCTCCAGATGACGCCGCCCTTCTCGCCCATGATCTGAATGTCGAAGACATCCTCTTTGATATGGTTGCAGAAGCTCGACTCCAGCGTGAGAATGGTGCCGTTGTCGAAGCGGATCATCCCGGCAGCGAGGTCCTCGACCGTGTAGGTCTCATGATCCCAGCCCGGCCACTGGCTCTTGACTTCGCTGGGCTTGTTGCCCATCCAGGTCCAGGTGTTGCCGGTCGCGGTGATCGGGGTAGGGTTGCCGATGAGGCTGTGCGCGGTGTCGAGGATATGCACGCCGATATCAATCATCGGGCCGCCACCTTGCAGCTCTTTACGGCCAAAGACACCCCAGTTCGGGATGCCACGGCGGCGCAGGGCTTGAGCGCGAACATACATAATCTTGCCAAGAGCACCGCTCTCGATGAGATCACGGACGTACTTGCTCTTGGGCTCGTAGCGGTGCTGGAAGCCCATGACGAACTTGACGCCATTGGCATGAACGGCATCGGCAATCGCCTGCGCCTCGGTGGGGTTCATCGCGATGGGCTTCTCGCAGAGGATGTCTTTGCCTGCATTGGCCGCCGCAATCGCCGCTTTGGCATGCACGCCGTTGGGCGTACACACCGAGATCGCGTCAATATCGTCGCCCACGGTCTTGAGCATCTCGTTAAAATCGGTAAAGAGATGGTCGGTCGCGACGCCATGCTTGCTGTGCATCACGTCGAGCGCCACCTGGCGGATGTCCGCC
>Ga0315904_10011115_pt1 | contig 11539 bp, 8 predicted proteins | sample LakEriMetagenome_6_FD_203529 | JGI IMG/M metagenome (GOLD analysis project Ga0315904, IMG submission 203529) | Freshwater fungal communities from buoy surface, Lake Erie, Ohio, United States - Buoy 12 MA120 | ecosystem: Environmental > Aquatic > Freshwater > Lake | place: USA: Lake Erie, Ohio...
CGGCGGGCTCGTTTTGGCACCCCAAGGTGCCGGTGGGAGATGCCAGACGCTGCGCCCGCTCATGATCATGTGGCGCGAGGGCATGCACACCGCACCGCTGAAACTGCCCATGTGGTAAGCGCCATCCAAGACCATGCCGCGGGCTGCCAGACGGTCGAGATTCGGTGTGTCGAGGGTCGATTGCGGGTTGTACATCCGCAAATCGAACGGCGACTGGTCATCCACGAGGATGAAGACGATGTTAGGGCGGGAATCCGCCGCTGGCGCGGTGTGGGCCAGCAAGGTGGCAAAGAGCAAACAAATCAGTTTCATAGATACGATGGAAACGGGAACTTAACGGCTGATTTGAGTTCTTCGTGCAGTAGATTCCGCGCTGACGCTGCTGGGGTTGCAGATTCATCATCTCGCTCAAACAAAGCGACGGGAGAGACTTTGAGGGTGGGCGTGTACAAAGACACCATCGTGGACGTTCTGTAGCCCGCCCGCCGCCGATTTGAATCTACTGAGCTATGCGCCACACCCTCTTTCTCGCCGCACTCTTCACTGTCCAAATCGCCTCCGCGACCGAGTTGCCATCGTGGGCGGCGAAAGCGCCAAATGGCGACACCGTGCGTATCGCGGTGCCGCCGCCGAGCAACAAACGCTTCGAGCATCTCGCGTGGCCAAAGGCCGTGCGAACGGCGGATGGCTCCATCGTGCTCGGCTTCCTCGCAGGCACGCATCATGGCAATGAGAGCTGCCCTGCGGTGTCAGTCTCCAGCGATGGCGGCCGCACATTCAGCGAGCCGCAGGTGCTGCGGGAGTTTGGCCCCGGCAAAGACTACACCAACAGCGGCAACATGGCCCTCGGCATCGCTCGCGATGGCGCGGTGCTGCTGCTGGCCCATGGACACACCTCCCAGACGAGCCACATCTTTGGCTGGCGCAGCGCAGACAGCGGTCGCACTTGGCAGGCGGTCGATACCTCCGCGCTCGGGCCAAACAAAACCGGCTCATCCACCGGCACCATCGTTCAGTTGCCGGACAACAAACTCATGGTCGTAGGCCACTACCGGGCTGGCTCGCAGCCTTACTCGACCGGCATCTGGCAATCCATTTCCGCCGACGATGGCCGCACCTGGGGTCCACCCACTTTGGTGAACAACCTCAATGCCGGCGAGCCCGTGCTCGTGCGGCGCGAGGATCAGTTGCTCATCTTCATCCGAGGTCGCGGCCCAGCGGGAGCGAGGCAATTCGTCTCCGTGTCTGATGATTGGGGCCAGACCTGGCGCACCGAGCTGCTCAACATCACCGCCATCCAAAAGCACACCTCCACGCTCGCCCATCCCTTTGCCATGGTGAATCCAGCGAAGCCGGATGAACTCATCGCCGTGACCTTTGAGCGCCCGTTGCCCGGCAGCATGCAGCTTTGGCGCGGCAATGCGAAGACCCTGAAGTTCAAACACGACCGCACCCTGCTCGAACTCCCGAAGATCGAAGGCGATCCAAACCATGACTTCGGCTACGCCTGGCCGCTGCTGATCGAGGGTAATAAAGCGCTCGTCTTTTATTACCACGGCATGGCCCGCGGCCCGAACCCCATCTGGGTACTCGAAACAACTCTCTGAAGCCATCCCCTGAACACGCAAAAACCGCCTACAAGCCATGATCCATTCTTCTGCCCCCATTCTCCTGCCTATTTTTCTGGCTCTCTTCACCAGCACCACCTTCGCCCTCGATCCGCATGTAGAAGCCGTCACGCGCATCGTCGAGGCCGCCAAAGGCAAGTTTGAGAAGACCGAAGACGGCCAGAGCTTGAAACTCGTCGATCTCGCCGTGCCAAACGCAGGTCCGCACGACCACCGCAAAGACGATCCGTATGACGCGGCCTTTTTTGAGCACCTCAGCCACATCACCACGCTCGAATCCCTCAACGTCATCTCCACCAAGGCCAGCGACGAATGGATCACACCGCTCGGCAAGCTCACGAACCTCAAAACGCTGCGCTTCACCAACAACGGCAAACTCACCGATGCAGGCATGGCGACCTTTGCCGAGCTCAAAAACCTTGAGACCTTCTCCTTCGTCGGCACCGCCATCACCGGCAAAGCCTACGCTCAATGCGCGGACTGGTCCAAAGTCATCAAAGTCAGCCATCGTGGCAGCAGCATCGACGACGAAGGCCTCCGCCAGCTCTGCGAGCACCTCCCGAACCTCGAAAGCATCAGCCTCGCCCACGCCAAATTCACCGACGCGGGCGCAATCCACCTCGCGAAGCTCACCAAGCTCAAAGGCCTCGAAATCGGCACCAAGAACGCCACGCCCGCCTGCCTCAAGCACCTCGCCAGCCTCCCGATCGAGTATTTGCAGCTCGGCGACGGCCTCGACGCCCCCGAAGGCATCGCCGCATGCAAAGCGATCGCTTCCCTCAAACGGCTCACCCTCACACATTGCGAAAAACTCGACGATAACGGCCTCAAACTCGCCGCCGCGCTAACCCATCTCGACCAACTCGAAATCGGCGGCCTCCCCATCCTAGACGAACGCATCCCTCAACTCGCCGCCTTTGCTCATCTCAAAGAACTCAGACTCATCAACCGCCCCAAAAGCTACCCACCTGAAACCCAGGCCAAAATCAAAGCCCTGCTGCCCAAGGTCGATGTGAAGTTTCAGTGACCCTCGTTCATGCGATCGAGCACTGAGGCTTCGCGGTTCGCATCCGCAATTTCGCGGAAACATTGCCGGTGGGCCGTTCGTGACAAAGCCATTCATGCTCCGTCGTTCCCTCCTCTTCTTTTTGATCCTTTGCACTTCGTGGCTGCCCGCCGCCGAAAAGCCGGACGTTCTCGTCATTCTCGCCGATCAGTGGAGCCCGCGATACACAAGCTGGGACAACAAGGAGGTCCGAACGCCGCATCTCGACAGCCTCGCTCGTGAAGGTGTGATCTTTGATGCCTGCTACACCACCTCGCCCGTGTGCATGCCGGCGCGGGTGTCGCTGCTCACCGGACTCTACCCGCACAATGCCGGTCACGGCCTCTGGGGCAACGTTGCTCGGTATTATCCCCAGCCGGAGGACGCGCCGATGTTTCGTGACATCCAGCGTGCAGGCCTGACGACAGCGCAGATCGGTAAGACGCACTGGACGGCCGGTCCTGCGTGGCAGGAACGCTTCAAAAACAGTGGTGCCTTTTTCAAAGCGCTCGGCCTCGATCATGTGGCGGACATTTCCGGCCCGCCAGACTCCATTAAAGGGCACGATCCATACAAAGACCATCTCCGAGAGCGCGGATTACTCCAAGCCTTGGCCGATGACATGCATGGAAGGTATTTGAAGGGCGAGCAGGAGCCTCGTGCCAGCGTCGTGAAGCCAGAGGACTACCACGATGTCTTCACCACCGGCCTCGCCGTCGATCTCATACGTGCCCAAGCGAAGGACAAACCGCTCTGCCTCGTCGTCAGCCTGCACTCACCGCATCCGCCGCTCGATGCGCCCGGCGATTACGCCACGATGTTTGATCCCGAAAAGCTCACCCTGCCCGCGAATGTGCCGCCGAAATACCTGCGCGAAGGCCACGCCCTCGATCACGCCGAGACGCGAGCCATGCTAGCGAACTACCTCGGCAAAATGGCCCTCGTGGATGACTGTGTTGGAAAGCTGGCCGATGCCATGAAAGCACGAGGCACCTGGGCCAACACACTCGTCATTTTCACCGCCGATCATGGCGAAATGATGGGCGCTCACGGTTATCTCACGAAGGGCCGTTTCTATGAAGAGTCCGTCCGCGTGCCACTCGTGCTGCGCTGGCCCGGCCACGTCAAAACCGGCCGCAGCAAGGCCCCGGTGCAGATGATGGACGTGTATCCCACCATCGTCGAAGCCGTCGGCGGTGAACTGACACCGGGTCGCTTTGCCAAGTCACTCCTGCCCATCGCCACCGGTCAAAGCGAGCGCATCCGCCCCATCGCTATCAGCGAGATCGGTGATAAAGCCCCGCTGCGCATGATGGCGCGTGATGATCGCTTCAAATACTGGGCCGATGAGGACCGCGAATACCTCTTCGATCTCGAAAATGACCCGCTGGAGCAGCACGACCTCACCAGTGACCCTCAGCATCGCGAAACGCTGAACACGATGCGTGAAAAACTCCTCACCCACCTCCGCTCCACCCAAACCAACCTCTCCGCCGGCTACAAATCCAAAGTCCAGCGCCTCCGCGAGGCGGAGGCTAGGAAAAAGTGAAGACAAAACCACTCAGCGGGCTGCTGAGCCCATTTTAGACGACAAGCAGCGTCGTTTTATCGTGGCCTGATGATGTAGCTATGCTCCACCGCGCCGTTTTCGAGGTCTGAGCGCGTCACGCCGGGCACGATGCTGCGCACATAGTCCACCTTGGCCTCATTGGGCTCCACCGTCACTCGCACATGCCCGCTGCTGCCGAGGATGACGCCGGTGTAGCCGTATTCTTCGGAGCTACGCGTCCCACCGCTGCTGTGACCCGGTTGCGGCACTTCTTGGTAGATGATGCCATCGAGCTCCTCTTTGACGAAAAGATGGTCGTGACCGTGGAAGACGATGTTCACGCGGTTTTTGACGAAAAGCTGATGCAGCGGCATTTCCCAGCCGGGACGATGCTCTTTGAAGCCCTCGCTGCCATCCGCGTTTTTGCCGCCCCATTCCATGTAGGCGGCCGGTTTGGCTCCACCTCGCACATCACGCCCCAAGCCGCCGACGAGGTGATGGATGAAAACAAAACGCATCGCTGCTTTGCTGCTCGTGAGCGTCTTTTCCAGCCAGCGATACTGCTTCTCTCCCAGCGTCATGTCCCAGCCGGAAGCTCCACGCTGCAGGGTGGCCCAAAAGGGATCGAGGCCGATGAAGAGCGCGTTTCCCCACTCAAAGGCGAAGTAGCTGTGCTTGTCGTTTCCATCGGTGGGGTTCGGGAAATAGGTGTGACGCATGCCGAGCGACCACTCCGACATCTCCGGGTCGCTGCCTCGCTCGCCGTCATGATTGCCCAGCACCATGAAAATCGGCACGCTGTGCGCGATCCGGCCCATGTAGTAGCGCTGCGCTTTGTATTGCGACTCGGAGCGCGTGTAGAACTTGCCGAACTTGTCCACCATCGTCGTGTCGCCGAGGTCGATCATGAAGTCCGGCTTGTCGGCGAGCATGTTGGCCAGCGTTTGCTGGTAAACGCGGACATCGGTGTTGTTGTCGAGATGCGAATCCGCCTGCATGACGAACGAAAAACTCTGCCCCGCCTTCCGCGGCGTGTGAAAGCTGCGCATCACATCCTGCACCGCCTCGCCACCCGTGCGGCGATAGCTGAGGCGATAGTTGTAGCTCGTTTCTGGCTTCAATCCTCCCAGCACGATATTTTGCGGCACGCCAGCCTTCAATTTCACCGCAGATGTCTTCAAACCTTCGCCATACTCGATGAAGGCCTCCATTTCGTCCCACGCGAGCACGCTGACGGTTACTGACTCCCCACCCGGTCGGCAAAGCCACACGTTGAACAGATACGGCGGCACCACCGCAGGTTCGACCTGCCCTCCCTGACCTGCGCCGCCTTTCGACTTCTCCTCCGGCGCGGCGGCGATCAGCAGCAGGCCGAGCGCAGCAAAACCAAGTGACATGAAGAGTGGCTTCATGGCTTTTTGCCTCCTTTCTTCCCACCTTTACCACCTTTGCCGCCGCCCTTCATTGCAGGCTCTCTGGCAGGATCGTAGTTCGGATTGGGCTTCGGCATTTGGGCTCCGACTTCGCTCAAATAGTCTGCGAGCTGTTTGGCGAGGCTGGTGGCGAGTTCTGGCTTGGCCGCGGCGAGGTTCTTCGTCTCGCCGATGTCGACTTCGAGGTCGAAGAGATGGTTTTCACCCGTTTCGTAGAAGTGAATGAGCTTCATGTGGCCGCTGAGGATCGCCGAGTGCGGTGAGTCGCCCTGATAATGCGGAAAATGAAACACGAGCGGCTCGCGTGGGCGTTTCACGGGATGGGATGAACCGCTGAGCAGATGGGTGATGTCGCCGCCGTCGAGCTGCTTGGGCAGCGCTGCCTTCACGCCTGCCCAGCGGCAGAAGGTCGGGAAGAAGTCGTAGCCGACGACTCGCTGATGGCACCACGAGTTCGCCGCGATGCCGGGGCCGCGAATGATCAAGGGCACACGAATGCCGCCTTCCCACACATCCCCCTTGCCGCCCATCAATGTGCGGCGATTCGAGCCGCCGTTGTCGGACATGTAGATGACGATGGTGTTCTTCGAGAGGCCCATGGCATCCAGTTTTGCCAGAAGCTCGCCAACGCCGCGGTCGAGGTCTTCGGCGATGGCGGCGCGGCCGACTTCCTTATCGTCTCTGCCGGAGGCGAGCTTCCGATATTTCTCCAGCAACGCGGGCGTGGCGTTCTCAGGATAATGCAGCGCGTTGTAGCTCATCTGGATGAAAAAGGGCATCCGGGCAGCCTGACTCCGTTTCATGAAATCCACCGCACGCGAGCCCATGCCAAAGATGTCCGCCGGGTTCGGCGGCAGATGCGGCGCGGCGTCTTGATTGCCCGTGTCGCCATCGCTTTCGTCGTAGCCGTGAGCGGCAGGTCCACCGCCAGAGAGATGCCATTTGCCGTAGTGGGCGGTCGCGTAACCCGCCGACTTCAGCATCTGCCCGATGGTGACTTCGTCATCGCGAATGCTCTTGCGATTGTCACCTTCGATCAAGCGATGACCCTGCTCCGCAGGGGCCGCCTTCGTCCAGCCGAGCGCCGCCGGATTCTGCCCCGTTTGCAAACTGATGCGTGTCGGTGAGCACACCGGCGCGGGTGCATAGGCTGCGCTGAATCGCATGCCCTGCTCCGCGAGTCGCGCGATGTTCGGCGTCTGCACAAAGCTGCTTTTCGAGTCCGGCATGTCCGGATGCATCTGGCAGGATAGGCCGCTCCAAGCCTGATCATCCGACAGCATGAAAAGGATGTTCGGCGGTTCGGCGGCGAGAGATGCCTGCGCCAGCAGGAGACAGCAGAGGTAGCGGAGAGGTTTCATGGTCAATGGATGAGTGCCAGCTTTCCTAGTATGACACAGAAACTGTCAGCGGAGCTTCAAGGATCGCAGACAAGATTGTCAGGATTGGGTCAGCGAGCATCCCGAAGTCTAGGCTCCACCCGGGAGATCATGTTTTCAGCCCGCTCAACGTCCCGGTGCTGCTTGAGAACTTGTCTGCTTCGATGCCGAGGCCTTGGAGCATCGACACGAAGAGATTTGCCATCGGTGTGTTGTTCTGCGCGTTGAAGGCGAGGTTCTGTCCGTGTTTGAAGCCGCCGCCGGCGAGGATGAGGGGGAGGTTTTGGTTGCTGTGGGAGTTGGCGTTGCCGAGGCAGCTTCCATAAAGAACCTGTGTGTGGTCGAGCAGCGTTCCGCCGGTTTCGGTGACGTTGCGGAAGGTTTGCAGTAGGTCTGCGAAGGCATTCATTTGGGCTTCTTCGATCTTCTTTAGTTCGGCGATCTTGTCGGGTTCGTTGCCGTGGTGGGTGAGTCCGTGCGTCTCGCTTTTCACGCCGGGCACGTGCGGCACGACGCTGAAGGTGCTGAGCGAGAGCGTGACGACGCGCGTGCTGTCCGTCTGCAAGGCGAGGCGGATGAGGTCGAACATGAGCTTGGAGCGTGCGATGACTTCGTTGGCATCGGCGATGTCTTTGGGCTGCGGGTAGTCCACCTTCGGTTTGGGGCGATTTTCCCACTCGATGTTGCGCTGGAGCCGGATTTCGAGTTCGCGCACGCTTTGGAAGTATTGATCGAGCCGTGCGCGGTCTTCGGGGGCGCTGCTTTTTTCGAGTCGCTTGGCTTTATCGAGTATCAGATCGAGCACGCTGCCACCGGCTTCGATGCGGCGCATGGTGGCAGCTTTTTCTTCGGGGGTACCGACGACAAAAAGTCGGCGGTAGAGCTTCTCCGCGCTCTTTTCAGATGGAAGCATGACGCCCGCTCGCGAGATGGCGATGGAGTCGCCGTAGTGCTCGCCTTTGCTCACGGACACGGCGAGCGAAGGGAAGCGTGTGTCGAGACCGAGCTTCTCGGCAGCGAGTTGGTCGAGCGAGAGGCTATTGCGGAAGGTGGGCTGTCCCGGATGCGGCGCACCGCTCAGGAAGCACTGCCCCGCGTGATGATTGCCGTTCACGTCCGGGTGTGAGAGGCCGTGGAAGGTGGTGAAATGCGGCCGCTGCTCGGCGAGGAGGTCGAGGTAGGGACTGGAGGTCTCGCCTGCTTTTGGGAAGAAGAACTCCGGCATCATGCCCAGCGGCACATGAATAGCGAAAAGCCGCTTCGGCGGCAGTTTTTCGGCCGCGCGACCGATGGAAGGCAGAGCTAGCAATGCGCCAGCAGCGCGGAGGAAGTGTCGGCGGTTCATGGTTTCGAATGAGGCTGGTAAAAGGTTGGGGGTAAAAGATTCAGAAGCTGGGTTTATTTTTCACCCTCAATCTTTTACCAGCTTCTGGGTGTGGAAGATTTCGCTCTCGGCCAACGCGTGAATCAGTGACCTCAATCCATGCCCGCCGCTCTTCGTGCTTTCCACGATGCGGCGGATCTCGGCGCGGTCGGCGAAGCTGACTTCGGTGCCGGTGGCGTAGCGGGAGAGATGGGACACAAAGGCTTCGGCGAGCTTGGTGGGTTGGGCGTTGAGGAGGGCAGTCAAATCGCCTGCGCCAGCGAACTTGCGACCATCGGGGAGTTCGCTGCTGGGATCGACTTTCGGGCCTAGCTTGTAGGTGACGCGCCATGGGGTTTGGCCTTTTTCGGGTGGTTCGTCGCCCTTGCCATTCGAGCGGTAGCGATCTCGCAGGCCGCCGATGGGATCGAAGGCTTCGAGGGCGAAGCCTGCGGGGTCGATCTTCGCGTGGCAGGCGGCGCAGTTGGTGTCGGCGCGATGTTTGTCGAGTTGTTCGCGCACGGTGGTGGTGCCGCGAGTGTCGGGATCGACGGCACTGACGCCAGGCGGCGGTGGCGGAGCGGGATCGTTGAGGAGTCGGTCCATCACCCACACGCCGCGTTTCACTGGCGAGGTCGTGGTGCCGTTGGCGGTGAGCTTGTGGATGGCGGATTGGCCCAGCAGACCACCTCGCAGGCTGTCGGCGGGTAGCGGCACCTTGCGGACCTCCACGCCGGTCACGCCCGCGATGCCGTAGTGCTCGGCGAGGCGCTGCGTGAGCATGGCGAAGCCGGGTTTGAGCAGGTGGGTGATGGGGAGATCGTTTTGGATGAGTTCGCGCAAAAAGCTACGCGTCTCCGCGGCCATGCCTTCGTGCAGGAGGAAGCGATACTCGGGGTAAAGCTGCGGATCGGGCGTGGTCTCATCGAGTCGGCTGAGTTCGAGCCATTGATTGGCGAAATCGTCGATGAAGCGCTCGCTGCGTTTGTCGGCGAGCAGGCTATCCACTTCACGATGCAGCACTTCGGGCTTGTTGAGGTCGGCGGCGAGCAGTTGAGCGTCCGGCGGACCGTTCCAGAGCCAATACGAGAGACGCGAGGCCAAGATGGTGGGCTTGGGCTCGATCGAGTGAAACAAAAACTCCGGCGAGGTAAGCACCGCGACATACACACGCCGCATGGCATCTTCAAAACAGTCCTTCTCGGCGATGCGTGACTTGAGCAGTGCTAGATACGGCTCGATCTCATCGGGTGCGACTTTACGACGAAAGGCCTTCGGCAAAAAGGTCGTCAGCAGCTTGCGAGTATCGGCTTCAGGCTGCGCGGATTGCACGGTCTCCAGCGCTGGCTTCCGCTCCTGCGGCGTGAGATCGAAATACATGCTCGGCACATAGCCGCCGATGCTGCGCACCTCGTCACGTTGCGGCGGGATGACATCGCCAGGCGTCATCGTGGTGATCGGTAGATCGCCAAACAAGCGTTTGTGGCTTTCGGGTGGCCACGAAGCATTCAGCGGCCCTTCGATCTCGAACCAGTCAATCGCCACGCCGGGTCCCACATGCTTTTTCGCCCGCCCGGCGACCTGACCGATGCGCAGGCCATTCCACGGGATCGAAACGGGATCGAAGACGATGCTCTCATGCGCATCGAGCCACTCGGTGATCTCCGCCTCATTCGACTTCATCGACGGCGCGGTGAAGGCTCGCAGCAAGCGACCACCTTCCTGTTGCTTGCCTTCCTCATGCGCTCGCAGCACGGCGGCTTGATCCGCGCCCGGCTCCGGTCTGCCCGCATTCCACTGAAAGCCCCACAGGGAGAGCTTCATGCGATACATGCCCGCGTAGATCGGCGACACATTCATCGCCGCTTCGTAGCCCGCGAGGTTCGGATTGAGCAAACCGACCGCGCTTTCGCTTTTCGAGGCTTTCACGGCTTCGAGCTGCTTCTTGCGCTCCTCCAGGTCCGGCCCCACATCGCCCACATGGCCTTGTTTGTCCTCAAAACCGCCGCGCACCGGCAACGCGGGATCAGGCTGCTTGTGCTTCAGCAGCACGAACTGCCCCTGCACGAGGTTTCCGCCAAACTTGAAGAGTCCCGCCGGATAGATGCGCTTCTTGAAGACCCGCGGTGGCGTGCTGCGCGTGGCAATCGCTGCATCCAGCGCCTTCTCGACCGCCTCTTCATACGCCGCGAGATGCGCGGGCGAGATGTCGAGCGCTCCCGCGATCTTGTCATAGCCGGCCACTCGGCCATCCGCCGGCAAAAGGCCGACCACATCGAGCCTCGGCAACGCCAGCAGGTCCTGCAGCGTGTTTTGAAACTCCACCCGCGTCATGCGTCGCAATCGGATGCGCCCGCCCGGTGCCGGAGCGGTCATCGCCATCAGCTTCGCCTCCAGTTCCTTCACAAACGCCGCCTTCTCCGCCTCCGCAGGCTGCTTTTTCTTCTTCGGCGGCATCTCCCCCCGCTCCACCGCATCGTGGACCTTGATGAGCAGGTCCACATGCTGCGTGTCCAAGGTCAGCGCCGTCAAATCGAGGTCACCCTTCTTTGTCTCTGCATCATGGCAGTCATAGCAATGCTGCTCCAAAAATGCCGTCGGAGGAGCAGCGAGAAGCGAAGTGGAAAGCAGGCAGGAGAGGAGAAAGCGGAGCATGAGACGAACGGGTCTCTTCACTACGGCCAAAGGAGGCGGTTCTCGACATCAAGGCACAATAGGCAGAAGAATGATCAGAATCTGATTCTTCTGAAGCCGACGCGGCAGCCGCTCGCGGATGCGCGCGGCGTAGTAATGGGCGTCTTGGTTGTCCGGCACGGTGGGCATGAAACCTCATGCGGCGTGCAACGCAACTAGAGGCGCGAGCAGGAGGGTGGTGAGGAAGCAGAGGGTATTATTCATCATGAAGGCAAGGCACGCATCACGACTGACGCATCAGTTCGCTGGTGGTGATGAGGTGGATCAGCTCACGGAGTGCGTAGCCTTTCGTTTTCCAGTCCGCATGCAGGCGGCGGAGGGCGGGTTGGTCGGTGAAGCCGAGGGGGCGACCGAGGGCGTAGGTGAGGAGGCGGTGGGCGAGGTTTTGCGCGAGGAGGTCGGGGTGCTTAGTGAGGTAGGCGCGGATGTCGGCGGGGTTGTTGACGGG
>Ga0315904_10011119_pt1 | contig 11537 bp, 11 predicted proteins | sample LakEriMetagenome_6_FD_203529 | JGI IMG/M metagenome (GOLD analysis project Ga0315904, IMG submission 203529) | Freshwater fungal communities from buoy surface, Lake Erie, Ohio, United States - Buoy 12 MA120 | ecosystem: Environmental > Aquatic > Freshwater > Lake | place: USA: Lake Erie, Ohio...
TCAACGCCGGGAACTGCTTCAAAGACACCTGACCGAAATGCTCCAACGCATGGCCTACCGCTGCGCGAAGTTTGTCGTGTGGTACTTCTGCCAGCAGCTTTTCGACCTGGATCTGGGCCGCTTCGGGCAGGCGCAGCATCTGCTCGCGGGCCATCATCCCAAGGCCATCCTTGAGATCAGCTGCGGCTACCGACTTGCCGCCACGCTCAAGCGCACGGCTGCTCGACTGATGCGCGATCAGGTTGGCCAGATAGGGCGATCCATTGGCTGAGCCGATCAGTCGATCCTGCGCGACCCTGTCGATCGGCAGGCCGCTGATTGCCTGACCGTTGACCAGGATCTCGGTCAGTTCGGCATCGCTCATCCTGCCGACAGGAATTCCGAGCAGGTTGCGACGGATCGATGGAATCTGCCGCACCAGTTCGCTCAGGTTTTCAGCCACGCCGCCAATCAGGATCTGGACCTTGGAACTGCGGTCGGACAGGTTCTTGATCAGCTCGGCCACTTCGCGGCGGAATTCGGGTTTCTCTGTGCGGTCGAACTCGTCCAGGATGATCAGCAGCCGCGTACCTGAGACGCCGTCGAGCACTTCGCTCAGCGTGGCGGGTGTCAGGGTGCTCGCATCGAACAGATCAGCCAGGGTCTTGCCGGACTCGACCTGGGCGGAGGTCGGGTCGCCCTTTTCATGGTAGAGCAGCGGAATATCTTCAGCGATGGCGCGGAAGGTGCTGTCGAGATCGCTGGTGGCACTGCACGAGGAATAGCGCACCAGATACCGCGCATCCTTGGCCAGCAGCGCAATGATGTGCAGCAGCGAAGTCTTGCCGATGCCGCGATCGCCATAAAGCACCACGTGCATCCGCCGCTCTTCGATCGAGCGGATCACGCTGCTCAGCAGCTCACGTCGGCCGGCGAATTGCCGGAGGTCCGATACCGGCTGCGAGACGGGATAGGCGCGCCCAAGCCGGTGCCCGGCCGACAGTTCGCGCGGTTGGCTGCGATCAGCCTCAACCTCGTTGGCCAGCCCTGAAAAGCGCGGCATGTTGCTCGCGTCCGATCCGCTTGTTGGCGGTGCGGACACAACCAGGGCGCTTTGCTCGCCCTCGTCGTCATAGTCCGCGTTGTTGGGGGCGAGGCCAAAAAGCTTTCTGATCCAGCTCATGATAGTCCAATACTAGGGAGTGAGTGGTGCCGTGCGAGGTCACTCGGGACGCGAGAGTGGCTTGAGCACGTAGTAGATATAGGCGAGCACCGCCACCAGTAAGGCTACGGCCGGGATCGGATAACCTTCATCACCGATATAATTGACCGCCATGCATCCCAGGGCCGGGGGCAGGTAATGCCAAATCTTGTCCTGCGGCTCTGGCGCAGCCGAGCGCTGGAGATAAAGCACCGCCAGCCCGCAAAAGACCAGGACGGTGATCCAGTCGAAGATCGATTCCATTGTACCTTCCTGGTTGATGGGGACTGGCTACACCTTATGCTCATGCTATACTAGTATCAGGTTAAGCCCTCGCAAACTCCGCCACTTTGGGGGCAGCCAATACTAGAGTTCAGGGCTTTTCCCATTCGCCAAACGCTTAGCATTTTTCTCTGCCAGGTCCTCCACTTGGAACGGTGTTGCCGCAGGCGCGGGCCTGACCTGGGATGATAACTGCTTTCCAGCCCAAATGCCCCATCGAGGTCTTGAGAACGTTGCCGTCAATCAGGCAGTTCTCGCAACGACCGAGGGTCAGGCCATGACGGCCAGCATGTATCGTATTATTTGAAAACCGGACGTTCCGAATGGGGGCGTCAATGTCCCGGTCCATTTGAGCCAGGCCTTGGCCGGTGGTGTTTATGACGTTGCCGGTCACGAAGACATTTGTCACTCCATCACGCAGCTGGACGACATCGCTATGCCAGCCGTCACGCCAGTCGCCACCTTGAGCGACACACTTCTTGCGGGATAATGAGTACAGAGCACCGCTCGCGACCTTGCATTAAGTGGGCTTTGTTTCGAAGGGACCGGCCACATTGTTGCTGAATTCGATACTGCTTCCTCCTCCTGCGATCAGGCAGTCTTCGACCGCCCCGTGGCAGCGCGAATTGCGAACTACAAGGCCGGATGACCCATCTCCAAACACGATTGTCTTGCGAGCGTTGATAAAGGTAACGCCTTCGAGCGCCACATTCTGGGCGCTCTTCTTCATTAGAACGCCGTAATTGCTAGGGTATCCGACGCTGCCATCCGTACCAACGCCCGACGGTGCCTCGATCCGACCTCCGCGAATGGTTAAGTTACCGCCGCCGTCAAAAACAATGCCGCGGATGGTACGGCCCTGTGCGTTGATGGTAACTGTGCGGACAAAAACAGTCTTGATGGTCAAGGCGGGCCTGCCCGCAGGGGCACTACAATCTTCGGTTAGTGTGAAGATCTTGCCACCTACCGTGTTCAATAGGGCTAGGATTAGTGCTGCGCAAGAGACGATCATCGCATGAACTCCAATAACTTTATGCGAGCAGGCCCCAATAGACTAGCTGATAACGCCCCCGAACCAAACTAAGTTGCAGGGCTTTCCGACCGCAGACCCTGCCACGGCCCAGCCTTGCAGCTGCCAACGGTGCGGACCAGCGGCGCTGTACTGGCCGGCTCGCTGGCAGATGCGGGAAACCCAAAAATCCTTGTCAGCCAGCAGCCGAAGGTTAGCGGCAATAGGAACCTGGCGCTGTTCTGGCAAAGTTTACAGAAAATCGTTACTCCCACCCTAATGAGGCAGCAATGCTCGGTGGAGAGCCTTTAGGGGCCGGGCGTATTTTTAGTCGTCTAGACCTCCAGCGCATCCGTAAAGACTTTATCCACAAACGAATAGGATACCTTTCCAGATCGCAAACTAGGCTACATATAGGAAGTTTTTTTGCCCACTTTCGTCGAGAAAAATTCCATGCTTTATGATAACTTCGGTCGAGCGTGAGCAGTGGCTTGCTATGATGTATAACTGGGTTATTTACGACCCAGCTCGAATACCCGCGCGACTTGGCATTCTGGACAACGTCGAGGCCGTAGAGGTGGTAGCCGGGTAGATTTGGATCGAATAGAACGCCACTTCGAGCGTTTATTACAATTACCAGCTCATCAACGTTTTCAACGGGCATAGGGCTGCGGATTGGGTGACCGACCACCCGCCCAATACCTGACGACCAAACCTCTCCGCCAATGTTACGGTCAGCGTCAATTCCAATTAGCCCAATCACGGCCCATTTCGAGTCAATGCACTCGACATCGTCGATGGCTGTGTTGAGACGTTCTATGAAGCCTGCAGGTAGATACACGTCTTGGTGAGCAATAACCAAGACGTCGGCGGTATTGTCGAACAGCGCTTGATTATGAGCCAGAGAGGCGCTCGGATAACCTCGATACGCACTGAAGCCCTTTACATGCTCTATATCGGGGGAGGATAATAGACACTGCGCTAGCACATCATCGTCATTAACTGCCGCAGCGATAGAAAAACTTCTAGGCATTTGCATCTCCCGGAAACCGACCTGAGCATGGTTTGGCAATAGACAATGGTCTCTCACGACAGTCATCGACGTATGCGCGGCATCATCATACTGATCATCTTGATTCTGGCTTCTGACGCGCTACCCTGATTGATGCCAAGCCACGTTGCGATGACCAGATTGCATAGACAAGTGCAAGCGCCTCACCAACAAGGGCGCCAATCGCTAAGCCCAGCATTCCGCCAATCAGCCAGACACCTGCCAGACAAAACGGCGCGACGGCCAGCCGCATACTGTTGGCTGCAAGGATCTGCCGTGTATGGCCGTATGCCAGCGCCAACCCGCTTGTCCATCCCCGGGCAAAGCGTAATGATTGGGTGAGACCTATGATGCTCACAACTAGCCAATCTAGTTGGTAGGCCTTGCCAAAGAAAAGCACGATCAGCCAGGGGCCTGCCACGGCATATCCCACCGCCATTGCCAGGGCAGAACCCAGCGTTACGAAGCCGAAATGGCGTCCATGGGACCCCGATTCGCGCACCTCTCGCGCATTAATTGGTAAATAGATTGAGCCCAGAAAGCGCAGAAGCAGCTGGCTGGGCGTATAAATCAGCAGAATAGCCGCAGTGTAAACGCCAAGCTGCTGGGCCGAGAGAGTGACTACAGCTGTCAGTCGCTCGGCCTGTGCCGAAAAGAAAAGGAGTGGGCCATTGATGACCAATGGCAAGGCATAGGCCCAGATCACTCTTGAGTTGGGCCGGTCAAACGCGAGCCGATATGGTCGGCGCGCGAACACGTGCGACATCACGGTCGCAGTCGCAGACTTGGCAAGGATCACATAGATTGCCACGACAAAGCTCTGGTCCATCAGCACGAGCAGCGCGGCGGTCCCAGTTGCAATGATTTCGGCGATTAGATTGCCTGACGACAGAGGCAGCAAGTTACTCGCGCGCTGCTGACGCACACCATCAAAGTGCGTGAATCCTAGGCACAAGCTCGCTGCTGCAAGCAAAGCAAAGGGCAACGGTGAAGTCTCGACGTCGAGTGCGACAAACGCAGGCCACCCAATGGCCATGAGCAAGAATGCGATTAAGAGCCCCCGCCACGCCGAAATGAAGTGCACGGTTGCAATCATTCGCTGGTTATGGCCTCTTGCAGTGGCCAGCACGAACTTGTTGAGTCCAGTGTCGCTGGTCGAATCTAAAAATGCCTGAAGCAGTATGAAGGTAGCAGCAATGCCATACTGTTCGGGCCCTAGCGCCCGAGCGATCAGCATACTGCGGAGCAGGGTCAAGCCCTGGGCCAGAACGAGCGACAAAAGAGCGAAACGGCTCCCCTGCAACTGGCGTCGCAACATTTTCATTGTAAACTCTCGTTCATGATCGCTTCGCCTCTGTCCGCATTTCCAGAACGTCCCGCATTGTCGTTGGCTGCAACAGTAAACCCACTGTGCGTGGCGGTGTATCTACTGCTCATTGTGGCCAAAGCCCTTAAGGAATGGGCATGATTGTCAAGCGGGAGTGGTGTGACCCGCATTACTGAGCATGGCAGGGGTATCCATAGGTTAATCCGCGTAAACGATGCCTATCAAAGCCAAGGTAACTAATTTGAGCGAGGAGAGGTTCAGCACAACATGGCGGGATCGATCAAATGGCGATTATCAATGTTTCAACGTCAGCAGAGCTGATGGCCGCAGCCAAGCTGGTACAGTCAGGCGACGAAATCAGGTTGGCCCCCGGCCAGTACGCCGGGGTGTCGCTCAAAGCGATCCTTCCTGCAGGGACGGTGAAAATCACCTCGGCCGATCCCGCAAATCCAGCTGTGTTCACTGATCTTGTTATCAGTGGCTCGAGCAACCTTGCGATTTCCAACGTGAAATTGTCAATTCCTGACAATTCGTACACGTATTATCACTTTCAGGTCTTGAGCTCTTCTAATATATCCTTCAAAGACAGCGTATTCGTCGGGCCAAGTCTAACTCCCGTTCAGAAGACTACCGGCATCTTGGTTCGCGAAAGCAAAAATTTTACAATTGATGGCTGTGAATTTAGCTTCCTCATTAATGGTGTTGGGTTAAGTAACAGTAGCGAGATAACTGTCACAAACTCCTTGTTTCACGACATGGGCACTGATGGTATTAATGGCGGTGGAAACTCACAGGTCACGATCAGCAACAACTTCTTCACGGACTTTCGTCCCGCTGAAGGTGCACATGCCGATGCGATCCAGTTCTGGACGACCAACACAACTGCCCCCACAACCGACATCACGATCGTCGGCAATGTCATTGTGCGCGGCACTAATGGTGATGCCATCCAGGGCATATTCATCAGCGATCAGTTGATGACGATGCCTTACACGAACGTCACGGTGAAAGATAACATCGTCATTGGCGGATCGTATAATTCGATCTCGCTCAGTGGTGTGATCTCCGGCACGGTTAGCGGCAACAGCGTTATCGCGTTTCCGGATCAGGATGCCTGGATCCGCACGCAGAATACCACCGAAAACTTGGTGCTTAGCGGTAACACGGCGTTCAAGTATGTCACCCAGTTCAACGAGCTCGTCGACAACGCGACCACCCCGTCCGTGACCGATGGCGGCCTAGCGGCGCTCCAGGCCTGGTCGCTGGCGCACACAGTCCCCGGTGGAGTGGGCAATTGGCAGAATCTAATGGAGATCAGTGGGCTGGCCGCGCCTGTCGGCGGCGGCACGACAACTCCGCCCCCGGTCGATTCCTCGATCATCTACGGCACCGAAGGTGACGACACGCTGGTGGCCGATGCGACAAAGAAGGTCGAAATTCAAGGCAACGGCGGCAACGACAAGATCGTTGGCAATGCCTTTGGCGCCAAGATGCTCGGCGGGCTGGGTAACGATGCCTATGAAGTGAAGGGCATCGGCGACGACGTTCGGGAAGATGCCGCTGCCGGGGTCGACTGGGTCAACAGCTGGATTGACTACGTCCTGCCGGACAATGTCGAGCACCTGTCGCTCAAGGCTGGCGGCCTCAAGGGTACGGGTAATGCGCTGGGTAACCAGATCGCTGGATCCGATGCGGTCGATCAGCTTTTTGGCCTGGGCGGCAACGATACGCTGAACGGCGGTGCCGGCAACGATATCCTCGATGGCGGCGATGGCGATGATTACCTGATTGGCGGTGCCGGGATCGACAAGGTATGGGGCGGTGCCGGCGTCGACTATTTTGCCTTTGGTGTCGACATCGTCCGCCAGGTTGGTGCTGACGAGGTGATGGACTTCATGCGCGGGGTCGACAAGATTGATCTGACCGCCATCGATGCAAATGCGGCAGCGGCTGGTGACCAGGCCTTCCGTATGATCGGTACGAAGAACTTCAGCCGCAAGGCCGGCGAACTGCAGGTCAAGGCCTACGGCGACGGTGTGCTGGTCGCCGGTGACGTCAATGGCGACGGCGTGGCCGATTTCAACATCTGGGTGCACGGCGTTTCGCGTTTGTCCGGCGGTGACTTCGTGCTCTGATCCGGCGGGCCTGCCGATTTGCCGCTAGTGGTTTTCGGCAGGCCGGCTTACATTAGGCTGAAATGGTCGATCTTGGCACCACCCTCATCATCCTAATAGGAGCGCCACTGGCGGCCGCGCGAGCAGGTGGCTTAGGGGTCGCATCCCTGATCGCCGCTTTGAATGCCATCAAAGTACTAATTTATTTCCTAGCTGTCCGAAAATTGGAGGGTTTCAATGCCTTTACCGGCCGCATTATCGCAACTAGGTAAGGCTCCTACGCGTATGAAGTTTCTGGCATTCGCGGCCATTCCAGTTGCGTTGATCGGGAGCCAGTCCTCTTCCAAAGCTGTGTTGCCCGTCTGCCGCGACGGGCCGGACGTTATCATTAATGCAGAAGCTTTAGAGAACGCTTTGAAGTGCGCGGCAAACGGAAGCAACCTCAAGTTGGCTTCGGCAAACTTCGGGTCGATCGAGATCAGAAACCTGAGCGCCAACGACCTTGTTATGGAGAGTGCAGATCCCTTGCGGCCGGCACGCTTTACAGCTCTTGCCATATATGGAAGCAACGGCTTTACGCTTCGTCATATCCGTATCGCGGGTGATCCGCCGCAGACAAAGACACAGGGGCTCAGCGTCTTCGGTGCGACTAGGTTCAAGGCCGATCATATCGACGTGATCCGCGAGCCTTCTTCAAGACCATTCCGTACTGCTGTCTTAGTAAGAGAGACAGATAACATTGCTTTGAGACGCTTCAGGATCAAGGGCCATATTCACGGCATCGGCTTGCTTGATGTAAAAGATGCAGAACTGATCGAAAACTCGATCTGGCAAATGCAGACCGACGGCATCCGAGGCGGCGGCGTCAACAATATCAGGATTGCGCGCAATGTGATTGGCAGTTTCAGCCCGAAGTCCGGAGATCATCCCGACGGCGTTCAGTTTTGGTCTCAGAACCAGAAAGAACCGTCGCAGGGAATTCTTATCGAGGACAACCTTATCCTTCGTGGAACAGGCGGGCGGATTCAAGGCATTTTCCTGCGCGACACCCAGAACCTTCCATTCAAAGATGTGACCGTGCGCAGAAATCTCTTGGTCGGAACGGCGTACAATGGCATCGCGGTAGCTGGCTACGCCAACCTTCAGGTGACCGACAATATCATCGTGCCAATGCTACCAGAGACTAGCTGGATTAGGGCCGAAGCTGGCACGAATTTGACTGTCACTGGGAACAGAGCGGGTCGTTTTCTCTTGCCAGGCGGGACGAGCATGAAACGAAACCGAGTGGTCAAGATCAAGACAAGTGCGGATGACGTGATATCGAGCTGGCGCCTACGCCTCAGATTGCCTGAAGCCGAGTTTCCGATTTAGATGCTGTCGTCGGCACGGTTGACTTGACTTGAAAGATAAGGGCCACCCCCAAACCCAAAAACGCGAACGCCAAAGGATGGTTATCCTGCTGGCTAAAGATCGACTTGATCACCAAGTAATTGCCGAGGCTCAGCAATGTCGGAAGCAGCCACGATGTTTCCTCTTGATCACCGGCATCGATTAGCTTCCATGCTCCGATCCACATCGCTGCCAGAAATGCGCCATAATATGCAAAGAAGCCGATCACGCCACTTTCGAGCGCTATTGAGATGTAATAAGTGTCGATCGTCAATCTGCCTACTTGATTGGTAAATCCGAGTGTCTCTGCAGCTTGGCCGATGCCATGTCCCCAAGGCTGCTGGAGCACTAGCTCAAGACCCTTTTCCATCTGGGTGCTACGTGCATCGTTGCTGGCAACGTACGCGCCGCCTCCCCAGACGGCGTTGCGAAGTCGGGTGAAGAAAAATGAAGAGACCAGCAAAACAAGCATCAACGCCGGATATACGAGAATGATAAGCGGAGCGAAGAGGCTGTTGCGATCACGTCGAAACCGACGAAACATCCAGAAAAAGAGATAACCGAACGACGCGAGTAAAAAACCGATCGTCCCGAGACGCGAGTCTGTCGTATAAATTACGAGCAGGATCAGCGGAAGGGTCAGCGCCGCCGCCGCCCGTTCCAATAACGTCCGTCCATGAACAACAAAATGAAGGATGAAGGGCGTAACCAGCGCTAGAAACTCGGCAAATCCAAGTGGCGTCGTAAACTTACCCTGCACCCGGTGTTCGCCTATTGCCGCCCGCATCGAGCCTGAGAGGATCGCTGCCACCGCTTCATCGTCGACCTTCAGAAACGATGGAATTTGGTCTGCCCAGACCACTTTTCCTAGCATGAACTCCCATAGACCTATCGCGCATGCAAACAACAATCCTACCCATAGTATCTGGGCGAACGGGCGCACCCTCTCAGGTTTAGCGAAGGTCTGAACCCCCACGAGGAACATTACTCCCCAGGCATAAATAGCCACAATAAATTTGTTTACTGACTGAACCGGCGTGTCAGATGCGGCAATAGTTACGAACGAGATCACAAAATAGACTAGCAAACACTTCCATACTGGAGCTGCGCAGGCCAGTTGGCGCATCAGTTTGTGACGATAAGCCTCAGATTGGGAGAGCGATACAAGGAACAGTAGCGTTATTGGTATCGCGATCAAACGCGTCGCCGTAATCCACGGTAACGCTCCGAGGGAAAGGGCGAGGTAATCCGGCCATACCGCCAAAACGAGGAAAAAGCTGAAGTATAGTGTCGTTATGGACCGCTCAAACGTTACCGCATTTTCGGGCAACAATACCACTAACAGAATGGCGACCAACGCCATTGGGATCATCATCTGGACGAGAAAATACGTCGCGGTAACCCCGAAGGCAAACCCATACAGGGCACCAATCAGGGCCAGCAACATACCGCTAAGGATCTTGTGCTGCCCCCAGAATCCATGCTTGAAGTAAGGAGCAAGGGTATCTGGCGTTTTCCGCCTAGACCATTTACCCATCGCCAGATACGAAGAAACCGCGTGCCATTGATGCATGTGGCATACTAACGCGGCGTGCCGGAATCCGCTAGCGGCAATTCAGGAAGCCGGGGGCTTCAGATTACGAAATCGCCCGCAGCAAGTTTCGATACGCCGTGGACCCAGACAGTGAAGTCCGATCAGGGCAATGATCGGACCAGGCTATCCCAGCATTCCAACGCCGGCGACCCGATCAAATGCCTGGACAGCCAGTCGAAGACTAGATATCTCGAAGGGGACAAGGCGATCATAGCACCTGATGCGACGCTGGAAAATTACCTAGCAACAATCTGCTGAATAGAAAAGACATAGATTTAGTCACTAGTAGGATCAAAGTTCAGCAAGGCTGGCATGGGGGCACGCCCTAGCCACAACGCCGCATGGACCAAGGCAGCGCCAAATAATTGGGAAAAATGCAGTTTTTGTAAATCTTTGGCGCAGCGATGATGACGGTAGCAAGGGCCACCCCAACGGAACGGGCGCGCGAAAGACATGAAGCGCAATACCCGCAACAAATGGGATGGAAAGGCGCAGCCATAAATTGGGCTCTAGCTGCGAAACCAAAAGGCTCGCTCTTGTCAGAAGCATGGACAGGCACAGGCCAAACCAGAGCCAGAACAGCGCTCCGACCAATACGAGTAGATAAGCATCGCCTGGCTGGTCACCTCCAAGAACTGCGCTCTGAGCGATCCGTTGATTGTTTACGGATAGAGGTTAATCGCGGAGGGGATGGAGCTTATTATTACAGAAAATCAAGACTTACATTTCGCACGGGGGCCTAAACACCCTAGTTCAGAAACATGATCCTAATGGTCACGACATAGGTGTCACAGCCGTGCAGAGATCATGTTGCGGCGGCTGAAGGACTGGCTACGTGTCGCCAGCCGCCACGAGAGTTGTTCAAAAGCATTTTTCTCAGCCATCGTCCGAGCCGCCGCGCAATCTTCTGGTCATGACCAATGAAACCTGACCCTAGTCGCCCAACCGGAATAATTTGCCGTCGCGGCCATAATCACATCTTGGCGGATTATCATGCTTCTTCATCTATAAAATCGGGCTCTTCCTCGCTATTAGAGCGTTTTTCGACCGTTTTGAATCGCGTGGGGATTCCCGCGGGGCGTGATTTCTGATTCAGAATCCGTGCTGGTGAAGGAGGCCAGCATGGATGGCTCAACCTCTTTCGATGGATTTGCGTTCACGGCTTTTGGCAGCGGTTGATGGCGGGTTGAGCTGCCGTGCTGCTGCGATCCGGTTTGGTGTTGCGCCTTCGACGGCGATCCGTTGGCATGCGCAGCGGCGCGAGACGGGTGAGTTCACGCCGAAGCGGCAGGGCGGCGACATGCGATCCCGGCGGGTCGAAGAGCGTGCATCGGACATCCTCGCCCTCTGGGAGGCCCGTAAAGATATCTCGCTTGAGGAACTGCGCGCTGGTTTGGCCGGGATCGGCCTGATCGTCTCGGTCGCTGGATTGCATCGCTTCTTCGTGCGCCGGGGCATGACGCGCAAAAAACGTATGGCCCACCCCGTTTGCAAGGTGGATTTTGAGGTGTTCTGATCAGTCTGCGTCAACGTATGCGGTCTCATGGGTGACCCCATGGCCAAGATGGACATCCGCACGTTTGGAGCCACA
>Ga0315904_10011120_pt1 | contig 11535 bp, 14 predicted proteins | sample LakEriMetagenome_6_FD_203529 | JGI IMG/M metagenome (GOLD analysis project Ga0315904, IMG submission 203529) | Freshwater fungal communities from buoy surface, Lake Erie, Ohio, United States - Buoy 12 MA120 | ecosystem: Environmental > Aquatic > Freshwater > Lake | place: USA: Lake Erie, Ohio...
TCTGGTTCTCCTTTATATTTATGGAGTATTTCCGATCCTCGCAAAACTTGTTGAGATATGATTTGAGACCCCGTGGAAGAGTGGATAAAAGAATGTCAAAAAGACGAATTTTACCATCCCACAATCTTTTTTTGTACATAGGCATGTATTGAGCACCCGGAACCATGAATGAGAAATAGTCCCGTAGCTCCTGTTTTATGCCTCGATCTGTCTTGATGTAGTAACGAACTTCATCAATAGATTCAACTTCAATATCCACATAATATTTATACTATGCCATTCATCATTTTTTGCCAATCAATGGCAGAGCGAATCATGAAGTTTCTGTTGTTTACAGACTTTAAAAATTCTTCAAGCATTTTGATTTTGGTTTCATTCAGTGAAATTTTGAGTTTAAGATCAATGAGTGATTTGTCTGCATCCATGAACTTGTCTACATCTGTCTTGAGTATGTCAAGATCAAATGGTTCCTCTCCCCAGGATTCAAGTTCCTCTTGAGATGCTTTGCCTGTGTACATTTTCCACTTACGTAAACGTAGTATGGCAAAATCGTGTTGAAGTTTGCTCAAAAGTAATCTTAGTTCAGTAAGCATGTTAAGATACTTACTGTGTATTTGAGGTATCTTTAATGACTCATTACCTAACTCTGTAGAGTCTATTTGAGAGTCTTTAGTAATAGAGTTCTTTAGTTCTTCTAGATTCATATTCTCTTATGTTCTTTTTAATAAGAACTATAGAGTACCTTTAGATAAAGTCAAATAAATATATTTGACATTTCTATAGAGTAATCTATAATTACTGTGAGGTCTAAAATGATTATTGATCTGCGTGAAATTCCAGTGGTTTGGATAAATTTGGACTCCGCAACAAAAAATGCGGAGCTGATGGAAGAAAGATTCAAAAAATACGGGTTCAAAAACACACATCGTCGTTCTGGGTTAGTAATTCCACCTCCTCCTAATACAGATAGGAGTATAGCACACTTTATGGGTTGTGGAAAGACTCATACAGGCATTTTAAGCGATTCTTCCTATTCAACGCCCCTTTTGGTTCTTGAGGATGACGTTGAGTTTGTGGAGCCTTTTAACCCGGTTCTTGAGGTTCCTGATGATGCTGGTGGCGTCTACCTTGGAATATCCCATGGCAATCTTTATTATAAAACTTGCCAACACAATGAAAATTATTTAAGAATTGGTGGAGTTTTAGCCGCACATGCAATTTTGTACTTAAACAACGATTACAGGAACGAAATGTGTCGTGTTGGAAATTATTGCTTGGATTCTTTACAACAGCCGTGGGACATAGGAACCGCTGCTTTGCAGAACAATTTTTTGGTTGTTACTCCTAACATTCCAATGGTGTATCAATCCAACGACAGGGAAAACGCAAACAAATGGCAATCTCTGACTGATCGTCCTTTATCGAATCGAAACAGCGAATTTTAATGATTACTTTTAACGTGATGGGCCGATATGGACGGCTCGGGAATCAAATGTTTCAATATGCCACCTTGTATGCAATAGCAAAGACAAGGGGCTATGAATTTGGTGTTCCATACAAGGTAAAATCTGAAAACTCATATTTAAATTTTTCATTGGATCAATGTTTTCCAAATTTGTCTGCAAAAGACAGTTCCGATGTTCAAAGTATGCACCGAGCACAGGAAAGGCAATTTCAATACAACGCAGGTATTTTTGGAATACCGGACAATACCGACATCGTTGGTTATTTTCAAAGTGAAAAGTATTTCAAGGATTACAGAAACGATCTTCTTAAAGAGTTTCGGTTCAATGACAAAATAATAGAGGAAGCTGGAAACGTTCGCTCTATAACAAAAGATCCCGTAATATCAGTTCATATGAGAATGGGGGATTACAAGATGTTGGATGGAAAACATCCAATGATGACCAAGGAATATTATGTTGAGGCCCTTGAAAGACTTCCAAAGGACCTTTTGATCATAGTTTTCAGTGACGAACCACAGGGAGCGTATGAAATATTCAAGGACATGCAAAGACCCTTTGCAATCACAGAACCAAAGGATCAATTCACGGACATGTGTACGATGACAATGTGCAATTATCACATAATTGCAAACAGCAGTTACAGTTGGTGGGGTGCTTGGCTTTCGAATTCCAAAAAGGTTATAGCCCCACATAATTGGTTTGGAACAGATGAATCAATGCCAAAAAACTGGTCTGACATTTATTGTGAGGGATGGGAAATAATATGAACACGTTGCATGTTTTTACAAATGCTTTTACAGATCATTCCTGTATGAACAGTCCTCCAAAAAACTTTCAATGGACTTTCAACACATATCCAACAGACAATTCTCCAGTGATATACGTTGATGACTCCATATTTCGAAGAATAAACGATGACTACAGCGGACCAAAATATGGTTGGTTGTGTGAATCGAGTGAAATAATTCCAAATCTCATAAATGGATGTGCATCAAACAAGAATGTTTTAAAATTGAAGTACAAGAGCATATTCACGAATGACAGAAGAATTATAAACCTTGATCCAACGTTCTTTCGCTACAATCCACCAGCATCAAACATGCCGTGGATAAAGCAGCCAGCCGTGTACGAAAAGAACAAATTGTGCTCATACATAACAAGTTTCAAACGCTACACCAGCGGACACGTAAAACGACTTGAATTGTTTGAAAAATTGAAAAACGATCCTCGTTTTTCAGATCATATTTTTGGAAGAGATTACAGAAATCTTCCAGACAAATTAGATGGGTTGAAAGACTATATGTTTTCTATAGTGGTGGAAAACAGCATATATCCAAAATATTATACTGAAAAGATAACGGATTGTTTTGCAACCGGAACCATACCAATTTATTATGGGGATGAGAGCATATGCGAGGACTTTGACAGAAATGGAATATTGTTCATTGATGAAATTGATCTCAATGAATTGACACCTGAGCTGTATTACAGCCGCATGAGTTCGGTGATAAATAACTATAACGCAGTTCAAAATCTTGTTACGGCTGATGATTGTTTATATAAGAGTGTGAAAAATGATTAAACTTTCTATTTACGGGTTTTGGCCAAATTTTAATTACGAAGACAATTTTTTCAAGTCATTATTTCAAGACATCTATGGGGATGACTTTGAGTATACTTTGAATCCACATGAATCAAACATTTGCCTTATAGGCGAAAACTTGATACCACCTGGACTAGACAGATCAAAGACCAAACTTATTTCACATATAGCAGAACCAAAAGATCCTTTCTACGGAACTGCTGAATACCATTTCACGTTTGATCCAACTGATTTGAGCAAAGGAAACATCCGTATTCCTTTGTGGATGATATATATCAACAAGTACAACTTAACATCAAAACAATGTCCAATTATTCCAGTGGACATGAAAACTCTTGAAGACAATGAGTGGTACAACACACCAAAAACCAAATTTTGCGTAACTCCTTTTTCTGCCATCCATCAGAACAGAATAGAATTTTGGCAAACCTTCAACAGGTACAAGCCAACCGATGGATTTGGTTTGCCGTTTGGAAACGGCGATGATGGAAGAAATCAATTGAAAAAGTATTTTGTGCTTGCTCCATACAAGTTCTGCATGGCATACGAAAACACAAATAAACTTGGTTACGTAACGGAAAAAATGCTTCAAGCAAAGACCGCTGGATGTATTCCTATCTATTGGGGTAGCAATCTTGCTTTACAAGATTTCAATCCGGAATGCTTCATTTATGCGAATGGATTTGACAACGTAAATGATCTTCTTGAGTATGTTAAAACAGTTGATCAAAACGAAGACCTTTACAATAAAATTTATTCGGCTAAAACATTTAATTATGATTTGAATGAAAAATACGAACAAATAAAGAAACAGATCAAGGAAATGATTTCTATATGAATGTAAAAGTTATTACTTTACCAGAAGCAAAAGAAAGACAATCTAGAATAACCGCTTCATTCAAAGCCAACTCAATTCCTTTTCAATTTAGAGATGGAATAGAATTTAAAGATTGTCAATTTCACGAAATAAATGGAAAACATTATGTAGAAAACAAAAGAAGACTTTTTGAAATTAATGAAGACAAATTTATATCAAACACAAATAGAACTTGGATGAGATTTGGGGAAATAGCAGCATACATAGCACACTACAATGTTTGGAAAGAGTTTAATAATAGTGATGACGAAACTATACTTATTTGTGAAGATGATGCGTACCCACAATCAGATATGAAGTTTTTAAATGAAATAAACTTTGATGGTGTTGGGTTTGTCAATCTTCAAACAGTTACGGCGCACAATCAAGACAAACAAACTCTCTACCGAGAGCCATTTGTAAGTTTTGCAAACAATGGTTTGGTGAAGTATGAAAACTATATAAAGGTATTGTGTGAGGGTCTAGCAGCATACATGATTACCAAATTGGGAGCAAAACTTTTATGTTCTTACATAGAAGAAAACGGGTTTGTTGGCCCAAATGATTGCTTGATTGCACAATTGGCTGAACAAAAATTGATGCCAGTATATTCTCCAATAGATCTCTATAAATGTTTTGGTTTAGATCCGGAAACAAATAAAATTTCTTATACTCACACTGGAACGTTTAAAAACTTCAAACAATTTAATAAAACATCATTACAAATAAAGGAACAAAATGTATTTACTCATTGAACATCGTAACGGTGGATTGATGTCTTGTTTTAATCTAGTAGTAGCTAGTTTGACTCACTTGTACGACAATAATATCCCAAAAAGCAATTTTTATTTTGACTGGAAAAGCAACACATATCAAAATAATCCTCATGACAATTTGTTTGATAAGTTTATATTTGCTCAAACAAGACCGGAGACACCTTTTGCTTGGTCACAAGTTATTTCTGTTTTTGAACTCAGTCATACTTTTTATCCGCCAATAGTTCCACAAGAAAAAATATTGAAAGTAAATAGTGTTTTAAAACACTTTGATTATTTTTCCAATCCTTTTTACAGGCACATAGCAAGCATCGTACCCACAAAACCTAAAACTATTGGGGTACACGTCAGAAGAACAGATCACGCCATACACGGAGATTTGTTGCCAGACGAATTCTATTTTGAAAAAATAGATGCAAACCTGAATACGGGAAACTATGAAAATATATTCTTAGCCACAGACGAGTATAAGATTGTAGAATCCTTTAAACACAAATATGGATCCAAATTGTTTACAAATGAAGACATATCAAGAAGCCATACGGATGTGACTATCCCATTTTGCAATTATGAAAATAAAGATAAACTTGCAGTAGACATTTTTAAAGAGGGAATAGCTCTTTCCAAATGTGATAAAATGGTGTATACTAGCAGTAACGTATCAACATATGTTAGATTGATTAACCCAGGCATGGATCACGAACAAATAGACACACACATTAAATTTAGGTAATATATGCAGCAACTACAACACTTTTATCAAACTATCGGTGAAGATTGGTTTCCTTATACAAATCTTTATAGTTCAATGGTACAAAAATTTCCAACCAATTCAAAATTTGTTGAAATTGGATCGTGGAAAGGAAGAAGTGCAGCTTTCATGGCCGTTGAAATCCACAATTCTGGAAAAATTATAAAGTTTGATTGTGTCGATACGTGGAAGGGAACGGAAACAGAAGATTATCACCAGAATGATAGCGCCGTAAAAACAAATACCTTGTATGAAACATTTTTACTTAATGTCGAATCAGTAAAACACATTATAAACCCAATTAGACTTTCTTCTACCGAGGCATCCAAATTATACGAAGATAATAGTTTGGATTTTGTTTTTATAGACGCATGTCACGAATACGACTGTGTAAAAGAGGATATTGAACACTGGTATCCAAAAGTAAAACTCGGTGGAACTATTGCTGGCCACGACTTTCATTATAAAACAGTTCATACTGCTGTGCTTGAAAAATTTTCAAAAGTCATGTATGACCAAATTGGTGACTGTTGGATTTACGACAAACCAATAGAACAATGAGAGAAATAAAAAAACTAGTTTTTTATAGTTGTGGTAACAATGGAGATATTCATTATTCTAAAAATTTTGTTAAAGATATAGCAAACAGAATACCAGTTCAAACAGAATATCACATCAAATGTCATCCATCAATTTTAAAAGATTTGCAGATGACAATAAAACCTTTTAATTACCCGGATTTTGTTCAACATGAATTAGTATATGTAGAAGATGAAAAATCGTTGTTGGTTAATACTTGGATTGGATCTTCGAATGCCAAATTTATACTTAATGAAATTGGTTGTTCTTTGACGGCCAATTATGAAAAGTATAAAAACATATACAAATATTTGGGTTTAGAAATAAATGAACCATCAACATATGTACCAGAAATAGACTGGAATATATGCGACAAACAGGGTGTTGATTATTTTATTAAGAATAACCCTTATAAAAAGTATGTTATTATTTGTAATGGCCCAGTAATGTCCGGTCAGTCATTGAATTTTGATTTAAACCCAATAGTACAACAACTAGCAGTTTCAAACCCGGATATTTGTTTTTTCATGAGTAATCCGGATAATAAAATCTACGCAGCAAACATACATTACACATCCGACATCATAAAAACAAATGGAAGCGATCTAAATGAAATAGGTTACATTGGCACCAAATGCAATTTAATCGTCGGTAGAGCAAGTGGACCATTTTGTTTTTGTCACAATAAAACCAACTTGTTTGATGCAACTAAAACATTTTTAGCAGTAACAAATTATAAAACTGACGGTTGGTGGGCTCTACCAGAACAACTTCCAACCAATCAAGCCATACAGCTCTGGACAAATAAATTTGACAATGATTTACTTTATGATATAATCAATGGAGAATTAAAAAAATGAATAACGTTTCCACACAACTAGAATCTATAATTAAGCACAGAGTAGATGAGATCTTGTCAAAAGACAAGAACCATATTCCAGAATTGCCTATTGACCTTATTCCTACAGATAACATAGCTGAGGTAATAGAGAAACTTGTTATTCTTCATATTCGCACATGGATGTTGGAAGACATGATTGCGGTGGCAAAGACAGATGATGAAGTAGGTATTATCAAGAAAAAGATTGATATTTGTTTTAAGCAAAAAAGACCAATGTATGTTCAAGCAATTAATAAGATGATTGATAATGCTATCGTTAGTGGTAAGGGTCTACAAGAAGACAGTGTAAAAATTTATAAGGGTGTTGAATGACAAGAAGCAAACTTACAACACGAATATATATATGCAACATCAAATAAAACTAGTCAAAGACACAATAACACATTCGGAGATTGATTCTCTTTGTGATTGGCTAAAAACATACCCTCAACTTACAAAGGGAAAACTAACGGAGCAGTTTGAGCAAGACTGGTCAAATTGGCTAGGGGTCAAGTATTCGGTGTTTGTGAATTCTGGATCTTCTGCAAACCTTGCGATGCTTTATGCATTGAAAGTTGGAAAAAAATTAAAAAACAATAAAGTAGTTGTGCCATGTGTATCCTGGGTTACGACTGTCAGTCCGGTAATTCAATTTGGAATGGAACCAATTCTTTGTGATACCGACAAAGAAACCCTAGGTTTAGATATTAATTATTTTGAAAAACTATGCAAAGATCACCAACCAGCATGTGCAATCATTGTTCATGTATTGGGGTTTCCAAACAAAATGAAAGAGATACAGGATATTTGCAATCGTTACGGAGTTATTTTGCTTGAAGATTCCTGTGAAAGTGTTGGATCCGAATATGAGGGAAAGCAAACAGGAACATTCGGATTGATGTCATCCTTCTCAACCTACTTTGGGCATCATTTTTCAACTATTGAAGGTGGGTTTATATGCACCGACGATTTTGAACTTTATGAAATTTTAAAATCAATTCGATCACACGGTTGGAGCCGAGATCTCTCGGATGATACCAAGAAAAAGTTGCAAAAAGAAAACAGCATAGACGATTTTAGAAATTTTTATACTTTCTATTATCCTGGTTTTAATCTTAGAGCAACAGACGTTCAGGCATTTCTTGGATTAAATCAGTTAAAAACATTGAAAGAAAAAAATAAAAAAAGATATGCAAATTTAAAACTCTATGACAATCTTATTGTCAATGATTATTGGAAAGTAAATTTTAGTGGTTTTGTGAGTAATTTTGCATATCCAATAATTCACCCAAATAAAGATTTAATTGTTAAAAATTTGAAAAATGCAAACGTGGAATGTCGTCCATTAATTTGTGGAAGTATGTCACGACAGCCATTCTTCTATAAGCAATATGGATTCAAGGAATATGCTTTTTCAGATATAATACACGATAATGGTCTATATCTTCCAAACAATCCGGACATGACTGAAGAAGAAATAAAGTATATTGCACAAATAGTAAACAAATCAATTAATGAGGTAAAACAATGAACAAAGATTCAAAAATATTTGTAGCGGGACATAACGGACTTGTTGGTTCTGCAATCGTTCGAAAACTTGAAAAGAATGGTTACAGTAACATAGTTACCAGAACAAGACTGGAATTGGATCTACGTGATCAGTTAGGGGTTTTGCATTTTTTCAATCATGAAAAGCCAGAATATGTGTTTCTCTGTGCTGCCAAAGTTGGTGGAATTGGTTGGAATAAAGAATGCCCAGCGGAGTTTACGTATGACAATCTTCAGATTCAAAATAACGTAATCCACAGCGCCTACTTAAATGACACAAAGAAGTTATTGTTTTTGGGATCAGCTTGCATTTATCCAAAAATAACTCCACAGCCAATTAAAGAATCTTATCTGATGACAGGAGAACTAGAGGAAACAAATGCTGGATATGCATTGGCAAAGATTGCTGGTCTTCGTATGTGTCAGTACTACAAGCAGCAATATGGATTTAACTGCATATCACTGATGCCAGCAAATGCATATGGAATAAATGACAACTTCAATGTTCAAAAGTGTCACGTAATTCCTGCTTTGATAAGAAAGTTTCTAGATGCAAAAAAAAGCAAGGCAACGCAAGTTGTTTGTTTTGGTGATGGTACACCAACTAGAGAATTCATATACTCCGATGATATGGCCGATGCCTCTGTGTTCTTGATGAACAATTATGATTCTTCCGAAATAATAAACGTAGGAACTGGTATAGAGGTTACCATAAAGGAATTGGCGGAAACCATTAAGGAAAAGGTTGGCTTCAAAGGTGAAATTGCATGGGATACAACCAAGCCAAACGGAACACCACTCAGAAAACTTTGTAACGATAAATTAAAATCTCTTGGATGGAAGCCAAGTGTATCTCTAAACAAGGGAATAGAAAAAACAATAAATTGGTATCTTGAAAACGGTCACAACTATCACAGAAATTGAAGGGATTGACATGCAAAAAACGGCATTGATAATAGGAGCTAATGGTCAGGATGCATCATACCTTGCTGAGTTTCTTCTTGGCAAGGATTATAAAGTACATGGAACAATCAGAAGAAATTCGGTTCCCGAGTCCCAGACAACTCGCATACAACATCTCCACGACAAGAATCAAATAACTTTGCACTATGCAGATTTAACTGATGCGTTGAGCATAGAAAGCGTTATTCATAAATTGCAGCCAGACGAAGTATATCATTTGGCCGCACAATCTCACGTGCAGATTTCATTTGATCTCCCGCAGTATACTCTTGATGTGAATGGTGGTGGAACTTTGGCCGTGCTTGAGGCCGTAAGGCGGTTTTCACCACATTCCAAGGTTTATCATGCTGCTACATCAGAGATGTTTGGAAACTCCAAAGATCCGGATGGCTATCAACGGGAAACAACTCCAATGATTCCCGTAAGTCCTTATGGTTGTGCTAAACTATATGCACACACTTTGTGTAGAAATTATTCTCAAGCATATGGAATATTTGCTTGCTCTGGTATTCTGTTCAACCACGAATCTCCAAGAAGAGGAATTAATTTCGTCACAAACAAGGTTGCCCTTCAGGCAGCAAAAATAAAACTAGGATATGCAGACAGATTGGTTCTTGGAAATCTTGATTCATACAGAGATTGGGGACATGCAAAGGATTATGTCGAGGCAATGTGGCTCATGGTTCAACAGCAGACTCCACAGAGTTATGTAATTGCAACTGGTGAAACAAGATCAGTTCGTGAGATGGTAAACTATGTTTTTGACTATGCTGAAATTGACGTTTCCAAGTACGTGTTTACCGATGAAAAATATTGCAGACCAGAGGAGTTACACTATCTTCGTGGAGATTCATCCAAGGCTCAGAATGAATTGAACTGGAAGCCAAGAATATCTTTCCCCGAGATGATGGAAGAGATGGTCAACTACTGGAGCTACAGATTAAGCAACAAAAAAGTTGATTTTGTAGAAGTATAAGGTATATTATGTCCGTGAAAAAACCAAAGAAGAAAAAATCAAAGCCTTCTGATGCTGATTATGTTGACAATCAGAAGTTGTATGATGCTTTGGTTGAATACAGAAAAAAGTGCAAGGAAGCGGAAAACAGTGGACGAAAGCAACCAAAGGTAACAGAATATCTTGGTGACTGTATTTTAAAAATAGCCACACGCCTTTCCTACAGACCCAACTTTGCCAATTATCCATACAGAGAAGAAATGGTGTCGGATGCGGTATTAAACTGCATAACCTACATTGACAATTTTGATCCAAAGAAATCCACCAGCCCGTTTGGTTACTTAACCCAGATATGCTGGTTTTCTTTCGTTCGTATAATAAACAAAGAAAAGAAAGAAAAGTACATTCAGTACAAGTTTGCTGAACAGCAAAACGATAAGGACTTTCAAAATTGGTTCAATGAAACATATGCAGGAATTGACATAGGCAGACGAGATTTTTTTGGGTTAACTGATTTAGATATGGAACGTTTTGACAAGATGTGCACACCAAAGAAAAACAAAAGAAAAAAAAGAAAATCCAAGTCTCCATTTGAAGCATGAAAGCCGTAATACTAAACGATACGCATTTTGGATATAAGAACGATTCCTGCATAGTGCTGGATTATTTTTTGGAGTTCTTTGCGGAAGAACTTTTTCCGTATTTGAAAAAGCACGACATCAAGACAATATTTCATCTAGGGGATCTTTTTGATCGGAGAAAGTATGTCAATTTTAAAACGCTTCATAGAGTCAATGAAGAGTTTTTTAAGCCTCTTCAGGAAAACGGAATCAAGGTCCATGCCATTTGTGGAAATCACGATACCTATTACAGAAACACAAATAGCGTTAACTCTCTACGAGAACTGGTTGAGCATTATCCAAACTGGTCAATCTACTCCGAACCTACGGAGGTACATCTTTCTAGCGGATGTGTCGCCCTCATCCCCTGGATCAATCCGGAAAACGAAGAACTGACTGCCAAGTTTCTTTCTGAGACCTCTTGCTCACTTCTTTTTGGGCATCTGGAACTTGCGGGATTTCAGATTCTTCCGGGAACATTCATAGACGCTGGTTATGATCCAAAGCATTTCAATAAATTTGAGTATGTTCTTAGTGG
>Ga0315904_10011122_pt1 | contig 11532 bp, 9 predicted proteins | sample LakEriMetagenome_6_FD_203529 | JGI IMG/M metagenome (GOLD analysis project Ga0315904, IMG submission 203529) | Freshwater fungal communities from buoy surface, Lake Erie, Ohio, United States - Buoy 12 MA120 | ecosystem: Environmental > Aquatic > Freshwater > Lake | place: USA: Lake Erie, Ohio...
GATCTGGTTCTGGTCCTGGGGGGGGACGGTGCCATCCTGCGCGCGTGCCGGCAGATGGGGACTCACCAATTGCCGGTTGTCGGGGTCAACCACGGTCGTCTGGGCTTCCTGGCGGATCTTTCGCAGGACGAATTCCGCGAACACCTCGCCCGTCTGGTCCGCCGCGACTACCAGGTCGTCAGCCACCTGATGTTCCGCTGTGTGCATCACCCGGCCAACGGATCGGCATCTCAGGAGTGGCTCGGACTGAATGAAGTGGTCGTGTCAGCCGGGGGTTCGCTGCGAATGATCGATGTCGAACTGGCGATCGGTGGCGAAACTGTCACGACGTACAGTGCTGACGGGGTTCTCATTTCCACCCCGGTCGGATCGACCGCCCACAACCTGTCTGCCGGGGGTCCGATTTTGAGGCAGGATCTCCCCGCGTTTGTGATCACTCCCATCTGTCCACACACCCTCACCAACCGACCGCTGGTTGACAGTGCCGACGTGACCTATCGCCTGACCGTCCCCCGTGCTCCGGAAGGGACGATGCTGGTGGTTGACGGGCAGATCCGGGTTCCGCTGGCACCGGGGGATCACGTCGAGGTCTCGCGGGCTCCCGTTGCGTTCCAGATGGCCAAAGTCCCTGGCAGCAGCTATTACACGACCCTGCACCGCAAGCTGGGCTGGGGAGGTCGGCCCAACTATCGGACCGATTGAGCCCCCCACCAGCCTGGGGGATGGACCGTACTCTCCACTCTCTTCCCGGGAATCGTCCCGGCGGGAGACACGCTCCTGGCTCTCATGACTCACCGCTTCCATCACTCACCACTCTGTTCGCTGCCTGAATCCATCATGAACGCCGCCTACACCCGTTCCGACCTCCCCGGAATGACCCCGCGCCGGGGCAAGGTGCGCGATGTCTACGACTTCGGCGACCGGTTGCTGGTGGTGGCCACCGATCGCATCAGTGCCTTCGATTGGGTTCTGCCGACCGGGATTCCCGACAAGGGGCGGGTGCTGACCCAACTCTCGGCCGTCTGGTTTGGCCTGCTGCCGGTCGAGCACCACCTGCTGAGCCTCGACCCGCGGGATGTTCCCCTTCCGGCCGGCACCGACGTCGACCCCCTGGTGGGACGCTCGATGGTGGTTCGCAAGGCACAGGTCTACCCGGTGGAATGTGTCGTGCGGGGCTATCTCTCGGGTTCGGGCTGGAAGGAGTACCGGCAGTCGGGAGAGGTCTGCGGGGTCCGTCTGCCGGCTGGTTTGCGGGAGAGCGACCGCCTCGACCAGCCGATCTTCACCCCCGCCACGAAGGAAGAATCGGGCCACGACATCAACATACCCTTCGAACGGATGGTTGAGATTGTTGGGGCTTCAGTGGCCGAAACGCTGCGGGCGAAGAGCCTGCAGATCTATGCAACCGCCCGCGACTACGCAGCCGCCCGGGGGATCCTGCTGGCGGATACCAAGTTTGAATTCGGCGAATTCGAGGGGCGACCCATTGTCATCGACGAGGTGCTGACCCCCGACAGCTCGCGCTTCTGGCCCGCCGCGCAGCATGCCCCCGGAAAGGGACAGCCATCCTTCGACAAGCAGTTTGTCCGCGACTGGCTGGAAACCACCGGGTGGGACAAGAACAGTCCCCCGCCGTCACTTCCCGATGAGGTGGCCCTGAAGACCCGCGCGAAGTACATCGAGGCGTACGAACTGCTGGCGGGAAAACCGTTCCCCTGGAAGTGAGCCGCACGCCGCAGCGATCTCCCTCCGCCCCATCTCCCGGCTGTCAGCCGGATCGCCCTGGAGTCCCGCACCCCGGTGCGGGACCGGTGGCGACGAAGTGTTCCGCCCGGCTGTCATCGCGCCTCCCCAGTTGTGGCCTGCATTCCCGAACCTGGAACCTGTGTCATGGATCTCGATCATCTCGTCTCGGCACTGCACCAGTCCCTCCCCGGCCCCGTTCGCTGGTCGGGAAGCGTTGCCCGACGGATGCGGCAGTTCAACATTGCCCTCGAAGACAAGAAGTCGGGGAGCTCGAACACCGATGCCCTCACCCTGGCCGACCTCACCGTGCAGGAACTGCTGGTGGGTGCCCTGCGTGACGGCGACCCGGCCCTGCGTCATTGCCGGATTGCCGCTGAAGAAACCACCGGCGATCTGCTGCGCTTTGCGAAGGACGCCCCCTACACCCTCTGCCTCGACCCGATCGACGGCACCAAGCAGTACCGCGACAAGACGGGGAACGGGTACTCGGTGATTCTCACCCTGCAGGGACACGACAACCTGCACTATTCGCTCGTATTGCTTCCCGAGTGGGGACCGCACGGCACGTGGGTGGAGGTTCATGGTGACCGGGTGGTGACCGGCCCGGATGATCCCTCCCGCGCCGCCGGTGAGGTCCTCGACAGTCTTCCGGCCATCACTCGCGAACGCTGGAACACCACTCCGGCTGGTCGGGGGGAATCGAAAAAGATCTACATGATCGGGTTCCAGAAGCACGATCGCGCCCGGGCACAACTGGTGACCGCTGCCGGGCTCGAGGGGGTGGCCGCCGACGATTGTCCCGGCTCGATCTACGAGTTGCTCGCCAGCGGGGCCTACGCTGGCTCGCTGATTCACACCCCGAACATCTACGACTTTCCCGCGAGCCTGCATGTGGCCCGGGTGCTGGGGGGGGATTCGTTGTGGGTGCACAATCGCCAGCCGGTGAATTTCCATGAAACCTGGATGGATGAACGGGCGAAGATGCTGCGTCTTCCCGGGATTGTCGCCACCAGCCCCGACCGCCAGGTGCTCGACACACTCTGCCAGGTCGCCCGCGACTGGAACCCGGTGCGCTATGCCGACTGACGGCGATTCGACTCGCGGGTGACCTTTCCGGGCGATTTCCGCTGGGAACGGTTCCGCGATCGAGGGGGGTGTTGTCGACCCGGCCCCCGCGACCATTTTCTTCACCCTGCCCCTGTGCGACACTGGGGGCCCAGTCCGGGTGTCATCACCGACCCCGGCCCACTTCCTTCCTGTGGTGTGCTCCATGCCTGATGGTTCGATCTTCCGCGGCTGCATTCCTGCCCTGATGACCCCCTGCTCGGCCGAGGGAAAGCCCGATTTCGCGGCCCTTGTGCAGACGGCCCAGTCGCTGGTGGCGGCGGGGATGCGGGGGGTGGTCTACTGCGGTTCGATGGGAGACTGGCCGCTGCTGACCGATGAACAGCGCCAGGAAGGGGTGGAACGACTGGTGCGGGGGGGTGTGCCGGTGGTGGTCGGCACGGGGGCCCAGAACCCGGGTCGCGCCGCCGCCCATGCCGCCCATGCAAAGAAAGTCGGGGCGGCCGGATTGATGGTCATTCCCCGCCTGATGTCGCGCGGCACCTCTCCCGCGGCACAGCGGGCGCACTTTGCCGGGGTCCTTTCGGCCGGTGTCGATCTGCCGGCAGTCATCTACAACAGCCCGTACTATGGGTTTGAAACGAAGGCGGACCTGTTCTTCGACCTGCGTCGCGACCACGCGAACCTCGTCGGGTTCAAGGAATTTGGCGGCTCGAAGTCACTCACGTACGCGGCCGAGCACATTACGAGCGGCGATCCGTCGCTGGCGTTGATGGTGGGGGTCGACACGCAGGTCTTCCACGGCTACGTGCGGTGCGGTGCGGTGGGGGCGATCACCGGGGTGGGGAACGCGTTGCCAAAGCAGGTCTTGCGGCTGATTGAACTGTGCGAGCGGGCCGCCCGGGGGGATGTCGCCGCCCGCCGGTTGGCAGCCGAACTGGACAATGCCCTGCAGGTGCTCTCGACCTACGACGAAGGGCCCGACCTGGTGCTGTATTACAAGGCCCTGATGGTGCTGGAGGGGAACCCCGCCTTCGAACATCACATCCACCCCACCGACCGCCTCAGCCCCAGCCAGAAGGGCTTTCTGGAACAGCAATGGCGGCAGTTCCGGGCCTGGTGGGAGACGTGGCCGGGGCGGGAGGATTCGGCACGGTAGGAGTGTCCCCATGGAACCGGGTGCTGTCGGAAGCGGCAGGTGTCTTCGGTGTCCTCCGGTGGGCGAAGATGGGGTTGTCAGGTCGCCGTGCGGCTGTGATTGCAGTCGGTGGAGGCATCGGTTAACAATTGGGTGGTTTCAAAATCCATCCGCAGGTGAGCCGTGTACCGCGAGCGAGACCCCCTGTTGCCTGACGAGGTGTTCCAGGCGTTGCTGGCGCGAGCACGCGGGGGGGATGCGGACGCTCTGGGCGAGTTGTGGCAGGCGGTGGCTCCCACCCTGTTGCAGCAGGCGGACAAGCGCCTGCCCGAACGACTGCAGAGTTTGTGCAATCCCTCCGACCTGGTGCACGACACCTATCTCCGTTTTCATACGAAGCTCAAGACATTCGAGGGCTCTACGTGCGGTCAACTCGAAGCGTGGCTGCAGACGATCATGCGAAACCTGCTGATCGACAAGATTCCGACATCCATTTCCGAACCATACCCATCGCAGGAACCCTCCGGTAGTGGCACAAGCCCCTCCCAGGGAGCACAGCGAGCGGAAGATCAGGCCAAGGTGCGTAAATGCCTGGCCCGGCTTTCTGAGGATGACCAGCAGGCGCTGGATTTGGTGGTGTTTCGCGGCCTCTCCCACAAGGAGGCAGCCCAGGTTTTGGGGATCAAGCACGACACCTTGACCAAGCGCTTTGCCAGGGCCATTCCCCGACTGCAACGGCAGTTGGAGATCGAGGGTATCCGCGTCGAGGACTACCTGTGAAATCTGGGAGGCACACCGGTTCGTTCGCGAATGGAGTGAATTTCTTGAAAAACCTGTCCGCCTGGGGCGGGGATTTCCGTTGATTCGAAGTGTTGTGGTGGTGTTCATGCCTCCTGGGGACTGGCGGCGGGGGCGCCAATGATCTTCCTCGTGGTTCCTGCCGTGTCTGAGTTCGAACCGACAACACTGGATCCAGACCCCGAGCCATCCGACCAGTGGGTGGAACGGCTGATCTGGTATGACCGCCAGTTGAGCCGTGGAGGAACAATTGTGTTTGGTCCCCCCACCGAGCGAACGACCGGTGGGTTGCTGAATTCCCGGGATTCGGCTGACTCGGCGGCCCCGCATCGACAGGCCGTCGCGCGGGGAGCGGAGACGGCCGTCATGGGGGAGATGACCACGCGGCTGATGGCCCCCGCCGCTCCGCCGCGTGACAATCCGGCCACCGGTCTGGAAGATTCGAATCTTGAGGAAGCGACCGACGGAGGGCTTCCGGGCGATCCCCAGGAAGAGCAGGGTGTGTTCGACTTCCTGCGCGGATTGCGGTGCCTGTGTGGAACCCTGGGTCGGCAAGCCGACGAAGACTCTGTCGGGGTACCCCAGTTGGGGGAACTCTGGAACGACCGCTATGAGTTGCAGGCGGCGTTGGGCTCGGGGGCGGCCGGGCTGGTGCGGCTGGCCCACGACCGCCACCTGAAGCGGCAGGTGGCGTTGAAGTTTCCCCGGGTGGAGTCGGGCCGGCGGGGAGATCGCCGGGACGACCTGCTGCGCGATGCCCAGGTGGCGGCGCGGTTCAATCATCCCGGCATTTTGACCGTGCACGAGTTGATCATTCCCGCGCAGGGGAACCCGTGCCTGGTGATGCCCTACTGTGAGGGAGGCTCGCTGCGCGCCTGGCTGCAGGCGTATCCCGAGCCGCTGGATCCGCGGTTGTGCGTCCGCCTGGTGCGGGAACTGGCTGAGGCGACCCAGTACGCCCACGAGCGCCGGGTAGTCCATCGCGACCTGAAGCCCGAGAACATTCTGCTGCAATCGCGCCGGGGGCTGGAGCACGGAGCGAAGTTGGCGGTGGACACCCGGCCCGACCGGCTGCTGGACGAGTGGCAGCCCCGCATCGCCGACTTTGGCCTGGCGCTGGTGCGGGAGACGGCCACCGCCGAGTCGGAGACCCCCCACCCGATGGGGGGCACCCTGCGGTACATGGCGCCCGAGCAGATGCGGGGACAGGTGACCGCCCTGGGCCCGAGGACCGATGTGTTTGCGCTGGGGGTGATCCTGCGGGAGTTGTTGACGGGGCAGGCATCCCGCGACCGGACTGATTCCACCCCGGCTCATCGAGCTCCGCGCATTCCTTCCGAACTGCAACGGATCATCCAGCGGTGCACCGCGCCGGATCCCGTCGATCGCTATCCCAGCAGCTGTCAACTCTGCGACGATCTACGCCGCTGGGAAACCTGCGAGCCGGTCCACGCGGGTCGTAGGCCGAGCCTGTTCGCCCGATTGCGAAAATGGGTCATCCGACACCGCCGTCCAGTGGGCTGGACCACGGTCGGCATGCTGTTGATGATGTGGGGAGCCCTGGCCTTCTCGCGACTCCCCTCGCGGATTGAACGGGAATGGTCCCGCTGGGGACAGATTCCCACCGATTTCCCCTTCGCGGGGATTGAGCAGTCCGGAAATGGCAGTGTGCACCTCGATCCCAAATCGGGCCAGCTGGTCATCGTTTCCAGCCGCGCCCGGATGGCCCAACTGGGGGACCTGCCTCCCGGCGGCGACCTCGATCTGTCGCTGGATCTGGAGCTCTCTGGACGTGTCGACGATTGCGGCGTGTTCTTCGGTTATCGGGATCAACAGCCGACGCCCGATGATCCAGGTTGTGCCAGGATGCACGCGGTCTCGGTGAGCCGAAAACTGGAAGGCTTGATCCCCAGACTGTATGTTCGTCGGAACATCGGCTATTTCCTGAAAGACGGACGTTTTCACTACGCTGCGATGGGTCAATTGCGGGAATGGTCGGCACCACCTCGCGGAGATCAAGTCGGACTCCGTCGACGGAAAGTCCGGCTCAGACTGCAAATCCAGAATGGCATCTTGCAAGAGATCTCGGTGAACGGCCAATCCCTACCTGAATTCACAGACCCTTCGGTTGACCAAGAGATCGAAGATTACCACGATCTCAACCTATCGGGACCCTTTGGTGTGTTCGTGAACGGCTCGACTACAGTCCAGTTTGGACTGCCCGAGCAAAATCAGGTCGTTACCTCTTTTCGCTGAGGATCTCAAGATGGCTCGTCCGCTGATCACAAAGCCTTCTGTGAACGGCACGCTTTCGAAAATTCCTGGCAAACCAAACCTGGTTGGGCCGGTGGAGGGGGATATTGGCGATCTCTTTGTAGAGCAGGAGTTTAAAATTGTCGGAGGAATTTTTCAAAAGGAGTACATCGCGACACATGATATTCCTGCGAATGTCTACACCGGAACAATTGATCAGAAAACTGCCAAATTTTTGTTTGCTGAAATGCCTCATGCCCAGGTGGCGGGCTCTCAAAAGCAGGTCATCGTCTGGTTGATTCCTTTGACCGCTGGAACTCCCACGGACAATGAATTCGATAGCAAGAAATTCACCGTGACTGGTTGATTCACACAGAGAAGCGCGCTCGGGTTGATACCAGGCACCGAGGGGAGGTGGTGGCGGAAGGGGATGCATGCGTGATGACGCCGGTTTCTCCTTCCGCCCCTCATTGTGATATGGATGGTGCTCAGCACGACTCGAATTAGTAATGCTGGGAACCAGCAATTTATTTGTCCGATTTTCTTCTATTGCTCGTTGAAGAGTTGGAGGAGTGACTTGACGGCCGAGCCAAAACCGTTCGCGATCGTGGTTTGACGATCCGCTCAGGTGTTGGCGAATTGCTTCGACTGGCTCCTTCCGCTTGGGATTTCCCCGCCTTGTCGGAATCAGTCCCCGTGCGCCGCGATTCGGAAGTCTCTCGTGGTATTCGGGCGATCGACCGACCACCCTCTCTCCCCCTGGAGTCCGTCATGGCTTTGACCGTCAATTTTCGTGTTGTGGGCGTGTTCTGTTATTTGCCGAACCTCTCGTTTCCCCAACTGTCACCACAGTCCACCGTGAAGGAGGTCATGGACGCGATCGCCGCCCAGAACTCTGACTTCAAGTATGACGCCGGGGGTACCCCGTTGAAGGTCGACCGCATCCAGTACACCTTCGGCCCCACTTCGATCAAGCCGCCGAATTCGCGACTTTTTCACCCCGGGGATCCCAGGCAGAATGGAACACGGGATATCGAAACCAACTTAGGCAACACCGCCTTGGTCCTGCAGTATTATCGCAGTGTCTCGGGGCTCGTCGATGGGGTCCCCGTCGAACTGGTGCTGCCGACGGTTGGCCAGCCCTCCTTCGAGATCACAGCGCTCAATGCCGGCTTCACCCCGCCCCCCTCATTCCAGCCGGTCGCCTACAACCTGACCTGGCGCCTGGTGCAGATCCAAATCAGCGACGAGACCCGCACCAAGTTCCTCTCGGCCAAGCTCGACGCCCGCAACAAACGCCTGCAGAAGAAGTAAGCCCCGGCACTGGGCAATTTCTTCTGCTCCCCAGGCACCGCCATCGACCGCGTGACAGCGGTCGGTGACGGTTCGCCCGCGCAGGAATGTGTTTCGTCAGCATCCGAGATGGCTGTGTATTCAGCCCATTTCCCAACGAATGACGCAGGAGAAACGTCTCGCAAACACGACTTAACACCATGGCCACCCAGCCCAACTGTTTTCGCAATCTCTCAGACAACCGGATCCGTACAGCTCATATTGTTGTCGAGGCCTGTCTCAGACTCATGGCGGTTGCACGCCAGATGGAGAAGGCCGATTCCACAGTAGCGTATGGCAATTATCAAATGGTCAGGTATCCAGTACTCCCAGCAGAAGCAGATTCACCGCAATCGCAGACGGGGGCTCCACGGGGCACGCTCTGCCGGCCGACGGATCGATTGCAGCGTTGGGTGGAGGATACTTATGGCCAAGTGTCCGGCACCCGATGCGATACCGTCATCCCACAACCCCCAAACAGCCTCGGGTTCACTGCCATTATGAGTAATGGGAGCCCAGCATGCGCCCTGCGGCCCCCGCAATGAGCGATCTGCACGAACCCTCGACGCTCGCACTGTCAGACCTGGGGACGATCGCTATGATCTGGCGTCGCTCACGGTGCCAGAAGAACTGAGCGTGCCGGGCTCACACGCTGCCAGCAAGTGCATTGCCGAATAAAACGCCTCCGTGCCAGGCAGTACCAACTGTGACAGGAGCACCGCGATCTGTTGCATGACGCCGGCCGATCGCGGGCCGTCAGCTTCACTTCCACGAACCACCGGCATCCGCCTCGGCAGAATGACTGCCCGACCAGGGGGTGGCACCCTCCGAAATTCAAATCCCAGACGAGCACTCCTGCCCCCCCGAGTCTTGCCGGTATACTGGACAGACATAACAATTTCCAAAGTCTTCCAGTGTCTTCCCAATTTCTGTTGCCATGTTCGCAATTGCCATCAAGTCGCTCTGCCTGATCGGAATTCTCAAGGTCATGGCCGATGAGGAGATCAGCTTCTGGCAGGGAGCGGGGCTGGCGCTGGCGGCCTCCATCGGCTCGGGTCTGCTGATGACGGGCCTGGCCCCGTCACTTGGTTTGTGGGCCCTCCCGGTGGCCCTGAACCTTGTTGGGTTGGGGTTGGGAGCCGGGATCTCGGCGCTCTGCGGCACCGAGATCAAGCGATCTTTCCTGATTGCAGCCGTGTATATCTTCGTGGACCTGATCATCTCGGTCGTCTTCGGGCTGCTGTTCCGTTGAAAGGTGTCCGCGGAAGATCTTTCGCGGAGCGACTCGCCCGCAGCGGTGCCGGCATTTTCGACCAATCGGCCTCTGTCGCCCGGGGAGATCCTCCCAGTCCTCACCACGAGCGGGATTCAATCACCCCATCGCCCGCCTTGACCCGCACTCGCTTCGGACCAAATCCCGCCTGCTGGACATCAATGTCCCCGTCGGGAGAGCCAGTGATCGTCACCCGGGTATAACCGGGAGAGAGCGCTGCCAGGGCCACCAGGGCTGTCACGATCAGCCACAGGACCGCCATCTTCCGGCGGGTGAGGCGGGGGAAGGTCAACGGGGACATGCGAAGCTCTCCGCAAGGGTTCACCGGGTGGCAATCGGAAAACTCAAAGGATCGGGTTCCAACGGATTCCTTTCGGACCGGGCCGGCCTGCATCCCAACAGCTCATTCGCTCGCGGCGAATCGGTCCGAAGCCGTTTGACCCGGTTCCTGGTCCGCATGGTTCGAGTTCGAAGCGGCCGATCCAATGGCCGGAACGATCACTTCAGCCCAACTCCCGCGCGGCAACCACCGCCTCATCAACGCGGCTTGTCGAGTGTCACCTTCACAGTGACCTTTTCCGTACCGCGCTCCACCGTCACATCGACCATGTCGCCGGGCTTGAACTGCCGCAGCGAGGCGTCGAAATCGTCGAGACTGGCGATCTTGTTCGGGCCAAGCTGGATGATGTTGTCACCGGCCTTCAGCCCGGCTTTCTCGGCTGGGCTGCCCCCCGCGACACCTCCCAGCGGATAGCCGGGTTTGTTCCCCCCGAAGTCGGGAATGCTGCCGAAGTAGGGCCGGCTCCCCTGCCGTTCCGAAATCTGGGCCGAGCCCTGCACCTCGACATACTCGGGCCGGGCCTCCCGAAGTGCCGTCTCGACAATCATCTTCTCGGTGAGGTCGACAATCTTGCGGGTCCCCTCGTAGTTGATCTTGTCCCAGTCATCGCCCGGACGGTGGTAGTCGCTGTGCGTGCCGGTGAAGAAGTGCAGCACCGGAATCTTCTTCGCATAGAACGAAGAGTGATCGCTCGGACCAAACCCCTCGGGCTTCAGGGACAACTCCAGCCCCAACTCGGGACCGTACTTCCCCAGCGACTCTTCGAAGTTCTTGGCCGTCTTGGTGCCGAACACGGTCAGCTTGTTCTCGGACAACCGCCCGACCATGTCCAGGTTGTACATCGCCACGGTGTTTTCCAGGGGGAAAATCGGCTCTTTCGTGTACCGGGCCGAGCCGATCAGTCCCTTCTCCTCGGCGGTGAAGGCGATAAAGACCACCCGGCGGGGAAGTTTTTCGGGACGGCTGCCAATCCGGCGAGCCAGTTCCAGCAGGGCGACCGTTCCCGAACCGTTGTCGTCGGCTCCGTTGTGAATCTCGGTCGATCCCCGGGCCAGCGACTCGGCACCACCCCGCCCCACATGGTCGTAGTGTGCCCCGACGACAATCGTCTCATTCGCCAGGGGGCCGGTCCCCTCGACCACGCCAATCACGTTCCGCACGTTCGCCTGGGTCCGCTCGACCGACACCACCCCTCCGGCATTCCAGCCGGTCAGGACCTGGCTGGCCGGCTTCTGGGTCTGGTCAATCTTCTCTTCCAGCCCTGCCAGGGTGGTCTTCAACGAACCCTGCAGCACCTGGTCACACAGCTTCTGGGTGATGTGCAGCACCGGGATCTCCCGGATCGCCTCGGAACCGGCATAACCGAATTTCATGAGGTCGTCGGAGGGATCGGCAGGCAGATGTCCCTTTCCCGCCTTGTACTTCGCCACCGCCTCGGTGAGTTTCATCTTCGCCATTGTCAGTTTCTCGGCATCGGCAGGATCGATCGCCTCGACCTCGACGGCGACATCGGCGACCCCTTCGGCCAGCTTGCCGACCTGTTGTCGGGCCTGCGCCAGTTCGGTCCGGCCGGTGTACGGATCATTC
>Ga0315904_10011125_pt1 | contig 11531 bp, 7 predicted proteins | sample LakEriMetagenome_6_FD_203529 | JGI IMG/M metagenome (GOLD analysis project Ga0315904, IMG submission 203529) | Freshwater fungal communities from buoy surface, Lake Erie, Ohio, United States - Buoy 12 MA120 | ecosystem: Environmental > Aquatic > Freshwater > Lake | place: USA: Lake Erie, Ohio...
GACGCACTTTTTCCGTGAGCTGTCCACCTTCTTCATAACCGATGTATCCGGGAGGCGCTCCGATGAGGCGAGATACAGCGAACTTCTCCATGTATTCACTCATGTCGATGCGAATAAGAGCATCTTCGGAGTCGAACAAGTATTTGGCAAGTTCTTTAGCAAGTTGTGTTTTACCAACACCGGTAGGACCCAAGAAGATGAAAGAACCGATTGGGCGATTTGGATCTTTCAATCCCGCGCGATTACGCTTAATGGCTTTTACGATTTTCTTGATGGCGGCATCCTGGCCTATAACGGTTCCTTCCAGTTCCTTATCCATTTTAGCAAGGCGGCCGCTTTCTTTTTCTGCAACGCGCGTTACAGGTATGCCTGTCATCATGGCGACTACTTCTTCCACGTGCTCTTCTGTTACGGTCACACGATGGCTCTTAGTGTCTTCTTCCCATTTCTTTTTGGCAGCCTCCAGTTTTTCTTGAAGCTGCTTTTCACGATCACGAAGTTTCGCTGCTTCTTCATATTTCTGACTGCGAACCACACGATTCTTATCCTCTTTCACATCTTCAATAGCCTTCTCAATATCGATTACTTCTTTTGGAACATTGATATTGTTGAGGTGAACACGCGATCCTACTTCATCCAACGCGTCGATGGCCTTATCGGGTAAATGACGATCGGTAATGTAACGAGCGGTCAACTTTACGCACGATGCTATCGCTTCGGGAGTATAGGTTACACTGTGATGTTCTTCGTATTTGTCTTTGATATTATTCAGAATCTGAATAGACTCATCGATGGTAGTTGGGTCAACAACTACTTTTTGGAAACGTCGTTCAAGTGCACCGTCTTTTTCGATGTATTGACGATACTCGTCTAGAGTAGTTGCACCGATGCATTGAATTTCACCGCGCGCCAAGGCCGGTTTGAACATATTGCTGGCATCCAGCGAGCCGCTTGCGCCTCCGGCACCCACGATGGTGTGAATTTCATCGATGAAGAGAATTACATCGGGCGATTTTTCCAGTTCGTTCATTACGGCTTTCATGCGCTCTTCGAATTGTCCGCGGTATTTTGTGCCTGCGACCAATGAAGCTATATCGAGTGTAACGATGCGTTTTCCAAACAGAACGCGAGAAACTTTCTTTTGAATGATGCGAAGTGCCAGGCCTTCAGCAATGGCAGATTTACCAACCCCGGGTTCACCAATGAGTATTGGATTATTCTTTTTGCGACGTGACAATATTTGGGACACGCGTTCAATTTCTTTTTCACGTCCAACGATGGGGTCGAGTTTACCATCCTCAGCCATCTTGGTTAGGTCGCGGCCAAAGTTATCCAGCACGGGAGTTTTGCTTTTGCTATCGCCTGGTTTCTTTTGAATGCTCCCTGACATACCGCGCTCCTCGTCGTCGTCGTCAGACGCTCCCGGTAATTCTGATTTAGGCAGGTCTTCTTTCGAAATGCCACCACCCATGTTTTCGAGCTCGTCTTTAACGGCTTGATAGTCTACGCCAAGAGCAAGCAATTGCTTGGTGGCTACGTTGTCCTGATCCTTCATAATAGATAGTAATAGATGTTCGGTTCCTACCAGCGAGGCCTTATAAGCCTTCGCTTCGAGATATGTGATTTTTAAAATTCGTTCAGCCTGTTTCACTAGCGGAATTTGACCGGGAGCATTGAAGTTGCCGGCGAGAGTGGAAGTACCCTTAATAGAGCCTTCTATCATCTTGCGCAAGCGGCTTAAATCTACATCAAGTTGAACCAGTATTTTCAGGGCCAGGCTTTCACCTTCACGGATGAGCCCCAACAGCAAATGTTCAACTCCAATATAGTTGTGTCCTAGACGCAAGGCTTCCTCTCGGCTATACTGTATTACATCTCGCACTTGAGGCGAGAATTTGGCTTCCATACTCATTTCAATCAAACGCTAAGTTAGTGTCGTATAAAATTACTACAATTTCTACGCACTGATACTGCCAAAGTTAGAAGCGGCTTGTCGAGTATATCAAGAAATTACATTACTTTATTAACAATGGGTAGATTAACAATCCACTCATTCGTTAGCGGAAAATAAGAATGGAACCGCTGTATTCACGCGGATCAATATCAAAGACTGATTTTACCTTGAGACGATATTGATAGACTGAGTTGGCCACATAGTGTTCACCTTGCTTAAACTCTCCGGTCCAGACATCATTGGGATTGTTCGATTTGAAAACTTGCTGACCCCATCGGTCGAAGATGACAAACTCATAGGATTCAAAGTCGATTGCATTACCCTCAATTTTGAAAACGTCATTGATACCATCGCCATTCGGACTGAAACTGTTAGGAACATACAGTGTGAACGGTTGAGGTTTAAAATATGCAATGATGGTGTCTGCTGTATTGAAGGTGAAACGAACCACGTCGTTTTCAGGCAATCCCTGAGTTACATGGTTGGAGCTCTCCCAATGACTGAAATCGATGTATTCATTCGCAAATGCTTTGAAGAGTAAGGGTTTATCGCCTTGCAGCACAACTGTCTTGGTGTTGTTGGTGCTGTAGGGGTTACCTGAGACATATTCTTCTTCAAACACAACCATTCCTGCCTCTGCCGGCTCCACAATAACAGTTATTTCATGATGGGGAATAATCGTAAAGACAGCTGTTATCGATCCATTTTCGAATAGTTCAAGGAGAACGGTTGCAGACAAATTATCGGGCGAAATTGCGTTGCCATCAATTTCCCAATATGCAAAGATTGACCATTGATCATACGGAATGGCTGTAAGACTATAAATATTATCGGCTTCTAAATCGAGAGTAGTACCGCTCGAGGGCAATGTATCTCCATTCAGCATGATAAATCCACCGCCTTCAAGCCCGGGTTGGATATCGACGAAATAGTGTTCGATATACTGAAAAACACCAATCAATGTATCAGTGCGACAAGGAGTAATCGTAATTTCCTCTTGGTCATCGGCTGGGTTGATAGTCGTCAGATTCGATTCCCAATGGTCGAAAACGAACCAATCATTTGGAGTTATAGCTAGAGCAATCTCGTCACCCGGATTGAAGCTATTCGTTGCAGGTAGCGCTCCTACGTCAGTACCGTTGATACTGATGGATGCTGCACCCGGCAGATCTGTATCGACGGTAATCGTTATGGGACCGGTGGAAGGTTGAGCAAAATGTGCTACCAACGTGACATCGCCGGATATAGAGATTGTGGTTGAATCGGACGAGGGATCTTCAATAACACCTGTTCCGGAAATGATTTCCCATCCGGCAAAATTCCCGCACGTTGCCCCATCGGTAACCGCGAATAAATCAATGCCAAGATCTGCGAAATAGGTTCCGGAGTAAGGGGTATTTGTATTGTTCAAATCCAATGACTCTAACTGGATTTCGCCTACACCATCTATTTGAATGGTGAGTGTGTAAGCCGTTACGTCATAACAGTCTTCAATGCCTGTAATGATTTCATTATTGCATCGAGCCAGTATATAATCGCGCAGTTCTTGTACGCTATTCTGCCATCCATCATAGGTGCCGCCCCATCGGTCGCAGTGACGTTGCATTTCAGGCTCAATTACAGAAATCATACTATCCAGCACTTCGATCATGCGGTCGCAGGAAAAGATAGAGTTGGAAAGCGTCGCATAACGCTGTATATAGTCAGCGAAGAAATCTTCATTATCGAAGAGGGCATTCAGCACCGGTACGTGTCCTTGGCCTCCCACGTCACCCATACCATCAACTTGACACGGGTCTGCTGTGGGCTGATTGGAAGGAACTCCTGTGTAATTAACATAGTGACCAAAAGAGGCATCATTGTCCCACAATGCATACCTCCATCGACGGGCATCACCGGCGGGGTTGCGCCCACGCCACCATGCAGTGTTCCAGTTGAGCCAATCGGTAGATACAATGTAGCCGTTTAAGATGAAATAGTCGATGAGGCTCATATGATTGTACTGAGTCAGCACGTAATCATAATTGGCAGCATCCGTCATGTCATTGGCCGTAATGAAATCTACCAAATCATACCAGTCGGTGCCGCTTCCGTACTCCTCCCAGGTTCCACCCCATGTTTTCAAGAAGTCTACAAAGCCATCCGGTTGGTTGAAGTAAAACTTGGTGTAATCAATGTCGTCTATTTTTTCACGGGCGTCATAGACACCCCAATATTCTCCATTGATGTATACAACACATGATTCTACCTTTCTTTCGTCGAGATGTAAGTCACCAACTTCCGAAAGTCGGTGCACATATGCATCACGTATGTGAGCACCGCCGGAGTTAGGATAATTGTCGTTAGCAGCAGCCTTGAAAATAAGACGCTCGTACCCTTGGCGATTGCTACTGGAAAAAACGGGAAACTGAATCTCGTTATCATATCCCATTGCGTCACGGGTTATGTAGTCGAAACCTCTTTGCGGATAGGCATTAGAGTCGTTGCCGTGTTCATTACTGTCGCCTGTAGCTTCCGTAATGAAAGTCCCATTGGGCGTAAAGAATTCGATATGGGTGAATTCATTACCTGACCAACTTCCATCCGAGAGAGTGCTTCCGGAGATATGGACTACCATCACCTCATGTGTATCGGAGCCAAAAAAATAGGTGTTGGTTTCAATATAACTGGGCAGAAGCGCTGGATCGTTGGAGTAGGCTATTGCTCTTAAACTAGTTGTGGTGCTAATGTTTACGGGGCCTGAGTATGGGGTTGAGGCGTTTGTAGGTTGAGATCCATCTAGTGTATAATAGATAGTTGTGTTCGCTCCTGCGGTTATAGTAACATTGATTGGCCCCGATTTATATCCTGCTATTTCCGACAAGTTCGGTGTTGCAGCATAGCCATTGTAATTTGCTCCGTTGTTAGCCGCATTTTGAGTCGGATTAGTAAATATGGCAAAGTTGGCATCACCATCACTCACTCTTCCGTACGAGTGATTGGCTTGAAAACTGCCAAAAGCGGCCATATCATATGATTCAAGAATGGTCCCTCCTGCGTTGGAGAATACAACGTCCTCACCATTGGTTTGTGTGACCCGAAAACTTGTATTCAAGTAACCGAATTGATTCGGGTCATAATCACCTGTTCCTGATAAAAGAATGATAAGATGAGAGTTGGCATTTACGCTTGTGCCGGCTGGTATTTGCCATTTCATGGGATCAGCTTCATCATTGCTGAGCCAAAATCCACCAATATTCACAGCGGCACCAGTCGGATTGTATAGTTCGAGCCAATCCTCATTATCTCCGCCTTGGTCCCAATCGGAATAATTAGCTACGCAAAATTCATTGACAACCACTTGACCCGAGCAAACGGAACTGAGTAAAAACAACAAAAACGCTATAGGTTTCACATTCATATTCGCCGACAAATACAGGTTGCAATTAATTGACCCTACAAATGTACTTCGGGTTGCATGAACAACTCTGCACGGATGTAAAATGTCCAATTCTTTGCAGAACCTTTTCTTATTTTAGCGTCATGAGCCATGTACCAGCTGCATTCATATTGCTATACTCATGTGGATTGCTTTTAACCGGCTGCGCTGCAGATAAGCCAACGAACACCTTTGATTTCTCGAGTCTGACCGGCAGTTGGTCATCTGTAAATTCTCAGGGTTCTCAAATGGAGGAGTGGGAAGAGGAAAATGATTCCACCTTTATTGGAAAGGGTTATGTTCTCGAAGCAGGCGACACCACATTTTTCGAGTCATTGGAGATTCGAAAAGAAGCCGGTGTTTGGACGTATTATGCTAAGGTGAATCAGTTGAATGGAACTGAAGTTGTGCCTTTTGTTCTGAGTAAGCAAACACCTCAAAAGGTTGAGTTTACTAATTTGTCACATGATTTCCCTAAGAAAATCGGTTATGAATTTCTCTCCAATAATGAATTGCAGGCCTTTATAGAAGGTCCACGCGACGGGCAAAATATCAGAGTTTTATTTGATTATAAAAGAAATTTGTAAGGAGAGGGGGAACAAGTGCAATCTTTATGTATATTTGAAAATCGAAAAAAAATATTTTCGGCACACAATAAAGCATATTCGGGAATCGTTTAGGATTCTGTAACCAACTTAAAAGTATACGCTATAGAAAAATTCTACTCTTTGTTCTTAAGTATTACGAACCTAAAAAAGAGGAGGAATTATGCGTGTACAAGTCATGTCAGACCGACAGTTGGTAGAAGCTTATCACAACGGTAAAGAAGCAGCGTTCAACGAATTGTTGAAGCGGTATAAGTCGAAAGTTTACAGTAAAATCATGATGTACGTTCGCGACAGAGCGGTCGCGGAAGACATTTTCCAGGACACGTTTGTTCGTGCGATACATGCCTTGAAGGAGGGCAATTACAACGAAGAGGGCAAGTTCAGTGCTTGGATTTTGCGCATTGCACACAACTTGTGTATCGATTATTTTCGGAATATCAAGAAGATGCCAATGACGCGCGAACGCGATGAATATAATCCGTTCGATTTCATCAGCTCAGAAGAACGTACTTCCGAGGAAGATCGAATGAAGCGCGAGGTGAAGTCGGATATGAAGAAGCTTTTAAATATGTTGCCGGAAGAGCAGAAGGAAATTGTTATGATGCGTTTGCATTATGATATGAGCTTTAAGGAAATCGCGGATCAGCTGGACATCAGTATCAATACCGCACTGGGGCGTATGCGATATGCGCTTATTAATTTGCGCAAGTTGATAGAGAAGCACCGTCTGGAAATGCCCATGTTCCAGTAAAGTTATAGGTTAAGGTTAAATTGAAAAACCCCGCTTAGGCGGGGTTTTTAGTGTGTGTATCCCGGTTTTTATAAAAAAAAAATCCTGCCTTTAGGCAGGACTCTTTTTGCGGATTTTACTCCGTTTTCTAGTTTAAGACCAGGCGAATATTGTTCATCGAACGGGACTTTCGGATGCTCAAAGCCTTGCTATAGGCTAAAAGGGTGTTCACAGTCTCGTTGGAAGGTTCGCAGTGGTCTTCGATGTCAGAGGCAAAAAGCACTTTCATCATCTCGTTCTCCATTTGCGTTATCTCCATTAAATCTTCAAGTGTAAAATCGGTCATGGGCTGTAATTTGGCTGTATAACTGTATTCGATTTCTTTTTATTGTGAGTCAATGAAAAAAATCTATTCACGAGTTGGATTGGACTCTCTTGTTTCTTTCATTCATTTGCGGCATGCATGATTCTGTTGATTCCCGATTCATGAAACGCGCCATTGAATTGGCTTTGACCGGCAATGGTCATGTTGCTCCTAATCCTATGGTGGGTTGTGTGATTGTACATAATGGAAGAATTATCGGTGAAGGATTTCACGAAAAGTATGGAGGCCCCCATGCTGAAGTAAATGCTATAGCATCGGTTGAAGACCCGGCGCTACTCCAGGAATCAACCCTGTATGTCACGTTGGAGCCTTGCGCTCATTTTGGTAAAACACCGCCGTGCTCAAACCTCATTATTGAAAAGCGAATTCCTCGCGTAGTTATCGGAAGCCTTGATCCTTTTCCGGCTGTTAATGGTCGAGGCATCGAGCAATTGCGCCAAGCCGGTATTCAAGTTGAAACGGATGTGCTGGTTAACGAGTGTCGTTTCATGAACCGTCGATTTTTTACGTTTCATGAAAAGCAAAGACCATACGTTGTTTTAAAGTGGGCGCAGTCGTCGGATGGTTTCATGGATATGGAGCGGACAACCGGTGAGATAGGTTCCTTTATGATATCGCACCCCGACACGCAAGTGGCTGTGCATCGATGGAGGTCGGAGGAGGCGGCTATCTTGATTGGAAAGAATACTCTCTACAACGATAATCCTTCACTGACCGTTCGCCGTGTTGAAGGTACTAATCCGCTGAGGCTTCTTCTTTCTTCTGAACCAATCGATTTGTCGGAGTTTCTGTTGAGTCAGGATGAAGCTCCAACTTGGGTTCTTACCAATTCTACGGAGAAGGCGGTAGGTTCCGTTCGCTATTTGGCATGCGGAAACGTTCATGATTTGAATTTGGTGTTGAGTCGGTTGTATGATGAAAATATTTTGTCGTTGTTGGTTGAGGGTGGCGCTATGGTACTTCAGGCATTTTTGGCAAGCGGACTTTGGGATGAGTCACGTGTTATTGTCTCAGACAATGCTATGGGAAAGGGTATGCAAGCACCGTTGATTGCAAATCAAGTCGAACATGTGGAACACAGTGCAACAGACACGATTCGTTTCTACATCAATAATTCTTAAACAGAGCGTATCATTGCTGCATGTTTTACTTGCTCATGAGCATTCTTACGAATGCGGCTATTTTCTTTCTTTTTAAGCTATTCGATCGCTATAAGGTTCAGACACTTCCGGCTATAGTTGTAAATTATTTCATGGCGTGTACGGTAGGATTAATTGTTGTACCGGATCTTGGACATGCTTTAGAGGGCGCTTCTCTTTGGCCGCGTTGGATGGTTGGCGGTTTGTCGCTTGGAATATTGTTTATCCTTGTTTTCTATCTGACCGGCACAACGGCGCGCATCATTGGTGTATCGGTAACCACTATAGCCTCCAAGATGTCGCTTGCCCTCGCAGTTCTGCTGTTTGTTTGGATTGATCCTAACGAATATTTAACCCTGACAAAAATTTTGGCAATCATAGTGGCTATGGCAGGCGTGTATTTCTCTTCTCTAAAAGATGATGGGCGAAAATTGAGCATTCGATCATTCTTATTGCCCGCTCTTATTTTGTTGGGCAGCACGGGAGTCGATTTCGGAATTGCATACTTCTCTTCGTTTCCATCTAACGACGACGAATTAAAACTATATTCATGTCTATCTTTTGGGATGGCAGGATTTTGCGGTGCTACCTTCCTGGGCATTCAACTCTACTTTGGTCGGATGACGTTGACTGCGCGAGACGTAATCGGAGGGCTTGTTTTGGGGACAATCAACTATGGCTCAATCTTATTTCTGGTGCTGGCTTATGATTCAGATATTATGCAGAAGTCGGCCTTGCTGCCCGTCAACAATTTGGGGGTAGTTCTGGTATCAGCGCTGGCCGCAGTGCTTGTTTTTAAAGAAAGGCTTACCCGATATAACTGGATAGGGGTAGGCCTGAGTTTAGTTGCGCTTGCGCTGCTGCTCTGATTATTTGTTGTTGAGCTCAGCTTCCCGCTTTGCCCGTTGCATCGGATTTTCCCTTGACCTTCCCTGGTTTTCCTTGAACAATTCGAAACGTGTAGGAGCTAATCGCTGCGGCCATGTATTATTCGAAATATCGACATCAGCTGTTTCCAATTGTGGATCGAGAATGATTGATTTGACCTCGCGCTCGCAGGCGAATACCTTCGTTACTTCCTTCTCGCTTCTCTTCCAGATTTCAGCAGGTATGTTTATTCTGCGTGTTGTGCCGTCGAGGAACTCCAGGTCGAAAATGAGGGGCATGATTAGCCCTCCTTTGTTTTCGACTGTCACTTGATAATAGAGCATATTCTTAGCGAGCAATTCCTTTTCTTTATCTGTGAGTTTTTTTACGTATTCATCATATTCCACTCGGTCTAGCGCGGTAACTTTATAAGGGTCATAAGATGTGTAGAAGTCTCGCATGTCGGCGTCGCTGTCTACCTCCACTTTTAATTTTTCAGCTACATCACGTTGAAGAGAAATGTCGGGAGCAGCCTTGTCCTTTTTCTCACGCTCCAATACCTTTTCAATTTCTGGGTTGTGCGTATTAAGTCGGAATATTTTCACATCCTTCAGGTCCATGTCACAATGGTCGGTACCATAGAACCAACCGCGCCAAAACCAATCGAGATCGACCGCACTCGCGTCCTCCATGGTGCGGAAGAAGTCTTCCGGAGTGGGGTGACGAAATGCCCAGCGACGACAGTATTCTTTAAAGGCGTAGTCGAATAATTCACGGCCCATAACGGTTTCGCGCAGTATGTTGAGTGCAGTGGCTGGCTTTCCGTATGCGTTATTGCCGAACTGATAAATGCTTTCGCTGTTGGTCATGATGGGGCTCATCGTGCTTTTGTCGCCGCGCATGTAGTCTACAATGTTGCGCGCAGGACCGCGGCGAGTGGGGTAGTTTCGGTCGTATTCCTTTTCGGCGAGGTATTGCACAAACGTATTCAAGCCTTCGTCCATCCAAGTCCATTGGCGCTCATCGCTATTGATAATCATGGGGAAGAAGTTGTGCCCAACTTCATGAATGATCACGGAGATCATTCCGTCGCGCGTGCCTTGGTCGTAAGTGCCGTCTTTTTCAGGGCGGCCACCGTTGAAGCAGATCATCGGGTATTCCATACCCATCCACTTGGTGTGCACGGAAATGGCCACGGGATAAGGATAGTCGATGGTATGAGCGCTATAGCTACGCAGTGTATGTGCAACCACGCGCGTGCTGAATTGACCCCAAAGCGGATTACCTTCTTTGGGATAGTATGACATAGCCAACGGAGTTTTGTCTCCAATCTTTACGGCTTGCGCATCCCAAATGAATTTACGCGAGTTGGCAAAAGCGAAGTCGCGAACGTTCTCGGCTTTGAAATGCCACGTCTTGGTTTTCGATGTCTCTTTCTTTTTCTCTTTTTTTTCTGCTTCCTCTTGCGTGGTAATGACAATAGGCTCGTCGCTGGTTTTTGCGGCATTGAATCGCTTCAATTCATCTGCTGTTAGCACTTCTTTCGCATTTTGCAATACACCGGTCGAAGCAACGATGTGATCTGCTGGAACGGTAATATTCACATCGTAGTTACCGAAGTTGAGTGTGAATTCACCCATGCCGAGAAACTGCTTGTGCTGCCAACCCTGATTGTCGCAATACACAACCATGCGCGGGAAGAACTGTGCCATGGTATAGAGGTAGTTGCCATCTTCTTCGAAGTATTCATATCCACTTCGTCCACCTAGACGAATACGGTCGTTGATGTTATACCACCATTTGATTTTAAAAACGAATGTTCCCCCCGGCTTCAATGTTTGTGGGAGATCAATGCGCATCATGGTTTTATTGACTGTATAAGGCAGAGGCTTGCCTGCACCATCGCGTACATAGTCGAGCTTGAAGCCGCCGTCATACCAAGGGTTCAGGTCAATCAAGTCGTTATAACTTGCGCTTTCGCCCAATTTCATTTGTTCAATTGCATAGCTGTCGGCATCCTTGGCGAACGCATTTTGGTCGAGTTGCAGCCAGAGGTAGCTGAGCGCATCAGGGGATTGGTTGTAGTAGGTGATGGTCTCTTCGCCAAAGAGAGTTTGAGTAGCGTCATCGATGGTGATGTTCATGACATAGTCGGCACGCTGCTGCCAGTAGGCATTTCCGGGCGCTCCGCTGGCTGTGCGTTGTTCATTGGGTGTGGCAAGCTCAGGTCCCAATTGCTTGAATTTATCTTCCCAGTATTTGGTGGGTTCGTTTTGAGCAACTGCCAAAACAGGCAGCAAAAGAGCGAGGCAATAGATGAATTTCATAGTCGAAAGTGATGTTCAAATGTAGGGCATTTTGAAACGCACAAGTCCCTTGTGTTGGTCTCATCCTGATTACCTTTGTTACTCAAACATTTGCTATGTGCCC
>Ga0315904_10011128_pt1 | contig 11529 bp, 13 predicted proteins | sample LakEriMetagenome_6_FD_203529 | JGI IMG/M metagenome (GOLD analysis project Ga0315904, IMG submission 203529) | Freshwater fungal communities from buoy surface, Lake Erie, Ohio, United States - Buoy 12 MA120 | ecosystem: Environmental > Aquatic > Freshwater > Lake | place: USA: Lake Erie, Ohio...
CGCTTGCTGGTTGCGATTGCCGTCCGATGGGGACAAGCCCGATCGAAACGACGATCGCTCCGCGTTTGTTTGGTTACCACATTTCGAAGCGTCGACAGGAACTGACCGAACTTGATAGCCGAGATGCGTCGAAGATCCCCGCGTGGCGATGACGAGCATCCGGGTTGAAGCGCGCAAGACGTTGCCATGTTTGCCTCACTTCTGACCGGACGGCTTGCGCCGTTCCGCTAGTATTGATCGCCTACGGCGATACTCAGTTCGGGTGGCACGTCGCAGAGGCATTGCGATGGGCGTGGAATATTAACCGATCGCTACTCGGCGGTAGGCACTGATCTCGGCTTGGTCCGCAAACGCTTTGATCGCGGCTTCTACCGTCTTGGTCTCGTCCAGAACGTAGAACTGGTTGAGCAAGCATCGGTCTTGATCGAGCAGCGTATTGTCGGCGATGAATCGATCGATCTTGCCCGGGACAATTTTTTCCCAGATCTTCTCGGGCTTGCCTTCGGACTGCAACACCGCCTTGATCGCGTCCTCGGCAGCTTTCATGACCTCTGGGGTCAATTGGAGTCGGCTGACGAACTGAGGGACGGTTTTGAGTGTTTTGCCCAATCTCGCGAGATCTTCGTTCTCGGTCTTGATCCGATTTTGCATTGACTCGGTTTCCGCGGCGACAAAGGCCGGATCGAATTCCGAGTAATGCATGATCGACGGCTTCATCGCGGCAATGTGCATCGCGACACCACGGAAGAATTCGTCAGCGCCTGCCTTGCCACCATCTTTGAACGACAGCAGGACCCCGATCTTGCTACCGGCATGGATGTAGGTCGCGAGTTTGTCTCCCGTCAATCGATGCAGTTCCGACACGACGATCTTCTCGCCGGTCTTGCCGGTCTGCTCGACCAGTTTTTCGGCGACGGTCATGCCATCGATGGGTAAGGCGTTGAGTTGGTCGACGGTTTCGATGTTGTTGTCGAGGGCCAATTGCACCAGCCGTTTGGCCAAGTCGGTGAAGGCATCGTTCTTCGCGACGAAGTCGGTTTCGCAACAGAGTGCGAGAACGACGCCGGTCGTCTTCGCGGAATTGAGTGCGGTCACGACGCACCCTTCGGTCGCTGCTTTGTCAGCTCGCTTCTCGGCGACCTTTTGTCCCTTCTTGCGAAGATACTCGAGAGCCCCTTCGTAATCGCCGTTAGATTCCTGGAGTGCTTTTTTGCAATCCATCAGTCCGGCGCCAGTTTGCTTGCGGAGTTCCGCTACGTCATTCGCTGAAATGGTCGACATGAGAGAGATTCCTCTATGAAACAGTGCTTGTTCTGTAGTTGAGGGCGGGGCTGAGGGAGCCCCACCGTGCGGTCGATCGAAGGAAAAAAGTCGTTACTCTAGGGCTTCTTTCTCCGCCATGGCCGCCATTTCCGAAACGGTCTCCGATGAAGCGGCAGATTGAGGCACGGTCTTCATGAGTTCGGGGTTCTCCGATTTGCCCGCCAAAACCGCGTCGGCCAACTGCTTGACGATCAAGTCGATCGAGCGGATACCGTCGTCGTTGCCTGGGATTGGCAAATCGACTTGAGTGGGATCGCAATCGGTATCGATCAGTGCGACGGTGGTGATCCCCAACGCCTTCGCTTCGCGAATGGCGTTCTTTTCCTTCTTGGGATCGATAATGACAAGGCACTCGGGGATCCGGTTCAGGGTCCGAATACCGTTCAGGTTGCGGTAGATCTTGCGATACTCACGATTCAGAGCGGACTGCATCTTCTTCGAGTAGCCGTTGATCGCATCGCTGTTGATGATGGATTCGAGCTCTTCCAAGCGGCCCATTCGGTCGCGGATGGTGCGAAAGTTGGTGAGGCATCCACCGAGCCATCGTTCGCTGACGAACGGCATCCCGCAGCGGGTGGCTTCGCGTTGGATGACTTCCGAGGCCTGTCGTTTGGTACCGACGAAAAGGACCAGGGATCCGCCGGCGGCCACTTTGGTCAAATATTTTTTCGCGCGGAGCATACCGCGAAGCGTTTCGCGGATGTCGATGATGTGGATGAGATTTTTGCGACCGTAAATATACGGCGCCATCTTGGGATTCCAGCGGCTGACACGGTGACCAAAGTGCGCGCCTGCCTCAATCAGCTTGCTTACGAGCTCGTTTGCCATGGTTTACCCTTTGCTAGGTGGATCCCTCTGCCATGCGGAACGCGTCGGCAAAACGCGGCAGCACAGGCCCGTTTTTCGGGGGCCTTCGGCTTTGATTCGAGGAATCGATTCGATCTGCGGAGTACCAAGCCGGTCGTGGATCCTTTTCCACGAGCCTATCAACCCAGTCCTTCCACGGAAAAGATTACACCGAAGGTTTCGGTTTCGTCAATCGGAAATGCTAGGGCTCCGGGGACTTCAGAACCCGCAAAAGGTAGGATTTCGCGCTCTGGTAGAGCCCAGGATGCTTGCTGGCCCGGGGGCCGGCAATGTTGAGGACTGAGACGCGGTTTTGGGACAGCCACTCCTGGATCCGTTTGTCCGTGCCTGGGCGCTGCAATCGAATGACCAGGACCGGGCGAGCCGATTGCTGGCAGCAACTCCAGGTCAGCAGCGTGCCCCCTCGCAGTTGCAAATCATTGGCTGGACTAAGGGTGAGAATAAGGGTTGCATCCGAATCCTCTACGTTTCGACGTGTTCGTTCCGCGTAATCCGAGCCAGTGGTTTCTCGGAGCTGGTATCGGTTCGGGATAATGCCATCTTCTGCTTTACGGCCTTTCGGGCACCATCCGCGGTGAGGAATCCCTAGTTCAATCGCCGCATCGAGCGCAGCCCGGTCGACCCCGGTTTGGCCTCCGGATACGATGCATTCGACGAGATAGGGCTTCGTGGTTGGCATGGCACTTGAGATCGCGATAGCTTACAAACTTTTGCGATGAAAACCACTCGGATACCCCCTTGCGGATCGGGGGGGCGACGAGCGGTATGGAGGAAAGGCATGGAATTGAGCGTTGTCGAGCATCCGGTGCGGAACGTGGCGATCGTGGGGGCCGGTTGGACTGGCCGTCAAATCGCGGGTCAGATGGCCGCATTCGGGATTTCGGTCACGCTGCTCGATTCGATTCCGCAGGCGCTCGAAGCGTCGCGAGATTGGATCCTCGCGCAACGGATTCGATTTGGTGCTGAAGGATATTGGCCGCACATTGACGAAGCGACCCTGTTGAGTCGCTTGTCCTTTGTTCAAGCGACCGGCCCCATCGGAGCGGAGTTCCAAGAGCCGACGAAGATACCCGACCTGCTGCTCGAATCGGTTCCTGAGCACGTCTCCTTGAAGCGGCGTATTCTCAAGGGATATTCGCAGGTGTTTCCTCCATCGACGTTGATTGCGTCCAACAGCTCATACTTCACTCCGTCAACATTTTCTGAACATGTCGTTGCACCGGAGCGTTATGCGCATTTTCACTTTCATGTGCCGATCTGGAAGGCAACGATTGTGGATATCGCATCATCTCCCCTTACCAGCGATCAGACGCGAGCGCGACTGGTTGATCTGGCTTGCCGAATCGGGCAGACTCCGATTGTCAATCGTGTTGAGAACACCGGTTACGTCTTCAATTGGATGCTGAAAAGTCTGCTGCAGTCGGCGTTGCAACTGCTGGATCGTGGTGTGGCGACGCCGGAGGAGATCGAGCTTGCCTGGCGCAAGGCGACCGGTATGCCCGCGGGTCCATTTGGCATCATGGATCAGATCGGGTTGGATGTGATCCACCAGACCATGTCGCACGCGCGGTTCGTGGAGGGGGATGCCTCATGGGGGCCGCTTTTGGATCATGTAGAGCGATTGGTGCAGAACGGATCTCTCGGCGTCAAGTCGGGGCGAGGGTTTTTCGAATACCCGGACCATCAACTGCCCGGAGGATAAAATGAATAAAATGGTCTCCAGTTTAGTCGAGATCAAGCGGCATTCGGTTTCATGAAGTATCTTGGAAATCGGTTCGGTGAATGGCTTTCTAGGGAGTGCAAGGTGATGGGTCGACAGGCGATGAAGTTGTTGGTGTTAGGTACCGCATTATTCCTGGCCGCTGGTTCCATGAGCGTAGCGCAGGATCGCTCCCACAAAGATCCGGTTGAGTGGGTCGACAGCAGCGGCAAGTACACGGTCAAAGCGCATTACCGCCGGCTCGACGGCGACTCGGTGGTGATCCGTCTCAAAGACGGTCGCGACATGCGGATCCCGTTCGATAAGCTAAGCCCGGCAAGTGTCGAGCAGGCCAAAACGATGGCGGGCAAGAAGCGGGCCAATCCTTCGGACGGCAGTTCGGAGGGCGTTACCGCCTCATCTGCACCCGGCTCGAGCGGTTCATCCGGCTCATCGGCTGCTGCCGCCGTCCCGGCGCTCGACAATCTGGATGCGAAGGCGTTTGTCGACACCATTATGGCGGAATTGAAGAAGAACAACATAATGGTCCTGTGGGACGCATTTCCCACCAAGAAACAGGACGAAATCGAAGGGTTGGTCACCTCGTTCGCGAAACAGGTAGACCCAAAAACCTTCGACATGGTCCGCCGAACACGCAACACCATCTTCGAAATTGCAAAAAAGCAACAGCAGTTCATCCTCAACAACTCGGTTCTCCCAATCCCCGCTAGTGAAAAGGCCAAATTCGAGAAATCTTACCCTGCGATCATCGCTATGCTCGAGAGCTATTTGCCAAGCGAGTTCTTTGATGGCAAGCGACTGCAGCAAGGACAAGTCCGTGAATTGCTTCAGGCCTGGAGCACCAATCTCATTGCAAGTGCACAGGAACTCGGAAAAACCTTGCCGGAAGGAGATCCAATCCGAGCCCAGCTCACCGGTTTCGCAGGAATCCCCTATACCGTCGAGACGACATCGAACAACGAAGCCAAGGTGACGTTACAGATGCCAGGTCCGGCGGGAGTGCAAAGTGTCCCCTTGCAGCTCGTGCCAAGCGACGGAAGGTGGCTTCCGAAGGAAATGGTGATCGGTTGGGAGTTGGTCATGGGACAGGCCCGAGCCGGTATTGCCGCTCTGAAACCAGAGCAAATGCATCAGACGGTGTCCGGGTTCTTGATTTTTGCCAATGCTCCGATTCAATCACTCAAGAACTCCAAGACCCAAGAGGAGTTCGACAAGGTCTTGAAGGAGTTGTCGGATCCTTTTCTCCAAGGCATGAATGCGGGCATGAACCGCGCGAGGCAAGCACAGGGAGCTCCGCCCTCAAAGTCGCCAGGAAGCTTTCGCGAAGGCGAGGAATGAACCTCCCAGTGGTTGGTAAGCCGATGACCTTGGAAGAGGTACTCATATTGACCGTCGGGACCATTTTCACTAAAACCACGAACGCGGCTCCGTAGCCAAGTGGCTAAGGCAGCGGATTGCAAATCCGCCATGCGTGGGTTCAACTCCCACCGGAGCCTCTCTCACCAAACCTCGGGATTTTCCCCCGAGGTTTTTTCATGATTTTCGAGGATTTTGCCGTGACCGCCGAAATCGTCATCCCTGCGAGGCTTGCTTCCACGCGACTCCCGGAAAAACTGCTCCTGGCTGAAACCGGGTCATCGGTTCTCGAGCACACCTACCGCTCCGCGTCCCGATCGATGCGCTCTAGCGGAATCACCATCGCCGTCGACCATCCCCGCATCGCTGCGATGGTGGAAGGATTCGGGGCAAGGTTCCAAATGACCGACCCCAATGCCCAGTCGGGAACCGACCGGATCGCCGAAGTGGCCCGCGTCCGGACCGATGTCTCGATCTTCGTCAACGTTCAAGGCGACGAGCCAGAAATTGAAGGTGCTAGTATCGATGCGGTCATCGAATTGCTCGAGCAAAACCCCATCGCCTCGGTTGCGACCCTCTCCACGCCGATTCGCCGCCGGTCCGATCTGGAAGATCCCGCCTGCGTGAAAGTCGTCCGCTCCCACCATGGATTCGCCCTCTATTTCAGTCGGTCGGTGGTCCCGCACCCAAGGTCCTGGGACGATGCGTTGCTTCGCGCCGAGCCTCCCGCATTTCTGCAGCACATCGGAATTTATGCGTACCGTCGCGAGTTCCTTCTCGCCTTGGATAAACTCCCCGCCAGCCCACTTGAGCAAATCGAAAAACTCGAGCAACTTCGTTTTCTCCAAGCCGGCCATGGCATCGTCGTGGGGGTCGTACCGCATGCGCCTCGAGGCATCGACACGCGTGAGGATTATGAGGCGTTCAAACTGCGGCATGCTGCTCGCATTTCGCGGAATACCTGAACGAGGATCAACCCGTACGAACCACCCTCCCCACCGGACTCGGACGTGCCTAGCGTGACTGTGTTAATTCCTTCGCGAACCTACTTCCCCGATGGCAATCCAGTATCAACTTGAACCCAGCCTTACGGTCGACGACTTCATCGATGTCCTCCAGCGATCCACCCTCGCCGAGCGTCGTCCGGTCGAAAATCGACCGGTGATTGAAGGGATGCTCAAGCACGCCAATATCCTTTTGACAGCTAGGACCGACACGGGGGAATTGGTGGGAGTCTCGCGAGCGATCACCGATTGGAGTTACTGCACGTATCTGTCGGATTTGGCGGTCGACGAACGGTTTCAAGGGCAAGGGATCGGTCGCGAGTTGGTTCGCCGAACGCACGAAATCGCGGGTAGAGGCACGTCGCTGACGCTCCTGGCAGCGCCGAAGGCGGAATCGTATTATCCACATATCGGGATGAAGCAGCACCACTCCTGCTGGCGGTTTGAGGGGCAGCGGTAATCGCATCTGTTGGAGTGGATACCCATCGCAGTCTTGCCGACCGCGGATCGGTTGAAGGATTGCGATAACGCGTTATTCTTGGATGTAATTGAAGCGAAGCGATACTCGTTCGGAACAAGGAAATAAACGAATGGTCAAGACCGCCAGTACGATGTTGCCGTTAGGAACGTCCGCTCCCGATTTCCGATTGCTGAATATCGACGGGAAGACGATCTCGCTCAGCGAAATCGCGACCGGGAAGGGATTGGTGGTGATGTTCATTTGCAACCATTGCCCATTCGTGAAGCATGTGGCGCCCGAGTTGGTTCGGCTCACCAAGGACTACGAATCGCGCGGCATCCATTTCGTCGCGATCAGTTCGAACGATGTGACTGCGTACCCAGACGATTCGCCGGAGATGATGAAACAGGAAGCGGCCCAGCAGGGGTACACGTTTCCCTATCTGTTTGACGAGACCCAGGAGGTCGCCCAGGCCTACCGCGCGGCGTGTACTCCAGATTTCTTCATCTTCGACGGTTCCCGACGGTTGGTCTATCGAGGTCAACTGGATGACTCTCGGCCGGGGAACGGCAAACCGCTCAACGGGTCCGACATGCGACGGGCATTGGATCAATTGATCGACGGGGTTGAAGTACCTGCCGAGCAACGACCGAGCATCGGTTGCAACATCAAGTGGAAACGGGGCAACGAGCCAACCTATTTCAATCCGTCGGGGGTTCAGTGAGCCAGCGTGTCGGTCTAGGGTTTGATTCCCATCGCATCGCATCGGGAGGACAATTGATCCTCGGAGGTTGCATCGTCGGGGAGGGAATGCACTTTGTCGGTCACTCCGATGCCGATGTGCTCCTGCATGCGGTCACCGATAGTTTGCTCAGCGCAGCAGGTCTCCCAGACATCGGTGAATTGTTCCCGAACACTGCCGAAGAAAATCGCGGCCGCGACTCCGGCGAAATGCTTTCACTCGCCATGCATCGCGTGCGCGAAGCGGGGTTTGCATTGGTGAACCTGGACGCGGTGGTGCAACTCGAGAGACCCAAACTTGCGTCGATGAAGCTGCAGATCCGAACGAGGATCGCGCAGATTCTCGGAGCGGACGTATCGCGGGTGAACATCAAGGGAAAGACCGGCGAGGGAGTCGGCGAAATCGGCCGCGGCGAGTTGGCCACTGCGATGTGTGTGGTTTTGCTGGAAACTGCCAAAGAAGTCGCGTGAGCGAGGGACACACGATCGAAAAACCGTTTTGACTAGCTGTCAAGCATGCCAGAAGGAACAAATCGTAGCTCACCCAGGGATACCTCGACCTCAAACTGATCGGTAATCCCTGCTACTCCATCGCCGAGCGGACGATTCGTTGACTTGCTATTTCAGGCCCGTTCCGCAAACACGAGCCTGTAGAGGGTACTTCCAGCGTCTTCGCCCTGACCAGACGGAACAAACCCGAGCTTCAATAGCAAGCGATGTGAGCCTAGGTTGTCATCCGTCGTCTGTGCAATCACGGTTTGAACGCCCCCCACACTGCGTGCCCAGTGGACGAGCCCGCGGGCCATCTCGGTTGCATAGCCAAAACGTCGGTACTTTGGCAGTACCGAGTACCCGATCTCGACCTCACCATCCCCGCGTGGCGGCCCTTTGAACCCGATGCTTCCAATGAGTGTCGGCGTTGGCTTGTCGCATGCGATTGCATACCAACCTAGCCAACCAAGCCAATCGGGATGTTCCGCCATCAAGCCCAAGAAGAACAACAGCGCGTCGGCAAGGGAATCCGGTGGCCAGTCTGCGGGCACCTCTGCGTCAAGCAAGGAAGCAAATGCGATACGGTCTTGGAGCTCGGCGACCGCCAAGGCACGGGACACTGGGATAATTCGAAGTCGTTCCGTTAGAATCACCACGGCAAATCCTACTCTACATGTCCGGAAGTTGAATTTTAATCGACGAGGGTGGAGATGTCTGCGGATTCCACCGTACGCGTGCTCAGTCGGCCGTTTCGGACGGTCCTCGTGCTCGTAACCGGACGGCTCGCGCGCACGATCGCTTTTCGATATCCAGTCGCAAATTCCCGCCTGCCCAGCCCGTTGACCATACCCGTTGACCATCATGGAATGATACAATCGACACGAGGATCGAGCACGAGCAGCGGTTCGTTGAGAAGGCACGCGCACGAAAAGCACCCAGAACAACACCATGCACAGGAACGGATCGCCATGTTGCGAAAATCGCTTGCCGCCAGGGTGATACTCGGGCTGGGTTGGTTGTTCGGCTGGATATTCCTTGGCCACGGGAACGAAAACCGAGCGTTCGGTATTCCCCAACGCGAAGGATCGTTCACCGCACCCGGTTCCCAGATCACGCCAGCTCCCGTGGGTACCACCCCACCGGCATTGCAACTCCCCGAGGGATTCGTTCCATCCTCGAGCGAAGAAGCGATCCATGTGGCCGTCTACGAGACGGTCAATCGCGGGGTGGTCAACATTGCCACCCGTTCGATCCAACCGGAGGCGTTCCTGATGGTCGCGGAAATCGAAGGGAACGGCAGTGGCTCCATCATCGATCAGCAAGGCCATGTGCTAACCAACTACCACGTCATCGAAGGTGCTCGCGACATCAACGTCACCCTGTTCAACGGAAAATCGTATCCAGCCGAGCTCGTTGGCCAGGATCCGGACAACGATATCGCCGTGCTGAGGATCCCCGCGCCGGCCGAGGTCCTTTTTCCCATCCCTTGGGGGGACTCGAGTACCCTCCGTGTCGGTCAGCATATCATCGCCATCGGAAACCCGTTCGGTTTGGAGCGGACCATGAGCACCGGGATCATTTCAAGCCTCAACCGCCAAATCACCTCCAAGACTCGTCGGCAGATCCGTTCGATCATTCAAATCGATGCGGCGCTCAATCAAGGAAATTCGGGAGGCCCGCTTCTAAATTCACGCGGCGAATTGATCGGCATGAATACCGCAATCGCAACTCGGAGCGGGGACAATGCCGGGATCGGATTCGCCATTCCCGTCAATACGATGAACCGTGTTGTGCCGCAGCTGATCGCAACCGGTCGCGTCGCCCGTCCAACGATCGGAATCGAAAAAGTCTTCGAAACCGAGAAGGGGCTGCTGATCGTCGTCTTGACTCCCGGCGGGCCGGGCGAGAAAGCGGGATTGCAGGGGTCTCGCATCGAGCGTCGTCAAGTTCGTCGTGGGTTTGCGACCTTCGAACAAGAAGTCGTCGATCACAGCCAGGCCGATTTGATCACCGGAGTCGATGGACAGAAAATCGGTCGGGCTGACGAGTTGCTAAGCGTGATCGAAACCAAGAAAGCAGGTGAGCAAGTGCTGCTCACTGTCCTGCGCGGCGGACGCGCTATTCAGATCCCCGTTATCCTGGGATCCGGCGGATGATCGATTGGAGCCGAATCGAGTCCGCCAAAGCCGTCATCTTTGACTGCGATGGTACCCTCGTCGATTCCATGCCTGTTCATTACCTGGCATGGCACCGTACCATGACCGACGTAGGGATTCGATTCGAAGAGGATCGGTTCTACGCCTTGGGTGGAATGCCTAGCGACCGGATTATCGCATTGCTCTCACGCGAGCAAAACGTCAACGTCGACCCAGTTTCAACGGCCAACCGCAAGGAGCAGGCATTCCTCGAGCTGATCCACTTGCTCGAGCCGATTGAGCAGGTGGTGAACGTGGCACGCACCCTGCGAGGGAACAAGCCGATCGCGGTTGCCACGGGTGGATGTCGCGACATTGTGAGCCGACAATTGGCGCAAGTTCACATGTCCGACTGGTTCGACGTGATTGTCGCTGCGGAGGATACCCCACGGCACAAACCCGAGCCCGACGTGTTTTTCGAATCCGCGTTGAGAATGGGGGTTCCGGCCGGGGACTGCCTGGTATTTGAGGATTCGGATCTGGGAATCGAAGCGGCCCGTCGAGCTGGCATGGAGTGGATTGATGTCCGTTCCTTTTTTCAACCGAAACGGATTCCAATCCCGACATGATGATCCGATACCGCGGCTGGTTATTTTTGCTTGCGGTCGCCTTCTTCGTAGCGGCTTGGCCGCTGTCGCAACAGTTGCATTTGGATCGATCGCTGGAACGGATGTTTCCGGAGGGGGATCCCGATCGGATAGCATTCGAACAGCTCGAGTCGCATTTCGGCGTGTCTCGCTTTCTCGTGTTCGCGTATCGCGATCCTGGTCTATGGGATGGATCCGGGCAAGGGATCGAGCGCGCAAAAAAACTCCGATCCGAGATCGAATCGATCGATGGAGTCCGCTATGCCCTCGACATCTCGCGCATCGATGACATGCTCGGTACCCTGCGCGGACCATCGTTACTCGGTTCCTTCACTGGCAAACCGACAAATCATCCATTGCTGGATTCCAAAGATCGCATCGCAGAACAGTATCGCGAACTGTTTATTGGACAAACGCATGCTCGCGAAACCGATCTGGTAGCGATCGGGGTGCTGCTCGATGCCGATGCCGATTCGTCGGCAACTCAGAAGACACTGGCAGAGCTTCGGGGTTTCACCAACGCGGTCCGCGACGGGATGCTCGTTGGACATTTGGCGATGGTGGATGAAGGCTTTCGTGAAATCGAGCGAGATGGCGAGCGGTTGGCCTTGTACTCTACGATTAGCCTGACCGTGTTTATGCTCGTCGGATTCCGCTCCGTGCGTTGGGCATTGATCATGATCGTGATCGTGCAGTGGTCGCTCGTCGTCACCCGTGCGTTGCTGGTGTTGTTGGAATGGGAATTGTCGATGGTCTCGTCGATGCTGTCGTCGATCGTGATGGT
>Ga0315904_10011129_pt1 | contig 11528 bp, 15 predicted proteins | sample LakEriMetagenome_6_FD_203529 | JGI IMG/M metagenome (GOLD analysis project Ga0315904, IMG submission 203529) | Freshwater fungal communities from buoy surface, Lake Erie, Ohio, United States - Buoy 12 MA120 | ecosystem: Environmental > Aquatic > Freshwater > Lake | place: USA: Lake Erie, Ohio...
CACCTATGCCAGATGCGATTGCGGTGATTGCTGTGTCATTGGTTGCTGTGACTTCCAAGCTCGCGCCTGAATCATTGTTGATGTTTGCAGCTTTGATGTTGAGAATAGCCATCCCATCGCTCGTCGTTGCGCCTGTCACGCTGTTCGGGCCAGCTGCGCCTGTGGCTCCGGTTGCGCCTGCGGGAATGCCAAAGTTCAGCACTGCCGCACTTGTCGTGCCGCTGTTGCTCACCGTGGCAGATGCGCCAGGGCTTAGCGTTGTCGTCGTGCCTACTGTCACGGTTGCGGCATCGCCCTTTTCCGCTTGAACGGCGACTTCCACAGTGCCGCCGTCTGTCGTCGTCACTGACACGGTTTCTTCCACCGTAGTCACATCAAGATTTACTGTCTCTGCCATATTATCGTGATTCTGGTTGCAATACCGTTAGACTGCCGCGTAAGTAGGTTTTAACTCTGCCGTTTGTGTCCGTGCATTTGATAGAGTAAACGTAAAAGCCTGGAGCAAGATCAAGCTCGGTAATCGCGTTCACTGTAAATGCCCATGTCGCTGCGTTTGTGATTGTGATGCCGTTGCCGCTTGTCAGTGTCTTAGCTGTGGTGCAGTTGTTGACATTGTTTAGGCGAAAATCAATTTCAACCGATGCCAAAGCAGCAAGACTTGTCGGAGTGCGCGTGATGACAAACGGCACAGCGTCCAAAGTGTCACCTTGGAATGTAGTAGGAAAGTTATATGTGCCGAATGTTGCCATAAAATCAAAGTTCGATTGCGACGAATTGCACAAGGCAAGATGCGGTGTCAGCTTTGGCATATACCGTGCCGCTGCTAGGTTCAAAAACCGCGCAATCTAGCGGGCGGATTTTCAACTTAAAAACCGTCAATCCAGAGTCGCCGCCAATTTCCACAAAGTTCGTTGCGTCGAGATTTTTGATGGCTAGCTGCCGTGGTGCGCCTGTAATATCGCCAAGGTTCAGCGTCTCCGCGGTCGTGCCGATGTTTTGCGTTGCTTGCGTCATATCAGCCCCCGCCATGTCAAAGCGTTCTCTGCTATCAATCGTGACGGTTGCGCCGCCCTTTGTCGCTGATACTTTGATATTCTGCGTGATCTCGTTTGCCATAACTAAGGGAGCGTGTCAAATAGTGCTGCCGCGAATCTTTTTGCGCAGTGCCGCCATTTTCATTCCAGCGATTTGCCGCTTCTCGCAGTCTCGTTTTGCGTGTATTTCATGACGATTCCCGAAGCAAACAATCTCCGTTTTTGAGTAATTGCGCTCATCGTTTTTGTATTGATAGCTTTTTGCGTATTTTGTCCACGGCATTGATTTGCACTTGTCCCCGTATAGATGCAATGCGTATGAGCCGATCAAAATATCCTCTGGTGGATTTCCCCACCTTTCAATTTTCTTCGTTTCCTTCAAAATGCTTTGCGCTGCGTCATTTCTCAAATATCTGGCAACTCCGATGAACAATCTTTCATTTCCTGCGTTCAATCCGCAAATCGGAGCGTTTTCATCAATCCACGAATTTCTAAAAATCAACGTGTCAGAATCTATTTTTAGCGCACCTTTGTGGTTTTGAAATTTTTTAGCCATGGCAATTTGAAATGACAAAATGCCATCTACCGCTGCCCATCCGTTCAAGTTTCCGTTTGATTTCCATGCTCGCTTTTCGTAATGATCTGGTGCAATCAAGTCAATCGTCTCATTGCTGATAGAATTGGCCTCATCATCATTTATGCAAATAACTGATTCGGGAAAACAAGCGCGGAAAGATTCCACGCTTTCAATCAAGCAAGCTGTATCAGCGCCGTATGTAAACCAAAGTCCGATCATGGTGGTGTGAATGTTTCGCAGGTTGTGACGTTGTATTCAACAAGATTGCTTGATGCTGGTATCAAGTCCACATCTTCATCAATTCCAGCCAATCTGCCACTACAAAAGCGCAGCCGCGCAAGTTGCTCCCCTGGTTCTTCCGGTGCTGATTCGCTAGGACAAGCCAATACTCTGTAATCCGCCGTTAACCCTGTTTCATGGTAAACGTGACTACCTGAAAGTAATGGTTTCAATCTTGGGACTCCATCAATCGTAACAAGTTTTGCCAACTTGTAATAATAAATGCCTGGTTGCGTGCCGATTAAATTTGTTGATGTTTCGCCATCTGCCAAAACTCCCAATTCGACATCCGCACCGATAACCGCGCCATTTGCATCCTCTGGCACAATCAGATAAATCACCTCGTTCACCGCAATGGCAAACTTTTCCGGCAATCCAGTTCCGACATTTACGCGATTATTCGCTTCGTGCAAAATCAAAGCATCTTGCGCGATCCCTGCTGTTCTATTCAACTCAACCAATCTCCCATCATTCACTGTCACATAATACGTCACGGGCGAGCTTGCCGCAGTCTCAAATAGATTCACACCGAACGGTTGTAAGTATGCTCTGCGACGACTTCCATTTTTTGTGAGATTGCCAACCTGCGATAACTCATTGACGACACGGATAATGTCGTTAAATGATCGCGCTTTGATGTCATCTCCAGCTTTTACTAATGGGATTTTCTTGTGCATTATGCGGTGTAAATGAATGAGTCCCACCCGTCACGCTCGCTTAGTGTCCACTCTAGCGTTGTGCGGTATAAATCCCCTTGCTGGCTACTGCTAGCATTCGTCAATAGCCAATCCCTACCGCCTGTAGGTTCTGGAGGATTGCCCCGTGGTGTAGAGATTCTGCCAAGTGCGTTTAGCTGCGCGGGGGTTAGTTGGTCATCGCCCTCCGTTGATTCTGTCCACACGATTTGTGGGCGTAGGTATGTCGTGATTCCCGCCGCGAATCGTCTGGCAAACTCCAAAGCATCCGCGCCAAGCGTCACATTAAACGGCACCCATTCGTTAGAGTCCTCCCTGTAATTGCCGATAGTGGTATCTTGCTCACGATACAGAACATCACCTTGCAATAATGCGCCAAGGGCGAATCGTTCTTGTGCTGTTAGTAGTGCATACTTCGGATGATCTGTCAGCGGGAAATCTGTCAGCGTTCCAGATAGTTGATAAGTCGGCAAAGCATCCGCGCCCAAATCGCCTTCCTCGAATTGATTTGTGCCGCTGCCTGTTGCGGTCACGGAAAAGAAAATCAAGTCGCCTTCCACGCGAGAAAGTGATACCTCGCTGATTTGCAGAAACGAATCAAATGGCGATGGGATGCTAGGGTCAAGATCGGAAAGCAAAGTGCCTTTCGCAAAGCTCGATTGCGCCGTATCAAAATCCGCCGCTTGGATTGCAAACTCATGTTGCGCAACCCATCCGCCTTGTTCTGACTGCCTAGCGTTAAAGCCTGGTTGCGGTTTGATTTCGCCGCTGGTGAATCCTTTTATAGTCGCTGCCATATATTTCAGTTAGTGAATTTTGCTACTTGTGGAACTTTCACAAATGCTTTCAATACGCCATCTGTTACTGCGCTGCTCATTGTCTGCTCGTCGAATGGGTCGCGCGCATTGTAGTTGTTTGCTCCACTTAATGCGCCCATCATTGGATTGGTGAGATTTTGATTAAATCCCAATGCTAGCCTTGATGCGATTTCCGTTGCTTTTGCATCAATCATGGAATCGTTAATGGCAGTGCTGGATTTAGATAAATTGCCAGATTCAGCGGCTCTTGCCAACTCTGCCCCAAAACTTGTTTCATTACTTGTCGCATTGCGAATAAATGCCCCGACCTTGCCTAAAGGATCGCCAGGTAGTAATTGTAAAGAACCTGGAGCGTTTTCTAATGCGCCAGCAATTCCTCTGCCTAGCAGGTCGCCAAGATTACTCAAACCTGTGAGCAATGAGGCCTTTATGCCAACAATAACTAAGTCGCCAATATAATTGCCAATTAGCTCAAATCTCTTAGGATCGCCACTCACAGCGTCCGATATTGCAAGCCCAATGAATGTTCCAGCATCTGCGAATCTTTGCTCTAGCTTTGGCAATCCTACGTTTGCCGCATCAAGTGCGTCTTTTAGTCCCTCATTGAATCCCGTGCCGAACGCGATTTGCAGTTTGTCAACATTGTCTTTTGTTTGCGCAATCTTGGCGTTAGTGTTATTCGCGCCAAGTTCGATTGCCTTGTAGAACTTCCCGCCTGCGCTCGTAGCGTCCTTGAATGCTTGCGTGACTTCGCTTGCGGAAATGCCGCCAGCCTCCATGCGCTTTTTCAGCGTTGCCATGCTCTCGCCTGTTTTGAGCGCGATTTGCTGTAACGGGTTAAATCCAGCATTAACAAATTGCAATACCTCTTGACCCATCAAACGCCCTGCGGCTTGTGTCTGCGAGAATGCCAATGCAAGGCTTCCAAAGCGGTCTGCATTGCCCATGGAAATGTCAGCAAGCGCACGCATCATTGGCAATGTGTCATCAACTGAGATACCAAACGCCATCATGGTTTTTGCCGCTTGCGCATAGTCCTCGGATGACAATGGAGATTTTGCCGCCTCATCACGAAACTCTTTAATCATCGACTTTGCTTTATCAGTCGAGCCGACTAGCATTCCGATTTGCTGCGTTAAGTCTTCCATGCCAGCCGCCTTGCTTGACGACTGATTCAAGAACTCCATCGCCTGCCCTAACGATACATACGCCCCCGCCGCTGCCAATCCTGCCGCGCCAATACCTGCGATTTTTGCGCCGACATTAGAAACGCTACGATTTACGCCGCGCATAGTTTTCTCAAACTGCGATGCGTCACCTCTGATTTTAACGGTTAGTGCCATACAATACCTTCTATCTCTGCGTTCGTGTCAATTTGTTGCATCCTAGCAATACGATCTTGCAATGGTTCATACTCGCCCGTGCCGATGATCTTTTTGCGGAATGTCTTGATGCCTTTTCGATACAGAATCGCATGAAACAATTTCGCCGCTTCGTCCATTGGTAGCTCATACTTTACAAAGTCGGGCGACCATCCGTATTCATGGCAAAAAATATCAATGGCGGCGAATCCGTCATCAGGTGCGTCATGCGTTATGGCTTTCCCTCTGGAGTTTCGACCTGCGCCGCCTCTGCTAGTCCTAGGGTATCATTGATATGCGCGTTGACTTCCATCGCTTGTTCGTTTGTCATCAAGCATCCCGCTTCAATTGCGGCTGAGTGAAGTGATTCCATGCTTGAATGCAACTTGCACTCATCCGCTACGGATTCCGCTCGGCACAATGCCGCGAATGCGAAAACGGCACTTGTGCCTGCGTCACGTTGTTTGCCAAGATCGCTTGCAACATAGGCGCGAACCGTTGCCCATCGGAAGTCTGTTAGTGGTTTGATGTTCATTTTCTGTATAGTAGTTTTTCGAGTGTTGATTGAGTTTTTGCCGTGTCGTTTTTGCTAACAAAAGCCGTGCGCGTGCCGTGTTTAACTGCGGTGTATTCTGGAATCGTGCATTCATCCAGTAGCGTTTTCCAGTTGAGCAACGCGCATTTGATGTATGAGATCATTGTGCTTGGTAATTTCACATGCAAGTTATGATCTTGCCAAAGTGCCATATCAGATGCCGCCGCCCTGTCAAAGTGCCAGAAAAGACATTCATTGCCACGGGTAAAACCTTTGCACGGATGCCCTAGCGCAATCAAGGTTGCCGCCATAGCTGTGGATGCGCTCGATACGGTATCACCTCTTAGAATAGGGTCATAGTGCCATGCCTTGCCTTTTGCCGTGTCTGCTAGCTTTGACAATTCAGCGAACGCAACCTTGATGCGTGCTACTTCGTGATTCTGATTCGCCGCAATCCATTTCTCATCGTGCCAGGCTTTTGTAATGCTGCCGATTGTGTTTCCGTCGATAGATGCGCCTTTGAAATTCCAGATAGTGCGGATGCCTTTTATGCCCTCGCCTGTTGCGATTGTCCACGGTCGATCTGGATGCAATGGAACGTCCAACGCAATCGCTGTTGCTGCTATTTTCGCGTTAGACGTATCACCTTCCAAGGTGCTGAGATTCATATTCATAGTTCAGAAAACTATCAGGTTACAATCGTGGGGGAGTAAGTTCCGTTCAATTCAATGCGGCGATATTCTTCTGCGGCTTGCGTTTTTGTGATGCCCTTGACGATGTAGATGCCGCTGGTGACGTTGCCAATCAGGTGATCGTCTGGCGCGGTTGCAAGCGTGATACTTGCCGCAATCGTGCCACTGTATCCGCTTGTAGCTGGCACGAATCCAGACAAAGAGAATTGGATGCGCTCGTTATACATGGAGATTCCCGTGTCATCACCGGTGATGTTTTTGACCATCTTTTCATCTTGCTCGTAAGCTTGCGAACTGCCATCAAGAAGAAAGCCCGTTTGCTGCGTAGCGATGCCGAATAGTCCGTTAGTCGCGCCAAGTAAAGTTGCCATACCTTTTGCAGCGTGTCAAAAATTATGCTCTCTGCGCGTAGCATTCGCCCTCGAAAGTGCATTCCAATGTCGATTCATCCCATGACGGTGCGCCGTTTGAAAATTGCAGATAGTCAACAATCACGCCGTCTTCCATTACGGCATTAATCGCCGTTTTGAGCGTGCTAGGGTTGCTAAGAGCCGCCGATACGGTTTCCGCAAACTGCAATGCCGCATCACGGTCATCATCGCCACTGTGGGCGCGATAGATAACCTCTACGGTGATCTGTTCCACGGGTGACAACGCCAATCCGAATTTCTGCGATGCGGTAATCTTGACCGCCACAAGTGGCAATTCGATTTCGGTAAATGCTTCGCCGTCCACTACTGGCAATGATAGTTCGCCGGATAGATAATTGATAATCGCGGTTTTGAGTTTGTCGCTGGTCATATCTTATTGAGTTTCTTCGTTTCGCGTTTGATGTGCTGGTCAATTTTTTTATAGCCATTCAACAAGCCAGATTTCAATGCCGCTGTGACATGGCTATTTTTCATTGTTCGGCGGATATAGCTTAGATTGTTGGTCAAATAGATTGTGGGGCTAAGTGATAGCTTCGACATGCGCCCCCATCCGTTGCCCTTGCCCAAGTGCCGATTGATTTCCTCTTTGACCTTGATTTTTTTCAATGCGCTGCGTGATTTCGATACGATGCCGACAAGCATGTTTCCAGCTTCGACCCATGCCGCTTTTGCCAGTCCTGCGTTTTTTGCTTTACGCTCTCCAAGTCGTGCGCGTTCTTGCGGGTCAAATGGTTTTCCCTGATATTGCCCCTTGGTATTCAAATCCTTTGGCACTTGCCCCTTGCTGTTTCTTCGCGCTTTGTGCGCGGCCTCTATGCTGGTATTCGCGCCTTGCAAGTTGGCATTGCGAATTGCACGCTTAACCTGCTTTTCGATGGAGTTAGAAAATTTGCCAACTCGGTTTAATCCGAACGGTTGCACCTTTGATGCCAATGCCCTTGCTGATGCTATGCCGATTTCTTTAATGCCAGTTTCGATGCCATTGCCCGTCAAGCGCATGTATTCTTTCAACTTCGCTTTTGCTTCTGCCTTGCCTACGATTTCGACATGAATTTTCATCGTGATTCGTTAGGGTCAATCAGCGAGAAATGAATTGCAATCGTGCCAACGTCAACGCCATGCACTCGGTATGATATGCCGTCAACTGTGCATCGTTTGTTGATGAGTCTGCGTGGTTCTGTAACGTCACTCGGTTGCGCTGTGACCATGTTTTGAATGCTAGGTTCTAGTCCCCCTGTGTCGCCGTCGATGGTCTTCGTTGAGAGATTCGCAACCACGTTAAAAGTTTGCCCATCGCATACCATGACAGATACGCCCATCGTCGTATCACATTCGTCATTGTGCGATAGCATGAAATCATCAAGCAAGCTCATACTGTTTGCGGCGTGTCAAAAGTAACCCCCGCACCGTTTCCAGTGCGGGGGCTTGTCATGAATTACACACCACCAAGAAAGATTAGTCAGTCAGCAAGCAGATATGCTCAGGCTTGAGAACCTTCGCGCCCCACAGCACTCCGATTTCGTAGTGAACCATGCGATAGCCAGGGTAAACTGCAAGCTCAAAGCTCAATCCGCTGCGAGGGTCGGTAACAACTTCGCGCATCAGTGCGAGGTCGTTGCCGCCGATTGGCACTTCTGGCAAGCGAGTTGCAAGGATGATTGCGTTGCGGCTGAATGCTGCATTGGCATCTTGCGCGCTCAGCACTGTCACAGGGTCATTGTTGGCGATTGCCTTGATGAGTCCTGGGGCTGCGATGGTGATGTCTTGGTCGCCGTCTCCAGCCGTGCCAGTCGTCACCATGTAGGTATTGCCGCCAATGGTCACAAGAGAGCCAGCAGGGATACTGCCAGTGCCAGTGTCAACGTGAATCACGGTTTCGCCTACAGCGTAGCCAGCTACGTTGTCCACGAGGTAGTTTGCACCCGTGGCAGTTGCGGTGAGTCCGACTTGAGCGGATTCGCGCACGTTAAAGCCCATGATATTGCCCAGCACACCTTGACGAAGCAAGCCAGCATCGCCAGCATCGCCCACGTTGGTGAGTTGAGTCAAACCGCGCATTGCAGCGGATGCGGTAGTATTGAGAACCATGTGGCGGTCGCTAAGCGGCGTGCCACGGTCGTCAAGGAACTTCTTGGCGAACGCAGCGTCTTTCAGCGTTGCACTAAAAAGAGTGGTTGCATTAGGAGTGATGCCGCCCGATGCGCCAAGTGCCGCAGCGTCTGCAAGGTCGTTCTCAATCTCGTTAACAGCGGCACGGATGGCTTGTGCGATTTGATCTTGAGCGACAGTCAAAGTGCCTGCACCTTGATTCACTGCATACTGTTCTTCAGCACTCCAAGAAAACGGGAATGCCCGTGCCTTGGTGATGGTGATGTTCTCGTTGCCAACGGTCTGATCTGCGATTGCAGGGAAAGCCATGGCTGCGGTGATGTTCTTGCCTGCGGTATTAGCGGCAGTCTTGAACGAACGAAGATTTTGACCAACGGCAACACGATCAGCCGAAGCGTCACGGGTCACAGCAGGGATAAATCCGACAAGCTCACGGGAAACTACGTCAAGCGCAGAATAGGCGTCAGCAACTAGGTTGGTAAGGGTATTAGCCATTGTTTTGTATTAGTTAGAAATCTTCCCGCCCGATTTGATGAAGCTCATACGCTCGGCAGGTGTAAGCGCGTTGAACTCTGTGAGTGATTTCACATTGGAAATTGGTTTGTCTTCCACGCCTTCCACTGGAGGAACTCCAGCAGTGGCGAGAATTTCAGCGGCACGCGTTTCAGCGGATGCTTGTGCGGTTGCGAGTTGCTCGGTGAGATTTGCAATAGCGGTTTCGGCTTCGTTAAACGATGCTTCGAACTGCGCTTTTTCCTCTGCGAGTTTATCAGCCTTGGCTTTAGCCTCGGTCAATTCCGTGACTGCGCTGGCAAGATCGTTTTCGACTTCGTCAATCTTTGCGGTCAATTCCGATACTTTGTTTTCAGCGTCAACCAAGCTCGATTCCAAGCTATTGACTTTTTCGACAAGTGCCGCATCAGGTTTGAATTTGTCTAAAATGCTCATCACTTTTGATTTCGTGTCAAAAATTTCATCAGCGAATCCCATTTCAATTGCTTTCTTTGCTGAAATCCAAGTTTCAGATTTCATCATTTTGCGAATGTCGCCTTTGTCCTTACCCGTCTTTTCGGCATAAACTCCCGCGATTTCGTCACTGATTTCTTCCAGCATTTCCGCACCTTTGCGCATTGCATCGGCGTTGCCATGAATGCCAGTTGATGCGTCATGAATCATCATGCGCCCATTGCTGGCAATCGTGATCTTGTCAGCCGCCATCGCAATCACGCTGCCCATGGATGCTGCCAGCGTGTTGATTTTCGCCGTAACATACACACCACGTTCGCGCAGTTCTCGCATAGCGTTATAGATTCGATAGCCCTCGAAAACGCTGCCGCCTGGCGAGTGAATTTCGATTTCCAACGTATCAACGGCATTTTCTGCGCACGCTGTAACGTCTCCGAATGTATAGCAATCAGATACTGCAGCCATGCCGTAAACCTTCTCAATTTCTTCGATAATCTGGTCAACGCTGTATTTATGCACTTGGTCGTTGAGTTTGACCTTTGCCGATTTGTTCTCAATTTGTAGCAAGTTCATTTTCTTTCATTTCGTTAGGGGTTAGCATTGCCATTTCTCGTTCTTCGATTCTCACACCATCGGGCGCGGATTCGTTAGCGATTGCAACTTTGGTTTTTTGCATCACAAGGTAGTTGATCCGCTCGTCGATGTGATCTTCGGGCGATTTGCCAAGGTATCCCAAAATGTCGTTAGGATTCAAGAATCCCGCTTTCCACATCTCGATTAGTTCCTTTGATACTCGCCCGTCATCAATCGTGATTTTTTTCGGATAGCTGAATTTCCAGCGATACCACATGGCGTTTTCTGGTAGGTCGCCGCGTTTGATGAATTTTGCGATAGCATAGCCCACCATGCGCTTTGCTGCATACTCTAGCAGGTCTTGACGGTCTTCCACCGCTCTTTGTGCGCGTCCAAGGTCTGCCCGTTCCGCCGTGCCTTGTCCTGTAGCGTGCCATATCATCGAATACGGCCAGTTCATGCCCGCAAGCGTCTTGCGGTAGATGCGGTTTTGAAAGCTCTCCCACATGTCTCCAGGTCGATCATTCTTGATCGTCTCCAGCTTGCCGCCAGACTTGCTCGCAAAGTAGCGAATTTGCCCGCCTTGGTAAGATTCTTGAATGATGCCTTTTTCGCCGCAAGTAACGTCTCCAGTGCCGTTTAGCACGTTCGCGTTATCCTCAGGGTCTGGCATTCCAGTGTCGTTGTATTCGATCAGTCCGATGCTCGATAGCATCAGTTGTGCATGACGCTCCCAATCGTGAGACTGGAGCGAGTCGCGCAAATCATTGATTGCGTGCGTTGCGGCTGGTAATCCGCGCCCCTGCTCTTGGAATGACGGGTCGTAAAGGTGAATACAATCCCGCGCCGAAAAGTATTGTTTCAGCGTGCCGTCCTCGTTGATAAAGGAAAACGCCACGGGCGCGCCCTTGCTGTAAATTACGCCGTCAGTAATGGTCAATCCCTTGTATGCGCCGGATTCCAGCTTGCCATCACGCACTCCGTTAGGCGTAGCGATTCGATGAGATGGAATATGTTGAATACGCGGATAGCCCTCGCCAGTTTCCGTTAGAAGAACAAATGCCTCGCCGTCTCGGTCAATGGCGCATGAGAGTTGATACAGCGAGGTTTTGAAATCGTGCATCCCGCCGCGAACGTCACAGATGCCATACCATTCGTCATTGATTTTCGCCTCGGCTTGCTTCTTCCAGTCGGTATCAACTGACTGCGATTGTGCCTGCCAACTGCGCCCCACGGAATACATCGCCTTCTGCTGGATTGCTCCCAGCAATACGCCTTCGTTAGTGTAAAGCCTGCGCGATGCTGAAACAATCGTTTTCCTATCCCACGAAGGAATCAGCGTGCCAATATCCTGCATTCGCACTGGCTCCCACGGACGTGCGCTAGTGTCTCTCTGTGCCGCCTTTGCGAATTTGAACGGCTCTCCCCATTGGTTTACTATCATAGCTGCGCGGTGTT
>Ga0315904_10011130_pt1 | contig 11528 bp, 2 predicted proteins | sample LakEriMetagenome_6_FD_203529 | JGI IMG/M metagenome (GOLD analysis project Ga0315904, IMG submission 203529) | Freshwater fungal communities from buoy surface, Lake Erie, Ohio, United States - Buoy 12 MA120 | ecosystem: Environmental > Aquatic > Freshwater > Lake | place: USA: Lake Erie, Ohio...
GAACCGTCAGTACGGGCATCGTGAGTGCCCTGCGTGATCGGGACGGTGTGCAGGTGATTCAGATCACTGCTCCCATCTCACCAGGCTCGTCCGGAGGTCCACTGCTCAATGCACAAGGAGCTGTAATCGGAGTCAATTCGTTTACTGTAACCAATGGGCAAAACCTAAATTTTGCCTATCCTAGCCGTCACATTACCGACCTGATGAAATCACGAAAGCCCTTCGAGCCGATTGGGGGAAAGGGGGGGAGTATGCCCGTCGATGCTGCGGATCCCAATCAAGCCACTCTGATTGCTCTGCTGGCGCAGCCGGTGTTTTCGGGGGCAGAGTTTACCCGCCAGGTGCTTGGGAATGTCCAGCTCGAGCTGGCTGACATGGACGAAGGACGTCTGTACTTCTCACTTGAGAGCAAGAACGTGGGTGTGGGTAAGCTGAAGGAGAGTGTTCAGCAGGCCGCAAAGGCTTTTGTTGCGGATACGAGTCTCCTCAAGCTTGCGACTGCAACTGGGAATCAGTGGAAGATTGATGATCTCGTGGTAGGGCGCTCGGAGAAACGAGGAGCTGTCTTCGGCAGCCCGCTTTCGAACGTACGCTTCCCCGGTGGGCTTGTCTTCAAGTTCCCCTATAAGCAAGGTATCTACTCGGTAAATACTCCGGAACTAAAGGGGTTTCTGGAGAGCACAGTCGTCTACGGAGGATATCTCAACGCAGATCTCCGAGCGTATGCGGCGGTGATGAAGGAGCAGCGCCTCATCAACTGGGGCGCGTATGTCACACCACCTGGAGAACCGTCGCTCAAGCGATTTGTAGGACAGTTAACTGCTGGCCTTGGCAACGAAAAGATGCCTGCTCGAATCCAGCGCCTCGTTGATGTTGTCACGGAGCAGGTGCGCAACGACTACACCGAGTCCTCAGAGGGAGGAGAAGTTACCAAAACGGCCAATAGTACGCTGATGACACGTCGCGGTAGCCGTGGCAACAAGGTCGTGTTGCTGGCCTCACTTCTGGAGCAGATTGGCACCGATTACCTGCTCGTCTATAGCCCCGGGCGCAGCTGGGTTGCCGTCCCACAACGAGGTTTTCCGGGAGGTAGTGGTTTGGCATTCGACTGGGATGGCACACGCTGGATTTTGGTAGATGCCACGTTGCCCCGCTTTAAAATAGGGGAGACGAAGCTAGCTGACCCGCCTACGGTTAAGCAACTTGTTTTTGTCCAGCGGCCCAGGTTGGAAAATGCCATCATAGACCGCGTTACAGGGAAGTCCCTTAGTTTCCGCTAGGTGGAATCAGTCGTTTGTCGAGAGAGGGGTGTAAGAGTGTTTGATGATGACGGATTTCTCCATGAAGTCCTTGCGGATATCGAAGCCGTCCATGCGCTACTTGGAGAACAGTACAAACCAGACTCTGTGCTTCGTGAGCTGCTTCAAAATGCAGATGATGCGGGGGCGCGGCGAGTCTTCTTCGCAATACGGCCAGGGGCTCTCTCACCACTCCATCCCTTACTCGCGCCGCCGCAGCTGATCGTGGCCAACGACGGTCCCTTTCATGATAAGGATGCGGCGGGAATCCGAAGCCTTCGTGCCGGAACCAAAGCGGATAACGATACGGCGATTGGGAAGTTTGGTCTTGGCCTCAAGAGTGTCTTCCATCTTTGTGAGGCCTTCCTCTTCGCGGGCGCGGCCAGTCACAGTGCGCGCCCAACAGGCTATGTTCTCAACCCTTGGCGGCATGAGCGCTCTGACTGGGGAACAGGCGGGGAAAAGGCTCGATTGGACGCACTGGTGACCGATCTACATCGCTGGGTCGAGGGACGCTGGTTGGGAAAGTTCCCTGATGGCTGGTTTGCGCTCTCGCTTCCCCTGAGAACTCAAGCATTTTTGAAGGGCCGCGATCCGATCCTACGGCACTTCCCCAAAGAAAGTGAGGTTCTTGCCATTGATACTGTCTGCGATCTTGCCTGGTTGCTGCCGAGTCTGCGCCAGGTAGAGGAGATCGAGGCGGAGTGCTATGGCGGTGTGATCGTGCGGATACGGCGCGTTCCCGGCGATCAGCGCTTCAGCTCTCCTAAGGTGAGCAAACCTGGTGTACGGCCTCTCAACGGCACCGTAGAAGTTGAAATCGCTGGGGTGAAACGGCGTCGTGTGAGCTGGCGGGGCTTGGAATGGGAACCAGGGAGTGAGACCAACATTTTCGCAGCCTTGAAGGAGGAGGATGATTGGCCAAAACGTACCACCAGACTAGACAACGGAAGTACAGAGCGTCGAAAAGAGAAGGCATGGCCTCATGCAGGAGTACTATTTATTGCGGGAGAGGGCACTGGGCAAATCAGCACGCAACACGCCGTCTTCTTGCCCCTTGGGGACTCGCTGAGTAATGAGGCTGGGATTGCAGGGAAAAATATCCAGCTACTCTTGCACGCGACTTTCTTTGTTGAGAGCTCACGGCGCCGTCTCCATGCATCCAGTGATGGCGATGTCGAAAGCCGTTGGAACCAGGAGCTTCTCAACCGCGGTGTTCTGCCCTTGGTGATTCCAGCTCTGGAAGCCTTTGTCAGTGAGCAAAACCTTAGCTTTCCTGACGTAGCTCAGCTCACGGCGGTACTCCAGCAAACTCCGCCGATAGAGACAAAGCCTGCTACACTTTTCAAGGGAGGGAGCTGGCTACCCTGTTGGACACCTTCGGGAGGCGAGTACAAGCACCTTGAACCAGGAAACCCGTACCGGCAGCTCCGACGGCAGTCTCAGGCCAATCTCTTTCCGAACCTGAGCATGTTCGCCGCGCAAGAACTAGTGGCACTGGGTGACTATCCTGCGCTGACGGGGGATGATCCTCAAGACTGGAAGGGGACATTAACCAACCTGGGGATCACGATCAACTTGCGCTCAGCTGCAGCCCTTCGTGACCTCTTGGATTTTCTTCAGGCGAATCAGAATCTAAGCAGTACTGACTGGCAAGTTGTGCGAGTGGCTTTGGCATCGGCACTAGCCGATGCAGGTAAAGAGGGCCGCCAGCGGAACATCGCACTAGTCCGTCAGATACTCACTCTCCTGCCCCAGGGAAGTGTTGTCCAGATGGCAGCAGATCGTCTGGATCGAGTGCCAGGGCTCTGGCAGGGAATCGCCCGGATGGTACTTCCGTGTCTCATCGTGCCCAAGGATATTGCTCCGGAAGGCGATGAGACACCTGCCCACCTACCTGCTGATGCAGGATTGATACTCTTGAAGTGGTGTGCGGATCAACTTGTAGATGTTCTTGATGCTCAGGTTAACAGTAATGCCCGCTGGATTGTTACATTTGTAGGGGAGATATTTCAAAGGATCGCTCCAGGCGATGTAGAGCGCCGAGACCTGCGTGCAGTTAAAGCACTGCGAGCCCAACCCCAGGATCCCAACAATCGTTCCGCCTTTACACTATCACTTGATGAGGTGCACGGGCTTGCCCGTGAGAAACGATTGTTCACCTCACGGGCGACCGATTTGGATGATCTTCAGCTCGCCATGCCAGATGTTGCTTTCGTTCGCTTGCTGGATGACATTGGAATACCTATTCTAGGAATTCTTGATAGCAGTCCTGATCATCTTGCATCACTTCTAGATGGCTCTTTGCCAGTTGCTCCTACATCGGGAAACCGAGTGAAGTTGCTGAAGAAATTTATTGAGTCTGGGGAAGGTACCATCTCGAAATACGAGAGGGTAATACGCTTATTGCTCCACGGCAAAGTGGCGCATGCCGGCGATTTAACTACCCCGTTGGTGATCCCATCGCGTACTGAGCCTATCTGGGCAAAGCTTCATGCGCATCTTCAAAAAGCGCTTCACTCGAGCTGGTCAGTCTTGGATTCAGGAATAGTTCGTCATCTCGATGATGCGCAGCGGGATAGGCTCAAGCTATTCGAGATCGGTTCATCTTCCGTTGAAGCGCAACTCCAGACTCTGAGCGACGAACAACTGGAAAGCCTTCCTGTCGAGGAAGCAGATATTCGAGCAGTGCTCACAGGGATTCGGGAGATCAATCTCTGGCGACGTTTATCGCTACATGCGACGTCCCACAAGACTCGTACACGGCTAAATGGACAGGTGTTTCTCCCTGGATCGATTCCTGTGCCGCGCTTGTTACAAGATCAGGTAACGCTTCTGGCAGATCCTGGTGAGCTTAGAAGTCGATATGAAGGGGCAGGCGTTGTTGCTTTTGATCACAATTGCATCGTAAGGCTCGCGCTAGCGGAGCCAAGTACACCTGGCATGGCGGAGCTCATTTTGGAGGCATTACAAGCAGGGGCTACCATCACAGACTCCGTTAAGACCGTAGCTTGGTTGCCACAACAAGATGGTGCTGTCGCCGCGCCGATCTCTTTATTGCCCCTAGGGGACAGGCGACCAGACTGGGCTAAGGCTGTACACCATGTGGGGGGACATGTTCTGCCCTCACGACTTACTGATAGCGTGCGGGGGCACCCGTATTTTTCGCAACTTAGTGCGTGTGCTCCCGAAGGGATTGCCGCTGCGGAGAAACTGCTTACCTGCTTGGTGCGGAGCTCACGTTTCTCGCTGCCAGATATCCAGCCGCGGGTATTGCGTGATGCTTTTGGAGCCGCTGGCCTCCCTGGCCTCGAAACACTCACTGTCCTCGGAGATGAGCTAAACCTGCCGCTTGAGAGGATCGATGTGGACTTTGCTCCCTACTTGACCTGTTGGCTCGATTCTCAACGAACCGCTGAACTACTCGCAATCTTGGCGCAATCGGACAATTTGTCGAGCGCACGAAAGATTGCGGCTGTGTTGATGCGTGACTGGGATGATGAAGTCCCGATTCCAGCGGAGCTTATGTTGCCAAGCCAAGTAGGAGCATGGAAACGCGCTGATCAGCTCTGTCAGGGGATTGGGCAGTTGGATGATTCTTTCTGCCTCCACGAGGAAATCAAGCTCCCCATAAGGGCCTCTGTTGAGGCTATTCCCCTCGACCAGTCCCACCGTGTTGAACTTCTCCAGGGTAGCCCTACGGAACTCGAAACAGATCTCGCAGACGTTTTTTCGGGGTGGGAAGATGTGGGGGTGCGGTCCCAAACGATTGCACTCTTAGGAGTTGTTCTTGGTTCAACACCAGGTGGTCTCGATTTTGCAGCCAAGCTCCTTGGGTCTAAGGGAGAAGCTGAGGCTTATCGCCAACGCTTTCTGGATGATAGCGCCAAGTCCTTTACCTTCGCGGTGGTTCCACGTCCTCTTACCCCGGACTTGCGCGTCAAGAGTCTGGCAAACACGCCGTTGAAGGCACGGACAGCAAAAGAACTGAAGTACCTTTTCTGGCGTCGTAGTGAGATTGATCCTGATACGCGAGTTATTCAGCTTCCCCTCTGGCGGCTTCGATCTGATGATGGAACATTTCCCGTCGAAACGGAGAAGCTGACCGAACTCCTAATCGATGTGATCTTTAACGTTGCAGATCGTGACTTGACTCTTACTCCACCAGCGCGGCGTGCACTTGAGGAGCTGGTAGAAAGCACAAGGGAGCCGGAGCAAGCCGAGGTTGAGCGGATTCAAAGCGACTTGGCAGATCGCGCTTTCGACTATTTGGAGACTGATCTAGGGCGTCGTGCCACTCCTGAGCTACGAAAGCTTGCTCAGCGTTGGCGAGATGCACGCCGGAAACGCGCCGAGGGTATGCGTCACCCGGACGAACACCAGAGAAGCCGGAACTTGCTACAGTACGAGAAGGAGGCACAGCATCTTGCCGAACAGCTCGTTGCACTCCTCCATGATCCCACTCAGGCGAATGATGTTCTAGAGGCAGTACGTACACGCCTGCGAGAGTCACAGTATGGCTCAGATACCATCCCCTTTGAGCTTTTTCAAAATGCCGATGATGCGGCACTTCAACTCAGCGAGATGGATCCAAATCATCCTCCGTGTACCATCGCGTTTCGCTGGCGAGTTGATGCACTGACATGTCTGCATACGGGGCGTTGTATAAACACGTTTCGGATGAAGGCATTTTCTGCGCAAGAAGGGCGACAGCGTGGTTACGATCTAGATCTGGAGAAAATGCTCCGTCTCGGGGCTTCTGGTAAGGGACAGACGGAAGGCCCTGCCCTCACGGGGCGGTTTGGGCTAGGGTTCAAGAGTGTCTACCTACTGACGGATCGCCCTGAGCTCCTGAGCGGTCGAAAGAGTGAAGCGATTGCGGTTGCGATTGAAGGGGGACTATTACCCGCACCGCTTACGGCAGAGGCCAGAGATCGCTTGGATAAGTTGCGTAATAACCTCCCCTACGCCACCGTTCTTCGCTTGCCTGCCAGGAGCGAAAAAAACATTGCTGACGTCATTCAACGCTTTGAGCAGCTAGCTGCTCTACAAGTGATCTTTAGCCGTGCCCTCCGCACTTGCCGAATCGACTCACCAGCTGGTATCCGCGATGTTAAGTGGCGCCCTATGAAACTCAGTCGTGGTGTTGAGGTTGGCGAAGCAGGCAAAATGGATGCCGCAGGGACTGGGCGCTATCTCTTCTTGAGTGCTGGTAAAGACCGAGCCGGCATAGTCGTGGCTTGTAATGTTCTTGGGCCAGAGTCCCTGCCTGATCGTGTACCCACCTTTTGGGTGACGACACCAACACAGGAATACCGGCGGCGTGGGATCGCAGTCAATGGCTCCTTTGCCATTGATATCGGGCGTGCGCAGCTTGCACGTGATGATTCGGAAAACCGCGAACGCATTACCCAGATGGGCCGATACCTTGGAGATACTCTGGTAGCTCTCTACGATACCCTGCCTGAGCGGCTTGGCGCATCGGACTCCCCCTTTGCTCCAGACGCGACACCAGATAGATTTTGGCGACAGTGGTGGGAGGTAGTGGCTGCGGCGGGGCATGCGACCCAACAGGCTGACGCAGAACCTGGAGACCGTCTCTTGCACCGGCTTCTCTTTGGTGCCAAAGGGGCGGTTTCGATGTTGGCCCAACAGCGAGATGCAATCCCAACAGGACTTGCAGGCTCATTTGACACCATGACGTCGGCAGGACGAGTGGAAGGTGTTGTGACGGGAGCGCTTCTTCGCCGAGAGGTATTTTTGGAAGCCTCTAGCTGGCCTTGCTTGAAGCGGTGGACAGCCGGCTCCCTCGTTGCGTCCTCTGTCGCTGAGTTGTTAGGTATTGATGCTGAGAAATGGGATCTGGCCCGGTGCATTCGCATTGAGGTGCCTGAGTCAGGGCACGTTGACCCAGGAACTGCTCGCCGTATTGGTATAGTTCTTGGAGATGTTCTAGCAGGGACTGAGCCTGACGAGCAAGCAAAGATTCGGGAAGTACTTCGCCTGTGCCGCTTTCGCACCCGCAGTGACGTATGGCGCGATGCCAACTCAGTAGTGATACCAACGTCGCAAAATCAGCCTGACCGTGAGAGCGATGATGCAAGAGACGAAGCCCGGCGCGCTGGCTTCGCTCCTCCTGACTGGATTCTCCACAACGATTATCTTCAGAACCCGGATACTCTTGCTTTTGTTCTAGCATGTCGAGATAAACGTAACTTTGATGTAGCAAGTCGCCTAGTGGAGTGGGGACGTGCTGCCACCACATCTGAGGCAAAGGCAGCCTACGAGGAGTATCGTCTTACAGGAAACCTCGCAGGGCGTCTTAATGCTCTTGATCCACCAGTTGTCCGCCATACGGATTCGACGACGACCCATTCATCCCTCACCGAAGGGGATGATGAGGATGACCATCTGTTAGCAGGAGACGCGGCTCCGGAATCCAGCTGGCTCTTTCGCCCCAACTGGGAAGTGGTTCAACAAGATTGGAATGCCAATAGCAATCGATATCATGCGGAGTGGGACCAGCGCCTCTATCCTGATGATGGAGTGTTCTTTACACTTCTTGATGAGGAGCCTCGCACGGAAGCTCAACGCGTTGCTTGGCTGACGTTACTTGTGCGTGGATCTTTGGAGTCAATGGGGAGAAGTAACTGGTCACAGCATCGCGAGTTTTTGCGCCTCTGTCAGGAGCGTGGTTGGCTTGTGCGAATGGCAAGCTCTTCACGGGAGGAGCGGAGGCTCATTGTGGATGACCTAGAAGACTGGGTGCGCCCTGCGATCCAGGCGACGGAGTACTATCACTGGCTCCGGTATCTACTCCCTGCCCTGTTGCTCGCCCCTTGGATTGAAGAATATGCCTTTGGCCTTTGTGCACTAAACCGCGTCTCTTCCTTCGATCCTAACCGAGATCTTGTAGCGATGCGCCTCGGTCAGGCTCGCGTCGACGCGCCACCCCTAGGGCCATATCTGGGAATGGGAGCGCACTTTGTCCTACGAGAGCTGGTACGCCATGGGATAGTCACCAATGACCAGGTGCATTCCGCTTGTTTTGTCCCACGATCTCGCGTACGACAGCAACTGGGGGTATCCGATAGCGCGCGGCATGTGGATGCCAGTCAAAGTATCTTTGAAGCACTAGAAGGGCGAACGTTCCAGCTAGGCTTTGATCTCGCACTTGAGAATCAAGAATAGGAAAGCAGAAATATGAACCTAGGAGACCGTGTATTCCACCCGCAGTTTGGTGAGGGAGAGGTAGAGATCGATCGCGGCGATACGCTACTGGTACGCTTTGGGACTGACTACAAGTCTGTCGCCTTGGCCAGTATCGTGGTTCGCCGCACCGCCGCACAGCGGCTTGATGAAGGAATCTTCGACCCTCTGCCGCAGGTATTACTGAAGGCACAGGCGCTCGCTATCCGTTCTCTACACGCAGAGTGGGGGCTCTTCTCACCTTCACGTATTCAGTTGCTGCCACATCAGCTTTGGGTCTGTCAGCAGGTCTGCGCTCGCTGGCCGACTCGTTACCTAGTCGCAGACGATGTGGGATTAGGCAAGACTGTCGAAGCAGGGATGATCCTCTCCGCGTTGTACTCTCGCGGCCTGATCAGACGGCTCCTGATCCTCTGCCCTGCTTCGCTCGTGGCACAGTGGCAGCAACGGATGCTCGATATGTTCGACATCCGATTGGTCTCCTACAATGCCGCTGCCGACACAGCGCGAGGGGCGAATTTTTGGAAGATTAATGATCATGTGGTGGCCTCACTGCACACTTTACGGACGGACAGTGGTGGGCGACATCGACGCATGGAGGAGGCAGAGCCCTTCGATATGGTGCTTGTGGACGAAGCGCACCACCTGAATGCAACTGAGGAAGCCGGGGCAACCCTGGGGCTGCGTCTGCTCCGGAACTTGGAGGAGGCCGGACGCATCCGCTCGTTGGTACTGTTTACGGGGACACCGCACCGAGGCAAGGATTTTGGCTTTCTCTCACTCCTTTCCCTCCTTGATCCGCAATTTGACCCAAAGCGCCCCATGACCGAGATGTTGCCAGGTCTTCGCCATGTGATGATTCGTAATAATAAGGCATCTGTGACAGATCTTCAGGGGCAGCCGATCTTTCATTCACATCGTGTTCATCCGCAGGAGTTTCATTATTCTCCCGCGGAGGAGCAGTTCTACGACATGTTGACCCGCTTTATCACGGATGGGCGGGCCTACTCGCGAACCTTGAGCCGGACACAGGGCGAGGCAGTGAAGCTCGTTCTCATCGCCCTGCAAAAACTAGCATCGAGCTCGGTTGCTGCTATTCGTCGGGCAATAGAGCGGCGGCTCCAACGCGTGGTCAACCGGCAGGAAACTCTCGCGCAATTAGAGCGTCAACTAGAAGAGGCAGACGAGGACCAAGTTGCAGATCTTGACGTTGCCATTGCGGGCCTGCAACTGGAAACCGCGCTGACAGAACATGAAGAGCCTGCTCTCCGTGAGCTGTTAGCTGCTGCCCAGAGGATCACCACGGAGACGAAAATAGAGTCGATCTTGAATCTCATCGAGCACCAGATTCCTGGACGGAGCGTACTCTTTTTCACCGAGTACAAAGCAACACAATCTCTCTTGATGCGTCGGCTTCGGGAGAGATTTGGTTCCGACTCCGTTTCCTTCATCAATGGCGATGGCTTTGCAGACGAAGTCGAGCCAGGACGCCGTATTACCGAGAGTCGTGCTTCTGCAGCAGAGCGCTTCAACCGTGGCGCGGTTCGGTTTCTTGTCTCCACGGAAGCGGCAGGTGAAGGCATTGATCTTCAGGAGAGCTGTCATACCCTTGTGCATGTTGACCTCCCCTGGAATCCTATGCGACTGCACCAGCGGGTAGGGCGATTGAACCGCTATGGACAAAAGGAAGTTGTCGAGGTCTATCTGTACCGCAATCCCGAAACGGTTGAGGCGCGAATATGGGAGCTTCTTAATGCCAAGATTGAGCGGATCAATCAGGCCCTCGGCGCAGCGATGGATGAACCTGAGGATATGTTAGAGCTGGTTCTGGGGATGACTTCTACAGATATTTTCCAGAACATCTTTGCGGGTGCGCTTGAGAATGCTTCTGGCGCGCGTCTGGATCAGTGGTTTGACCGTGCCAGTGCAAGCTTTGGTGGCGAAGACGTTTTAGACGCCGTGCGGCGGATCATTGGCTCGGCATCTCGATTTGATCTTCAAAAAGTCTCCCACCGCTTGCCACGTTTAGATCTGCCTGACCTAATTCCCTTTTTCGAGAGCGCAATTCAGGAAGGGGGACGGCGGATCCAGCGCATGGATGGTCAGCTAGGATTCCGCACCCCGGAAGCATGGCGCAAATCATCCCCCGCAATTCGCCCAGAATACCAGGGCCTAGTTCTGGATCGGAGCCTTCGTGGGGAGGGGGTTCAGCTGATCGGAGTCGGCAGTCCCATTTTTGATGCGGCATTGGATTCTGCCACGGAAGAAGAAGCCACTGTTGCGGTTATTCCTGCGGCTCTACTTCCAGCACCACTTGTCGTCTTTCGTCTGTTCAGTCGAGAGAGCCTTGATGTAGGCAATGACCTGCCACGCTCTGCAGGTATTTTGTTGACTGACCCCGTGCAAGCACTGCGCGATGATGCTCTACTAACGTTTCTGAATGACCTTGCGCGCCGCCGCCCTGCTCTAGTGACCGAAACGAGTACGCGCTACGCTCGAGAGTTGATCGATAGGGCGACGACAGCTTTAGAGGCCTCTATTGGGGACACGATTCCCATTCCATTCGACTTGCCTGGCTGGGAACCCATGGCCCTAATTGTTCCTGATATTCCGACTACGAACGATGGGTAAAATCCCCCAAATTATGAGGCTACCTCAACGGTCACACAAGATACTACCAACGGCCACACAACTTCGACTTCAGGCGGCCACAAGCGTGTGTTCCGACTGGAGCAGCTCCGCCCAAAGGCGATCTCTACGCTCTCGCAGTGTCTGTGCATAGGAGCGGGCTCGCTCACGCAGAGTTTCCGGAGCATCAGCAGTGGCTGTGAGCTTATCGCAGAGCTCCAGCGAGCGCAGGAAGTTACCCGCCTGGAACCAGCAGCCCGCTGCGCTGAACTCATGCCGCCAGACCTGCTTGTTAAACGCCGTTTAGAAGTGAGCCATTCAGCGCCGTGAAGAACTGAGCCACCCCAAGTCAATTCACTGGCATTTTACCCTCCTTCGGTAAGCCTGGCTTGG
>Ga0315904_10011134_pt1 | contig 11525 bp, 12 predicted proteins | sample LakEriMetagenome_6_FD_203529 | JGI IMG/M metagenome (GOLD analysis project Ga0315904, IMG submission 203529) | Freshwater fungal communities from buoy surface, Lake Erie, Ohio, United States - Buoy 12 MA120 | ecosystem: Environmental > Aquatic > Freshwater > Lake | place: USA: Lake Erie, Ohio...
CTGGTGACCGAGGAATTCATGATCCCCGCCGGCGATGCGGGGATTGAGCTGTTTTTGCGCAACAAGCGCCCGGAAAACCTGACCAGTTTCTCCCCGGCGCGGACAGTGATTTTCGTCCATTGCGCGACCTATCCGGCGCATACGGCCTTCGATCTGCCCTTGGGTGGCTTGTCCTGGATGGATTACATCGCCGGCCAAGGCTTTGACGTGTGGTGCCTGGATATTCGCGGCTATGGCCGCAGCACCCGCCCACCTGAAATGAGCCAACCGCCCGAGGCCAATCCGCCCATCGTGCGCGGTGAGACAGCGGTGAAGGATATCGGCACCGCCGCGGCCTTCATTCGTGATAGGCGGAATGTCGCGAAGCTGGTGCATATCGGCTGGTCCTGGGGCAGCACGCTGATGGGCCGCTTCGCCGCTGATAACCCCGCTTTGGTGGAACGGCTGGTGCTGTTTGCGCCCCCCTGGCTGCGCGATGGGCCAAGCCTGGCTGGTGGTGCCGCACCTGCCACGCTTGGCGCCTATCGCACCGTGACGCAGGCGCAGGCGCGGGAACGCTGGATGACAGGCGTGCCGGAAGGCAAGCGCGCCGGCCTGATCCCGCCCGGCTGGTTTGAACATTGGGCCGGCGTCACCTGGGCGACCGATCCGGAAGGCATGCGGCGGAACCCTCAGACGCTGCGTGCGCCGAATGGTGTGCTGCTGGATAGCCGCGAATATGCGCAGGCCGGTCGGCCCTTCTGGGACCCCGCCAAGGTCACGGCACCCACCTTGCTGGTGGTGGGGGAATGGGACCGCGATACGCCGCCCAGCATGGCACTCGCGATTTTCCCGCTGCTGACGAATAGCCCCGGCAAGCGCCTGGTGGTGCTGGGGGAGGGCACGCATACGATCCTGATGGAACGCAATCGCGGCGCGCTTTTTCAGGCGGTGCAGGGTTTCCTGGCGGAAGCCTCTGCCTGACGCCGCGTCTTGCCCCACACCATGCTAAATCCTGTCTGAACGAATCGGAGACCGCCTTCCATGTCCAAACCCGCCTCCTCGCCCGGCCTGGTTGTTGATCGCAACCTGGCGCTTGAATTGGTGCGCGTGACGGAAGCCGCGGCACTCGCGGCTTCCCGCTGGATCGGGCGGGGCGACAAGAACGCCGCCGATGGCGCCGCGGTGGAAGCCATGCGCAAGGCCTTTGATACGGTCGCCATCACCGGCACGGTGGTGATCGGCGAAGGTGAGATGGATGAGGCGCCGATGCTCTATATCGGCGAAAAGGTCGGGCTTTACGCCAAGGCCGGCGGCGGGCCGGAAGTGGATATCGCGGTTGACCCGCTGGAGGGCACTTCCATCACCGCCAAGGGCGGGCCGAATGCGATTGCGACGGTGGCGCTGGCGGAAAAGGGCGGGTTTTTGCATGCGCCCGATATCTATATGGACAAGCTCGCGGTTGGGCCTGGCCTGCCGGATGGCATTGTGGATCTGGATGCGAAGCCTGAGGAAAACCTCCGTGAATTGGCGCGCGCCAAGAAATGCGAGATTGGCGATCTGATGGTCTGCACTTTGGATCGTGATCGGCATAAGGAAATGATCCGCGCCTGCCGCGCTGCCGGCGCGCGCATCATGCTGCTGGGTGATGGCGATGTCTCCGGCGTTATTGCCGTGAGCCAGCCGGAAGCGGGCGTGGATATCTATATGGGCTCGGGCGGCGCGCCTGAGGGTGTGCTGGCGGCAGCGGCCTTGCGGTGCATTGGCGGGCAGATGCAAGGCCGGCTGATGTTTGAAAATGAGGAACAGGTGGCGCGTGCACGTGCGATGGGGATTACCGATCCCAATCGCAAATACAGTGTCGAGGAAATGGCCAAGGGCGATGTGATGTTTGCCGCAACAGGCGTGACCAGTGGCGCCATGCTGCGCGGTGTGCGGCGCTTTGCCGGTGGCGCCTATACGCATTCCATCGTCATGCGGTCCAAATCCGGCACGGTGCGCTATGTGGAAGGCCATCATAATTTCGCGCGCAAGCCGAGTGCCTTCATTGCCTGAACAGGATAGCATTTTGCATGGATGACAGCGCGGCCCCCGGCCCGGTGCTTGGCGTGGCGCACAGCGTCACCGGGCGCAGTTGGCAATGGCGCGCGGGCGATGCGCGGATTGGGCTTGGCATTGCGCAGCGGCTTGAAGTGCCGGAGATGCTGGGGCGCTTGCTCGCCGCGCGTGGCATTGGCCTTGATGATGCGGCGGATTTTCTGGAACCCAAGCTGCGCGCGCTGATGCCGGACCCCTCGCGGCTTGCGGATATGGAAGCGGCGGCGGATCGCATCGCCGTTGCGGTGCGGAGCGGCGAACATGTCGCGGTATTCGGCGATTATGATGTGGATGGCGCCTGCGCGGGCGCGTTGATGACGCGATTTTTGCGTGATCTGGGCTGCCAAGTAACACCCTATGTGCCGGATCGCATCAAGGAAGGTTATGGGCCGAATGCGCCGGCGATTGCAGCCCTTTGCGATGCTGGCGCTTCGCTGATCATTTGCGTGGATTGCGGCATTGCGGCGGGCGTCGCTTTGGCCGCAGCGGATGGTCGCGCGGATGTTGTAGTATTGGATCATCACAAGGCGGAAGGCGCGCTGCCGGTTGTGCTCGCCGTGGTCAATCCCAATCGGTTGGATTGTCCGTCGGGTCTGCGGCATATCTGCGCGGCGGCGGTCGCGTTTCTGGCGGCGACAGCAAGCCTGCGCGTGTTGCGTCGCGCCGGGTGGTTCACGCGCCGAGGCGAACCCGATCTTCTCGCGCTGCTGGATATCGTGGCGCTGGCGACGGTGTGTGATGTCATGCCGCTGACAGGCTTCAATCGCGCGCTGGTGGCGCAGGGGTTGAAGGTACTCGCCAAGCGCGGGCGGATTGGGCTGGCTGCTTTATTGGATGTTGCCGGGCAGAAGGATATGCCAAGCGCGCATACGCTTGGCTTCATGCTGGGGCCGCGCATCAATGCCTCGGGCCGTATTGCGGAAGCGGATTTGGGCTTGCGCCTTTTGCTGTCCGAAGATGCGATTGAAGCGCGCGCCATGGCGGAAAAACTGGATGAGGTGAATAAGCGCCGGCAGGAAGTGGAAGGCGATATGCTGGGCGCGGCTTTGGCCATGGCGGAAGCGCAGGTGAAGGCCGGCCATGCCGTGCTGCTGGTGGCGGCGGAAGGCTGGCATCCTGGCGTGGTTGGCATTGTTGCAGGCCGTGTCAAGGAAAAATTCAATCGCCCGGCCTGTGTGGCGGGCATTGCGGGCGGCATCGCCAAGGGATCGGGCCGGTCTGTTACCGGTGTTGATCTGGGTGCCGCCATTATTGCCGCGCGGGAAGCGGGTTTGCTCGAGACCGGCGGCGGGCATCCGATGGCGGCAGGGTTTTCCTATCAGGCAGGGAAGGGCGAAGCTTTCCATGCCTTCCTTGAAGAACGCCTTTCCCATGCCGCGAAACTACCGAGTGCGGCGGATTTGCTGGTGGAAGGCGCCATCACCGTGCCGGCGGCAACAACCGCGCTGGCGCAGGAGATCGGGCGCCTCGCCCCCTTCGGTGCGGGCAATGAGGAACCGATTTTCGCACTCGCCCGCGCGCGGGTGGTGCGCGCGGATCGCATCGGCAAGGAAGGGGCCACGATCCGCGCCTTTGTTGAAGGTGAAGGCGGCGGGCGGCTCAAGACGATTTGCTTTCGCGCGAAGGAAGGCCCGCTGGCTGAGGCTTTGCTCTCACCCGATCGCACGCCCTTGCATTTATGCGGGCATTTGCGGGCGGAGAGCTGGAATGGAGATGTCAGCGTGGGTTTTCAGATTGTGGATGCCGCGCGGGCCTAACCAGCAATACTCAATGCTGCGGCCAGACAATCGGCGGCAGGCGTGTCAGCGGAATTTGCGCCGCACTTACCACACCATTTTGCAGGCCGATTGGAATCTCTGCGACTGGCGGGCCACCATTGGGCGGCCTGCGCGTCAGCAGCCCGACCGCGAATTTCGTACCATCCAAGGCGCGGCGTTGGATAAGGCCGGAACGCGCAAGGGAGTCCAGCGCCGCATTCGGATTGGTCACTGAAAGCGTGCCCGCCAAGGCGGGTTGCAAAGCCTGATCAAGCCGGGCGGAAAGCCTGAGCCCCGCATCCAAATCCCCCCAGGCCAGGCGCAATTGCCGCACATCCAGCTTGCCATCTGAAGCGCGCCAGGCATCCAATTGCTCTCGCAGGCTCGGCAGCGGCAAGACGCTGCCATAAAGCGCGCCATCAAATTCAAGCCGCGCGAGTTTGGGGCCGAAGCCCGCAAGCGCCGGTGTGCGCAGCCAGGCGGGCGGCAGCGCCGCATCCTCGGCCGCGAATTGCAGCGTCAGCGCGGGTTCGGCATTGCGCGACCAATTCGCATCGCCGCCCAGGCGGTTGATGGTGAGCACCCCATCCGGGGTTTGCGCCACAATGCCCTGCATCAACGCATTGGCCCGGCGCGGCGGCTGGCCGGCTTCCAGCGGCAGCAGCGCTGCGAAGCGTTCGGTGGTGAAGGGGATGCGCGTGGCACCAAGCCTGAGCGCCTGAGGGCCGGTAGCTTCCAGCCGGAGCGCATCCGGCAACGGCAAGGGTGTCGCGAGCGTGATCGCCTGCACCTGCCAGCCCATGCCTTGGCCGGCGGTCTCATCGCCGGGGCTTTCGATGGAAAGGCGCGGGATAATCAGCCGCGCGGCGAAGGGCCAGCCGCTGCGGTCCGGGATGCCGTGATTGATGGTCCAGCCCTGGGCACGGTGCTTGATCACCCAATCGCTGAAACCTTCAGCGAGCGCCCCGGTGCTCCAGCGCCAGAGCAGGCTTTGCCCGGCGACCAGGGCAGCCAGCAGGATCAGCACGCCAAACAGCGCCCGTCCAAGAATCGGCGCGCGGGAGGGTGGGGCTTGCTTGGCGTTCATGCTGCGCGCCGATATAGCGGGGATTGAATGCGCCCGCCATGACAACCGATATCGCATCCCTATTGGCCCCGGATGGGGATTTCTACGTCTTTGCCTATGGTTCGCTGATCTGGCGACCAGGCTTTGACCATGCGGCGCGTCATCCGGCGCTGCTGCGCGGCTTTCATCGGCGCTTTTGTCTGTGGAGCCACCGTTACCGCGGCACGCCGGAACGCCCAGGGCTGGTTTTGGGGCTGGATCGCGGTGGCGCCTGCCGGGGGGCAGTGTTTCGCGTGCCAGGCCGCGCGGCGGCGGAGACACTCGCTTATCTGGATGCGCGTGAATTGCCGGATGGCGGAGAGGTTGTCTATCGCCGCCAGCTTTTGCCGCTGACGTTATTGGATGATGGGCGGCGTGTGCCCGCGATTGCCTATGTCGCGAACCGCGCCTGCCGGCTTTATTGCGGCAAGCAACCGACTGAAGTGCTGGCGCGCGCGATTGATACTGGCCACGGGCAGATGGGATCGAACCGGGATTATTTGTTCAATACGCTGGATCATTTGGGGGAGATGGGCGTGCGTGATCGCGGGTTGGAGACGATTGCGGCGCTGGTTCGCCGCTAGCGCGCGCTATAGCCTGATCCGTGGAAATGGATCAGGCTGGCGCGGAACAAGGGAAGGACAGGATCATGGCCCTGCAACGCATGGTGCTTGAAATTGGCATGGGCACCGATATTCGCGGCGCGGATTACACCAAGGCAGCGGTGCGGGCACTGCGCGATGCGCTTTGGCATAATTCACTCACCATCGGTGCCGCTGTTGGCCAGGATGTTGATGCCATGCAGGTGGAAGTGCTGATCGGTGTGCCCAAGCCTGATCTGGTGGACAAGGACCAGGTGCTGGCCATTCTGCCGCATGGCACCGGCACCGTGACCCTGGTGGAAGGTGGCCTTGAGATTCCGAATGATGCAGGCACCAATAGCACCGTGATCGCCAATTGCTGCGCCATTGTGCGCTTGGATGTGTGAGAGGAGGACCGACCATGGCCTTGAAGCGCATCATCCTTGAAATGGGCAGCGGCAATGATCTGCATGGTGGGGATTACACCAAGGCCGCCTTGCGTGCGGTGCAGGATGCGTTGCACCATTCGTCACTTTCTTTCATTCGCACGCTTGGGCTCGATATCAAGACCATGCAGGTGGAAGTCACCATCGGCGTGCAACAGCCCGACAAGGTGGATATCGAAGCGGTGCGAAAATCCCTGCCCTATGGCGTGGTGACAGCGCGCGCGGTGAAGGGCGGCTTGGATGTTCCGGAAGAAGGCCGGCATGACAAGGCGGTGATCGCCTCGGCCGCCATTGCCGTGCGCTTCGATCTGCCCTGAGGGAGTCTTTTTAGCTGATGCCGACTTCCAGCATTTTCACAACCTCACGCACGCTGGGGCGAAGCGCTTCGGGCAGCGCTTCGAGATAGCCGCCAAGGCTCAAAATCGCGAAACCATGCACCAAAGACCAGGCCGCCATGGCTGCCTTGGTCGTGCTGGGTTCATCCATGGCCACTTGCTGAACCGCAGCGACGCATCCAACCACCACGGCAAAGGCCGCTCCGGCCGATTGGCGGAAGCGCTCATATTCCGCGAAGCGTCCTTCCCGCCCGAACATGAGCTGGAACAACGCCGGGTCATGCTGCGCGAAATGAACATAAGCCTCCCCGGTGGCGTGCAGCCTTTCGATGGTGTCGGCGGCGCCAAGCTGCGCCACGGCCCCGAGCATATGCGCGCGCAAGGCGTCAAAGCCCTCTGCCGCCAATTCCATGAGCAGGGCTTCCTTGCTGTCGAAATGGCGATAGGTGGCATTGACGCTGACGCCAACGCGCGCGGCCAGATCACGCAGGCTGAGCGTCGCCTCTGCCCCTTCGGCCAAGCGCGTGCGGGCTGCTTCCAACAGGGCCACCCGCAAGTTCCCGTGATGATAGGGTTTTTTCATTCTTCGATCCACCGTGGCGCTTCTTAAATTTTAATGTTGACAATGTCCACTCTCATCATCTACTCAAATGTATACGTTGCATACATTTGCTGCGTTTGACTCGGGAGATGGATTACCGATGCCTCTCACGCTCGATCTTGTGCTGGCGGTACTGCACCATCTGGGCATTCTGACATTGGTCGGCTGCCTGGCAGCGGAGCTTGCTCTGCTATCCCTGCGGGCTGATGGTCGCTCCTCCGAAATCTTGGCGCGCATCGACCTCGCTTATGGCCTGATCGCCGGGGCAGTGCTCAGCTTTGGGTTGGCGCGGGTTTTTTGGGGTGCGCGCGAAAGCGGTTTTTACATGGAAAACCCCGTTTTTTGGCTGAAGCTCGGGCTATTCCTGCTGATTGCGCTGGTCTCCATCCGACCCACCATGACCTTCATCCGCTGGCGCCGTTTGGCGCGGGCGGGGGGCGGCGCTCCGCCCGCCACCGAAATCGCAACGACGCGCCGCTGGGTACTGCTTCAGGCGGGGCTTTTGCTCGCCCTGCCGATCTTCGCCGCCCTGATGGCGCGCGGCATCGGGCTTTGATGCCGGCCATCTCGATACCCCTGCGCCCCCTGGAAAGGAGCATCCATGAAACGACAAGTGGCGGTCATCACAGGCGCCTCATCAGGTATCGGGGCCGGCTTGGCGGAAGCTCTGGCCGCGCGGGGGGTGCGAGTGGTCTTGGTGGCGCGATCCGCGCCGCGGCTTGACGCGCTGGCCGCGCGCCTCAGGCAGGCCGGCGGCGTTGCGCATGTGCTGCCGATGGACCTTACGGAAGCTGGCGCCGCGCAAAAGCTGCATGCAGCGGTCCGTAGCTTGGACCTGCCGGTGGATACGCTGATCAATAATGCCGGCACCGGCTATTACGGTCCCTTCGAAGCCGAGCCCATGGAGCGTCTGAGCCGAACCTTGCAACTGAATATCGTCGCACTGGCAGAACTGACGCGGCTATTCGTGCCCGAGTTATTGTTTCGAAAAGGCACCATCCTCAATATCGCTTCAACGGCGGCTTTCCAGCCCACCCCCTTCATGAGCAGCTATGGCGCGACCAAGGCATTTGTCCTGTCCTTCTCGGAAGCCTTATGGGCCGAATATCGTGATCGCGGCTTGCGTGTTGCGGCGGTTTGCCCAGGCCCGGTCGAGACGCCCTTCATCAATGCCATGGGCGCTGATGTGCGCCGGACATCAATATTCCGAAACCCGATGACGATTGAAGCAGCGGTCGGGGCCTGCCTGAAGGCGCTCGATGCTGCCGGTCCGTCCAGCATTGTGGGAAGCATGAATTGGCTTTCGGCGCAGATGATCCGGCTTTCCCCGCGTGCGTTCACGGCCTCGCTAAGCGCTGCGATGTTGAAGCAAGGCGCCAGAAATCAATGATCAACAACAAGAAAGGAAGCATCCCCATGTCAACCACGCACCATATCTCACTGCTGCTTGCCTGCGTCATGATCGGCATTGCTGCGACGGCATCCGCCTCATCCGGTGGCAGGATTGAAGCCGCAGTTTCCGGCGTTTCGAATGCGCAAGGCATGGTGGGCTGTGCGCTCTTCCCCTCAGCGGCTGGATTTCCACTGGAATCGGATAAGCCTGACGTCAGGATTCTGCGCGTGGCCCCGGCAGCCGGCGCAGCACTTTGCGTCTTTGATAATGTGCCGCCAGGAACCTATGCCATAGCCGTGGTGCATGACACCAATGGCAATGGGCGGGCCGATACGAATTTCCTTGGCATGCCCACCGAAGGTGTTGGCGTCAGCAATAATGTGATGCCCAGAATGTCGGCGCCAACATTCGACGCCAATAAATTCAGTGTCGCCGCAGGGAATATCACGAGGCTTGCGATCACCTTGCGCTATTGATCGTAGTTTCACGCCAAGCAATCCCGCCTGGCTTAAAAATGCTCAAACCGGCAGGCTTGCCACAGCGATCAAGCCGCCCTCTGGCCGGTTTCGCAGCACCACATCGCCGCCATGGCCGCGCAGGATATTGCGCGCGATGGTCAGCCCAAGCCCGGTGCCGCCGGTTTCGCGATTGCGGCTGGCTTCCAGCCGGCGGAAGGGGGTGAATACTGCCTCCAACTCCGCTTCCGGAATGCCGGGGCCATCATCGGCGATGGCAAGGCGCACCAGGCCCGCCCCTTCCTGCACGAGCGTGAGCCGCGCCGCGCCGCCATAATTCAGCGCATTCGCGACCAGGTTCGCGATGGCGCGCTTCAAGGCCAAGGGCTTGGCGCGGATCACCAACTTGTCCGGGCCATCATAGCTGATCTTCTCCGCCTGATCGGGATGCGCGTCACTCGCCTCATCCGCCACGGTGCGGCAAAGCGCCGCGATGTCCATCTGTGTCGCTGGTTCCGTCGCCGCATCATCCCGCGCGAAGGCAAGGGTCGCGCCGATCATCGCTTCCATCTCATCCAGATCGGCGAGCATTTTGCGCCGCTGTTCATCATCTTCCATGAATTCGGCGCGCAGTTTCAGCCGCGTGATCGGGGTGCGCAAATCATGCCCAATCGCCGCCAGCATTTGCGTGCGGTCCGCCACAAAAAGCCGGATGCGCGCGGCCATTTCATTGAAGGCGCGGGCTGCGGTCGCAACCTCGGTCGGGCCGTTTTCGGGCAGGGGCGGCGCATTCACATCGCGCCCGAGACTATTCGCTGCCTCCGCCAAAAGCCGCACCGGGCGCATAAGCCGCGCCACCGCCCAAAGGATCAGTAACACCGCCGCCAGCGTCATGCCAAGAAAGGCAGCAAGGAAAGTATCCGAATGCCAGGGCCGCGGCGTGGGCAGGGACGCCCGGAGGTTAAGCCAAGGCCCATCCGGCAGCCGAAGCGACGCGGCGAAGCCCGCCGGCCCCAATTCCGCAATGCGGATTTCGCGCGGGCGCAGCCTTGGCGGGCCGGAGGCCAGCAAATCCAGGCGAAACAGCCTGAGGATATGCGGCGAGACCGGCGGCGCGCCCACACGCACAATCGGTGCCAAATCCAAATCCACCGTGAGGCCTTCGGGCAGATCAAGATCAGCAATGATTTGCGCGCGCCGATCCGGTGCGGTCAGCACTGCCGCGCGCCAGGCGCCAAGGCTGCGCCCGGCAATCTCACGTGCCTGCACAAAACGCTGCAAATCCACGCGATCCAGGGCATGGATCGTAAGCCCCGCCGCTTGCACCAGCATCAGTGCGACAATCAGCGCAACGGCGGTGCGCCCACCCAGGCTGCCAGGCCACCAGCGCCGCCGCTGAGGTGCGGCGACAGGGGCGGCTTCAGCCACGATCTACCGTGGTGGCCAGCACATAGCCGCCACCGCGCACGGTCTTGATCAGGGCAGGGTTGCGGCCATCATCTTCCAGGCGGCGCCGCAGCCGCGATACCGCGACATCAATCGCGCGATCATAAGGCCCGGCCTGCCGCCCGCGCAGCAAATCCATCAGCATATCGCGCGTCAGCACGCGATTGGGCCGATCCAGCAGCACCAGCAGCAATTCATACTCGCCGCCGGTCAGCGGTACTTCGACCCCATCGGGGTTGAGCAGGCGTCGGCGCGTGGGTTCCAAGGTCCAGCCGGAAAACTGGATCGCCTTGGCGGGTGGTTCCTTGGCGGCAGCGCCATCGCCAGAGGCGCGGCGCAAAACGGCGCGGATGCGGGCCAGCAATTCGCGCGGGTTGAAGGGCTTTGCCAGATAATCATCAGCGCCGAGTTCCAGCCCCACGATACGATCCGTCTCCTCACCCATCGCGGTCAGGATCACGATGGGCACATCGGATTGGGTGCGCAGCCAGCGGGCGAAATCAAGCCCCGGTTCGCCCGGCATCATGAGGTCGAGCACGACAAGATGATAGCGCCCAAGCGGCCAAAGCCGGCGCGCTTCGCGGGCATCGCGTGCGGCACTCACGCGCAGGCCCTGCTTTTCCAGAAAGCGGGACAGAAGATCACGGATTTCGCGATCATCATCAACGATCAGGATATGCGGTGCGTTTTCCATGCCCTGTTACATTAGTGGTTTCGTGGCGCCATTCATCGGCCCATGTTGCGAAGTGTATCGGGCGCCCTGCCGGTTGCTGTTCGTTGCACTTTGGCATGCCCAGTGCCTTTTGCCAGCAATATTGCTCGCCCATTTTCAGGTTTATCGGATCAGGGCCTGACCTGCCCCCAAACTCACCCGGCCCTGTCTCCGCTGATGCGCCCTGGCCTTATGCGCCGGGGCGCATCACTTTTTTGATGGGCAGGCAAGCGCTATGCACTGCGCATGACAAAGCCGCCTACCGCCATGCTGGCTGCCGATGCGCCGCCCTGGGCCGCTGAGGCCCTTGCGGCCTTGGCGCGCCTTGACCCGCAGCTGGCGGCCATTCCCGAAGCCGTCGGCGCGCTGCCCTGGCGCCGGCGCGAAGCGGGCTTCGCTGGCCTGCTCAGAAGCCTGTGCGGGCAAATGATCTCCAATCAGGCGGCCACCGCCATTTGGGGGCGGCTTGCTGCCCTGCCCGGGGCGCTGACGCCTGCCGGCCTGCTGGCGCTGGAGGATGAGGCACTGCGCCAGGCGGGGCTATCGCGCCCGAAGGTCAACCATGCGCGCGCGCTGGCTGAGGCTTTTGCGACAGGGCAGGTTTCGGCGGAAGGGCTG
>Ga0315904_10011135_pt1 | contig 11525 bp, 8 predicted proteins | sample LakEriMetagenome_6_FD_203529 | JGI IMG/M metagenome (GOLD analysis project Ga0315904, IMG submission 203529) | Freshwater fungal communities from buoy surface, Lake Erie, Ohio, United States - Buoy 12 MA120 | ecosystem: Environmental > Aquatic > Freshwater > Lake | place: USA: Lake Erie, Ohio...
ATTACATCATCAACAAGCATATAGCTGCCACTGTGAACCTTCGCTTTGGGATTCAAACCGAACACCTGTTCTACGTTTTCCCAACGGTCAATTCGGTTTCGTCGCGTTTGGCTTTGGGTATATATTTTACGAATCACTATATCCGTGCGCATGGCACAGCCAAAAATCTCTGCCATTCCTGAGGCTATTGCTTCACTTTGGTTGTATCCCCTTTGCCGTTTTTTTCGTGGGTGTAAGGGCACAGGTATTATTCCATCAGGCTTGAAATTTGTGTTGTGTAGCAAGAGCTCTTGAGCAAATAAGCGTCCCAATGTACTAGCCAATTCTCGCCCTCCAAGGTATTTGATGTCGTGCAGTATTTTTTTTGAAATGCCTGTTTCCTGAAAGTAAATGAATGCGCTGGCATACGCAATAGGGATGCGCGCCCTGAAAAGATTCTCAACGGGATTTCCCTTTTGAAAGCCAAAGCCCGTTTTAGGCAGTTCTTGAAAGCAGTGTAAGCACAAGCCTTGTTCTCCTGTGACGAGCCATCGCTGGCATACATGACATACCCTTGGGTAAATCATGTCTTGTAATAATCTTAGGGGTTGCAGTATTTTCAAGTTATAAAAGTGTGAAATAAGAGTGCTGCAAATAAAACCACGCATCTCAAAAAACAAAATGCTGAATTCACAAGTTTACCTACGAAATTTGCAGCTCCATGTCAGCACGCACCCAACGAGATATACCGAAAGCCAGCTTGAACGCTGCGAACATTCGCAAATCCCTGAGAGTATTTACATTTATGAAATCCTCTGACCGTTGGCTCTTTGGATTGGGAACCGCATTCTTGGCCTTAACTGCTTTTGCTGCCATATTGTTCCCCATGTTGCTCGGAGATTTGGTGGACGGTGCCTTTGTGAAACCTATGCCCGGTAAAACAGGTTCACCTTCTGTAGACCAGTTGGAAACAACCGCATATTATTTCATCTATCTTTTCATTGCACAAGCGGTGTTCTCTTTTTTGAGAATATCCTTGTATGTTCGGGTTACAGAGAATCTTACCTACGGAATTCGGAAAGCCCTATTCAACAACATCATCATACAAAAGATGGAGTTTTTCAACGCCACACGTGTAGGAGATTTGCAAAGCCGTTTTAGCTCAGATATTGCCCAAATACAAGATACCTTCACCACCAATATTGCCATGTTTTTGAGGCAATTGTTGATCATTCTAGCTGGAGGTGTGGCCTTGTTTTTTGCTTCTAGTACCTTGGCGCTGTATATGTTGGCCACGGTTCCCGTTGTTGTGATTGTGTCGCTTATTTTTGGAAAATACATCCGAAAAATATCCAAACAAGTTCAAGATTTTACAGCCGATAACAATGTGGTAGTTGAAGAAACACTAAGTGGGATTCAGAATGTAAAAAGTTTTACCAATGAAGATTACGAGAAAGACAGGTATGGAATTAGCGCTGAAAAACTTCGCAAAGAGAGCATTTTCCGCGGCCTACTCAGAGGCGGATTTTCTTCATTTATTATCGTTTGCTTATTTGGCAGCATCGTATTCCTCATATTCATGGGCCTCACCATGGTACGCGCGGGTGAGATGAAAATTGGGGATCTGTTTGAATTTATGATGCTCACGGGTTTTGTTGGCGGCAGTATTGGCGGAATTGCCGAGCAGTTTGTGCAAATTCAAAAAACCATTGGCGCGGTAGAACGTGTAATGGACCTGATTGATCAGGAGGGTGAAGATTTTAAGACCCATAGTGAAACCGCCCCAATAAAAGGGGATGTTGAATTTAAAAATTTAGGGTTTTCCTATCCCGGTAGACCTGAGTATCCGGTACTGAAGGAAGTATGCTTGGCCGTGAATCATGGCGAATCCTTGGCCATAGTGGGTCCTAGTGGTGCAGGTAAGAGCACCCTGGTGAATTTGATGTATCGTTTTTATGAACCCACGTCGGGCGAACTATTGATTTCGAATCATCCTGCGCAGTTCTTTAATCTCCATCATTTACGCAGTCGTATGGCCTTGGTGCCGCAAGAGATCATGTTGTTTGGTGGAAGTATAGAAGAGAATATTCGATATGGAAATCCCAATGCTACAGATGATATGGTTCAAGCCGCTGCGGTACAGGCCAATGCGCATGACTTTATTCAAGGCTTCCCTGATGGATATAAGACATTGGTTGGAGATCGAGGAATTCGACTTTCAGGTGGGCAAAGACAGCGCGTAGCAATTGCCAGGGCCATTCTCCGAAACCCGGATATTTTATTATTGGATGAAGCTACTTCGAGCCTAGATACAGATAGTGAAAAACAAGTGCAGTCTGCCTTGCAAGAGTTGATGAAAGGCAGAACCAGTATTGTGATTGCCCATAGGCTAAGTACAATACGCAATTGCACCAAAATTGCAGTTTTGCGTCAAGGCACAGTAGCTGAATATGGCACCCATGAGGAACTCATGGCGCTACCCAATGGGATTTATAAACGTATGGTGGAGCAACAACAGGAACCCGATAGCTTTTTTGCCAATTCGTGAAATTTTCAAGCGAATAAATAGCGTTAAGAGTATTAAGAAATTGAAAAAGAAAAAAGTGTAGGTGTCTACTACATAAACAATTCTTCACCGGGTTTTTTCTTATTGCTATTTTTGTAACTTGGAAGTTTTGAGCTTCCTAAGGTCTGTAGCAATCGGGTTTTTACCCCAGTAAGCTTTTCGAGTCTTTCGCATACCTCAAAACCCAATTTGTCTAAAGCATTCAGGTGGGATTTTGAAATGTTTGGAACACCATTATTTTTTAAGTTAATGGTTTCAAAACCATCCAGTACCATCGTGCTCAACTGCCAGTTAATGATGGAAAGGTACGAGTCATCTTCTGTTTTAGGTAGTCGGTACAAGGGGATAAGCAATCGGCAATCCCCACAAATTACAGCGCTGTCGCGGCTGAAGCAAAAAGCACCCAACAAATGCGAACTGCTGCTTTTACAACTGCATACTTCAGCATGGTTGCCGTCAGCGCCAATGGTGCGGATTTGTAGCTTGCTTTGACATAGCGTTTCCAAACGTTCTATTTGTTTTACAACATATGAATTGTGGTGCTTTGCCTCCAAAGAATCTTTCTCTGGAGTGTAAGGCATAGATACAATTTTTTGACCGACAATAAATTGCGTGTGGCCTCCATTGGCAACTTGACCATTCTTATGGAAATTACTCATGAGCCAATTGAACTCATCGAGCATTAATTCCATCTCTAGGTCAGGTGAAATTTGTAGTGTAATTTCCTGAACATACATAGACGTGTTGATTATTTGGTGTGTAGGTTAAACGCATGAAGTAGTGTAAAATTGTATCAATTGGTTTGAAATTATTCACAATTGAATATGGGTTCGGTCATTTTTTCGTAAGTAATTGATTTGTATATGGTAAACAAATTGTCATAGTATTGTCATTTAGTAGGGGGTGCGTCTGCTTGCATCAAATACAAACCAAATTGCGTGCTCAATGAAGCTGAAATTCAAGATTTGGATTTTAATAGTTTGTATGGGGCAGTCTGCTCATATTGGCCATGCCCAAGATACGGTGTATGCCCGCCAGATCATTCAAAAACTGTGTTCTGAAGACTTGCATGGACGCGGATATTATAAGCAGGGTGCTCCCAAAGCTGCAGCGTTTATTCAAGAAGAAATGAAAAAAACAGCAGCAGTTCCGCTTCAAGCTTCATTTCTACAGTCTTTTGAAATGCAGGCAAATGTGATTCGAAGGGTAGAATTGACAATCAATGGAAAGATACTGGCTCCTGGCAAGGATTATCTGGTATCTGAAGATGCTCCCAGTTCTAGCATCCGCACAGATGGCCTGAGACCTGGGTACCAAGTTCAAGTATTGAACAATAGAAATATTGAGGATAGCGCATATCGCATGGGTTTGCTCAGCGATACCCGCAAACACTATCGATGGAATGTATTCAAATTGGATCCCACACTGCCTCTTGTTTGTATTGTAGATACCTTGTCAGCAGCCAATCAAAAAAAGTATGGTCGGTTTCTGAAACTCCTGAAACTGCATGTCCATACCGTATTTCTTGTCCAAAACAAACTCACATGGTCAGTAGCAGCTGCTCAAGTGCCCTATGTCTCTTTCGAGGTGCTGCGCAGCGCCTTTCCAAATAATATTGAACAACCACTTAAAGTAGCCTGGACAGTGAGGAGCAAGTGGCAAATATCCGAGCAGTATAATGTCGTGGGAACGATACTGGGTATAGAAAAACCAGATTCATTTTTGATGATTACCGCACACTATGACCATTTGGGTCAAATGGGAGAGGATGCCATTTTTTATGGCGCCAATGACAATGCGGCTGGTGTTGCCATGACCTTAGATTTAATGCGTTACTATAGTCTGCATCCTCCGCGCTATACCATAGTATTTATCGCGTTTGGTGGTGAAGAAGCGGGTTTATTGGGTTCTTACCATTACAGTAAGTTCCCGATGCATAATTTACTCGCTACACGCGGATTGGTAAACCTAGATTTGGTGGGCACTGGAGAAACGGGAATGACAGTGGTAAATGCCACGATATTCCCTCAAGATTTTGCGCTTTTGGAAAGCATAAATGCTGCGGACACATTATTACCTGAGATTAGAAAACGGGGTAAAGCGGCCAATAGCGATCATTATTATTTCTCAGAAATGGGGATTCCCTCCTTTTTTTGGTACCAAAGCGGACCGAGAAGCGCCTATCACGATGTGGTGGATGTGCCTGAAACACTAAGTTTGGCAGGGTATAATGCCACATTTCAATTGCTTACAAGATATTTTAGGGCAATAGAGTCCAAATAATTGCCAGAATTTAGACAGGGTGTTTGTTTTCCTCTTAGAAAGGAGTAAAATTTGTAGTTCATCCACTACCCATGCTCGGTTCAGTCATCAACTGGTATTTTAGACAGCGCTATGAAGATTTGCAGCAGCAAACCTTTCGTGCTGTTGAGGATCAGCAGGAATTGTTGGATTATCTTTTGGAAATGGGCTCGGAAACAGAGTATGGAGAGTCCTATGGGTTTAAGCAAATACGCAGTTATGAGAGCTTCCGAAAGCAGGTGCCCATTGTAGAATATGAGGATTTGCGACCTTGGATTGAACGAACCCTGAAAGGAGAACAGCGCTTGCTTTGGCCGGGTGAAATCACTTGGTTTGCAAAAAGCAGTGGCACCACGAGCAACAGTGCCAAGTTCATACCCATAAGCTATGAATGTTTGGAAGAAACCCATTTTCGGGGCGGCCGAGACATGGTAACACTGCATTGTGCGCAGCATTCAGAAACAAATGCATTTCAGGGCAAAGCGCTTATCATTGGCGGAAGTTATAGAACCAATCCTGAGAATCCCAAAAGCTTTTCTGGGGATTTAAGCGCAGTGTTGTGGGCGCATCTTCCGGCTTGGGCCAATTTGCGCAGCACGCCTGAGCCCAATATTGCCATGATGGAGAGTTGGGAAAAAAAACTAGAACCCATGGCACAGGCGGTGATTAAAGAGAATGTTACAAGTATTACAGGTGTTCCTACTTGGGTAATTGTACTGTTTAAGCGGGTGCTAGAAATTACAGGCAAATCCAATATTCATGAAGTTTGGCCCAATTTGGAAGTGTTTTTCCATGGCGGAGTGAACTTCAATCCTTACAGAGAGCAGTTCAAAAAGTTTCTTCCAGGCCCTATGAGCTATTTGGAAACCTACAATGCCAGTGAGGGTTTTTTTGGACTTCAATTTGAATCGGGATTTACTGAATTTACCCTGCTCACACATCATGGTATATTTTATGAATTCCAACCCTTAGGTGCTGGAAATGAAGATTGTGTTCCCCTTTGGGAGTTGAAACCTGGCGTGAATTACGCAATTATCATTTCTACCAACAGTGGACTGTGGCGCTACCGCGTGGGCGATACCGTTCGTTTTTCTTCTACTCAGCCCTATAATTTTAAAATCACGGGGCGTACAAGATTATTTATTAATGCCTTTGGTGAAGAGCTGATGGTAGAAAATGCCGATACTGCAATTACCGAAACGTGCCGAAAAACAGGCGCAACAATTGCAGATTATACCGCGGCTCCGATATACTTAAGCAGTGGCAGAGGCGGACACGAATGGTGCATAGAATTTATAGAGCCGCCCCATAATTTGGATGAATTCACCCAAACCTTAGACAGCGAATTGCGCAGATGCAATGGAGATTATGATGCCAAGCGCAAGGGCGATCTGGCCATGCATATGCCAGTCATTCATGCAGTACCTCAAGGGGTATTTCAAGCTTGGTTAAAGAAAAAGGGCAAACTAGGCGTGCAAAATAAAATTCCACGATTGAGCAATGACAGGCTTGTCATTGATGAAATTTTAAGCATGTCGCAACCCAGTAGGCCTTAGTTTGCTTCTTCCAAAGACTCACTTCTTAGACCGCTAGTGGGACCACGACTACAAGGGATATTCCGAAAGAATGTTCGAAATCCGGTCTTCTAACCTCTCATTGGTGTGGGCTTCACGCAGGCGGTCAACCAATATGGGAAAACAGAAGGGGGTGGGTTTGGTAGGGTGGGTAATGACCAACTGCATACCGCCAATTTTTTCAAGCGCAGCGCGCAATCGATGTTCTTCGAGTTGGTAATACAACGCCTCTTCTTCGGCTTGTTTTAACAACAGGTTGTTGGGCTCATAATCGCGAAAAACTTCATAAAACAATCTTGCATTGGCTTGTAAATGCTTGTTTCGAATTTGCTTATTTGGGAAACCTTTAAACACCAGTCCGCTGATAGTAGCAATATCATTAAAACGCCGGCGGGTTATCTCGCTATAATTTGTACTCGAATACAAGTCTGAAATAAGATTTGCCGTTGAAAACAAGTCTTCCTCTAGTCCTTCTTCCAACTGTATGGGTTTCGGGCTAAGGAGTTCAAAGCCATAGTCATTCATGGCTATGCTAAATGACTGCCTGCTGTTTAAACTCAGTCGATACGCCATGAGCATGGCCAAACCTTCATTCACCATGCGGCCTTCTAAGGGGTACATGAATACATGGTAGCCATCGTCATCCTCTGTGCATTCTATAAGCAATTCGTTTTCGGCAGGCACATGAGAACGTTCCTGTTGAATTTGGAATAGGGGTTTGAGAAATTGAACTTCTGTGTCTTGTAGTGTTTGATGTTTATAGATTTTTTGTTGCAGCAATTGCGATAATTCTGTGCTCAAGCTCATCCTTCCGCCTTGCCAGCTAGGCACAAGGCCTTTGGCTTTGGCTGCACGACGCACCCAAGCAATGGGGCCTTCAGTGCGAACCAATTCGAGTACTTTTCCCGCAAAAACAAAACAGTCACCAGGGCTGAGCCTACTTATAAAATACTCTTCTATACTCCCGAGTTTTTGGCCATTAGTAAATTTTATCATCATGCTTTGGTCATGGGGAATGGTACCAATACTCATGCGATGTTGCATGGCTGTTTTTCGGTTTAAAACTTTAAATCCAGCGTCTGTTTGCACAACCCTGTGGTACTCATCATATTCACCCAAGGAATCGCCGCCAAACTGCAGAAACGATAAAATCTGCTTCCATTCTTCAAGGGTAATGGATTGGAAAGCATGGGTCTGCTGCACCTCCAGATAGGTTTGTTTGTCATCAAAGCCATCTGAAACAGCTAGGGTTACGAGATATTGAATAAGCACATCAAAACAGCGTATCACTGGAATTCTACTTTCCATAATTCCATGGGCCATCGCGGTTTTGAGGGAGGCAGCCTCAAGGAGTTCTAGTGTATGTGTGGGTACAAACCAAATGTTGCTCGGCACCCCAGGTCGGTGTCCACTTCTGCCTGCCCGTTGCGCAAACCGCGCTACGCCTTTCGGACTTCCAATTTGAATGACCGTGTCTACCGGTCTAAAATCTACACCTAGGTCTAAACTCGAGGTACATACTACCGCTTTGAGTTGGCCCGCGTGTAACATGGTTTCCACCCAATTTCTTACTTCAGTATTCAGTGAACCATGATGAATGGCCATGCGCCCTGCCAGCGAAGGTTCTGCATCTAAGAGTCTTTGATACCAAATTTCACTTTGGCTGCGGGTATTTGTAAAAATCAGCGTGGTATTGCTTTGTTCTATGACGGGAATAATTTTATCCAAGAGTTTGATACCCAAATGGCCCGCCCATGGAAAACTATCTAAGCTATCGGGAAAAACAGTGTGGATGTGGGTGATTTTCTCATAATCTGAGCTGACGGTGCATACTTTCAGTGCTGCAGGGATGAGCACTTCACGGGCTTCTGCCATATTGCCAATTGTGGCGCTAATTCCCCAAGTTCTGAGCTTTGGGCAGATGCTGCGCAACCGGCTAATTCCCAATTCTACTTGCACACCCCGCTTGCTGCCCAGTAATTCATGCCATTCATCCACCACTACACAGGATAAATTCTTGAAGAATGAGGCATATCCTTTGGTAGCCAGCAACAAATGCAGGCTTTCAGGCGTAGTAACAAGGCATTGGGGCCTTTCAACCTGTTGTTTCTTGCGTTCTTTTATATCCGTATCGCCATTGCGCAATGCCACATACCAATTTGCACCTAACTGGTTACTTGCTTCTTGGATGGCGTTTCGAATATCCCCGCTGAGGGCTTTAAGTGGCGTAATCCAAAGTAAAAAAAGCCCTTTTTCATTGGGCATGCGCTGCATATGGTCAATAAGTGCAGGCAAAGCCAATGCATAGGTCTTACCGCTTCCTGTAGGTGCGTTGAGTAAGCCATGGTAGCCATTAAAGTACTTTTCAGCACATTCTTTTTGAAAGGCATGCGGTGTCCATGCGCGCTGTTCAAACCATGAGTGAAATACAGGTTGCCAGGATTTTTCTTTAGTGGACACCGTGAATCGTTATGGAGGAGGAATAAAAAGTTAAATGGGTCAGTGAACAGCCCGTTAAAACCATTTTCTTTTTTTCATAAACCAAACCATACCGCCTGCTATAGCAAGCATCACAACCCAGATATAGTAATATCCATTGGCCCATTCCAATTCTGGGAAATGTTTAAAATTCATACCGTACACGCCCACAATAAAAGTAAGCGGAATAAATATAGCACTAATTCCTGTGAGTGTTTTCATGGTATTGTTCAATACCAAATTTTGATTGCTATGGTTCAGGTCTGCCAAGTCGCGCAGCATTTCCCTTAGGTTTTCAAAATTGGATATTAGGGTGTTCAGATGGTCCATAATATCCCGGTACAGCGCTTGGTTGGACTTTTTCAAAAATTCGGGATGCTCTATGCGAATGCGCTGCATTTCCTCTTTCAGGGGTACCATGTATCTGCGCATCGTGTTCAACTCGGATTTGTGTTCCATAATCCGCTTCATGACACTTACAGCAGGTTTTTTAGCCATGGCTTGCTCGAGGTCTTCAATGGGTTTTCTATAGCCGTCGGTCACCGCCATGAATTCGTCCACTTGAGCATCTACGAGCAATAAGAAGAGATAATCAATGCCGTTTTTTGCCAAGCGTTTGTAGTTGTTCTCTAACCTTTGTCGAACGCTGTCAAAGGTATCTCCAGCTACATGGTCTTGAATGCTAATAAGCAAATTGTCTTTCACCAACAGGCTAAGGTGCTCTGTTACAAAACCAGTTTTGCCGCGCCGAAACATTTGGAGGGAAAGAAAGGCCAAATCTCCGAAGACTTCAAATTTGGGCAATTGATTGCTGCTATTCAGGTCTTCCACAAGGAGGGGATGCAAATGCAAAAACTCTTGAATTTCTGCAAAATGAGGTGTATCCGTGCCTTCTAGGTTTAACCAGGCGATGTGACCCGCTAGTTTAGACTGTAGATGGTCACAAGAACTATGTTCGGCTCTTGTATAGCTTTCCTCGTTATATAATATGAGTTCCGACATTTAGGAACTGATTGGTTTAGCCCTGAGGTTTGTCCGTTGGTGGCGTATTTCCCTGATTCCCTTTGCCTTTAAAGTCGCGCTGATCTCTGCTGCGGTTTCTGTTGTGGCGTGGGTTTCTGTTGTTTTGTCCCCCTGTGTTTTGTCTATCCGCTGGGGTTCCAGTTCCCTCTGGTCTTGGTGGACGATTTTCAGGATTGGGTCTGCGGTTATCATTTCGGTTTTGACCCTGATTTCTGTTTTGCGGAGGCCTATTGTCTCCAGGTCTTCCATCGCGACCTCTGTTATCGCGACCCTTTTGCTGCGGGCGGCTGCCACTGCGGTCATTGCGTTCACGTTTTCTTCGCAGCTCCTCTTCAAATTCATTGTCTTCGCGAAGCAATTCTTCATTGGTAATAGTATCTGCCTCTGCGCCAGAATTAGAGGGCTGTTGAATCATAGAGGCAGGAACCAGCTCCGACAAATTCGGTGCTTGTTTGCCTTCTTTGTTGGCTTCCATCAGCTCATTAACCTTATCTACTGTAAGTGGAATCCAAGCTTGCGCATCTTCGTAGGCAAACCACATCATGCGTTTCAGAATATCACTTTTGCGCGAGTATGCGGTACCTGAAACGGTGTCGATTTTTACAACTTTCGCCTTTGGAAACTCGTTCATCGATTCCACATAGGTGTCGAGTTCGAAGTTTAGACAACATTTCAATCTGCCGCATTGGCCAGCTAATTTTTCCATGTTGATACTGAGGTTTTGCACACGCGCCGCCCCGGTAGTAACCACTTTGTAATCGGTAAGCCAGGTGCTGCAACAAAGCTGTCTTCCACAATCTCCGATACCGCCAAGGCGAGACGCTTCTTCGCGGTAGCTGATGTGGCGCATTTCGATTTTCATGCGAAACTCATCTGCATAGCGGCGGATCAACTCACGGAAATCCACACGGCTTTCTGCCGTGTAGAAGAAGATTACCTTCCTTCCATCACCCTGAATTTCAATATCACTGAGTTTCATCGCAAGGTTCAGGTCGAACGAAATGGTTCTGGCCCTTTCCAGTGTTGGATTTTCCTTGGCTTTGTACTCGTGGTATTTTTCCATATCACGTTCTGAGGCCTTGCGAAGCACCTTTCTGATATTCTCAGAGTTTTCGTGAATATGATTCTTTTTTAGCTGAAGACGGACAATCTCACCTTGGGCGGAAATGGTGCCGATATCGGAACCTAACGCGCCCTCGGTAACCACATAATCTCCAGTATAAAGTTCTAGTCTGTCTGTATTTCGAAAGTACTCTTTGCGGCTGCCTTTAAATCGAACTTCTATGATATTGAATTTTTCAAAGTCATCGGGTAAATCCATGTCTTTGAACCAGTCATAAACGTTAAGTGCATTGCAGCCGCCTGTACCACAGTTCCCTTTGCTTCCGCAACCTGAAGGTGCTGAGCCGTCGGATTTGGTTCCACATGATGAACAAGCCATTTTGCTGTAATTTTAATTTTAATGAAATGCCTCTTGGCAAAAGGCAAAAATACATGAAAATGCTTCATGCTGCCCTTAGTAACGAAACTTAATCCTCAATAATATCTGTGCTCAGGTTTTCTTCCTCTTTGAAAACCCACAATTTTTGACCAATGAAGTTTAC
>Ga0315904_10011139_pt1 | contig 11521 bp, 10 predicted proteins | sample LakEriMetagenome_6_FD_203529 | JGI IMG/M metagenome (GOLD analysis project Ga0315904, IMG submission 203529) | Freshwater fungal communities from buoy surface, Lake Erie, Ohio, United States - Buoy 12 MA120 | ecosystem: Environmental > Aquatic > Freshwater > Lake | place: USA: Lake Erie, Ohio...
CCTTGTAGCTGGTTTCCTTCTCCGTCTTCACGGTGAGGTCCACCACGGACACGGTCGGCGTCGGCACGCGGAAGGACATGCCGGTGAGCTTGCCCTTCACTTCCGGGATCGCGAGGCCCACGGCCTTCGCGGCACCGGTGCTGCTCGGGATGATGTTGATCGCGGCGCTGCGGCCACCTTTCCAATCCTTCGCGCTCGGGCCGTCCACGGTCTTTTGCGTGGCGGTGTAGCTGTGGATGGTGGTCATGAGGCCTTCGGCGACGCCGAAACCTTCCTTCAGGAGAACGTGCACCACCGGGGCGAGGCAGTTCGTCGTGCAGGAGGCATTGGAAATGACGTGATGCTTGCTGGCATCATACTTCTCATGGTTCACGCCCATGACGATGGTGATGTCCTCTTCCTTGCCGGGGGCGGAGATGATGACCTTCTTCGCGCCAGCGTCGATGTGGCCCTGAGCCTTGCTGCGCTCGGTGAACAGACCGGTGGACTCGATCACGATGTCCACGCCGAGTTCCTTCCAAGGAAGGGCGGAGGGACCCGCACGCACGGCGAGGCATTTGATCTCATGGCCATCCACCACGAGGATGTCGTCTTCAGCCACGTCCGGGCTGCTCTTCTTGGAGTAAACTTCTTCCTTCGCCTTGCCCTGGGTGGAGTCGTATTTGACGAGGTAGGCGAGGTTGTCCGCGGGGACGAGGTCATTCACGGCGACGACCTGGATCTCTTTGCCCAGGAGGCCCTGATCACAGATTGCGCGAAAAACCAGGCGACCGATGCGCCCGAAACCATTGATGCCGATTTTGACCATAGTGTGTTCGATTGAGTTTGGAGTTTTGAGGGCCGCAGACCTAGCCCACGAGGGGGGCGTGTCAACCCCGCAGGCAAGCAGGAACCGGGCCGCCGCAGCACCCACAATCCAAAGGCCATGATCAGCTCGGAGCCTTTTTGCTCGCGCCGAAGTGACTCGCGCTTGGCGACTTGCCACAGAATCGCTAGCCTGATGCCATGAATCCGTCTCCGCTGCCTCTCGCCAACCGTTACGCGCGCTTTCGCGACGAGGTGTTTGGCGGCGTGATCACCGAAACAGCGCTGCCTGGCATTGAAGCCTCGTATTCCGAGCTCGACTGGCAAAGCCTGTGGTTTGCGGGTGCCTTCGGCGCGGCGTTCACCTCCACGGACGGGCAAAGCATCGCCATCACCGACTTTGGCACGTGGAACTCCGGCCCCGGGCCCGATTTCACCGGCTGCGCGATCACCGTGAAGGGCGAAATCCTGCGCGGCGACATCGAACTCGACACCGACGCACGCGATTGGGAGCATCACCACCACGGCGCGAATGCTGACTACGACCGCGTCGTGCTCCACCTCGTGCTGCGGGCACCGGAGCAGCGTTTTTTCACCCGCACCAGCCAGCACCGCGAAGTGCCGCAGGTCGTTCTGACGCCGCAAATGCTCGCCAGCGACGCCAAACCGCAGCGTGGACTCGCTGCGGCACGTTTAGGCCGCTGCTCGACGCCGCTGGCAACGATGGAACTCGCCAAAGTGGCCTCCATCATCGAATCCGCTGCGCAGTTTCGGCTCGAAAAGAAGTCCGCGCGGCTTCACCGCCTCGTTTCGGCCCAAGGACGCGAACAGGCCATTTTTCAGGCGCTCGCGCAGACGCTCGGCTATCGCAACAATCAGCAGCCCTTCGTGCTTTTGAGCCAAAGACTGCCTCTGAAGCGACTTTTGAAGCAAAGCGCGGCTGAACGTGAAGCGCAGCTTTTCGGCGTCAGCGGCTTCCTGGAAAAAATCCGGCTCGAAGACACCGAAGGTGCCACGCGCGGCTATGTGCGCCAGCTTTGGTCTGAATGGTGGAAGCAGCGCGACACCTGCGCCCGCTGGCTGGAGCCGCCGCAACTCCCTCGCTGGAATCTCGCCGCCACACGCCCCGGAAATCATCCGCAGCGCCGTCTCGGAGCCCTCGCGGCCATGCTTTCGGAGTGGAAGAAAATCTGCACCCCGCTGGAAGACTCAACGCGATGGGTGAAGGCCGCGTGGTGCAGTGCCCTTGAGTCGTTGAAGCACGACTTCTGGTCCACGCACTACACCCTCACCGCTGAGCCCGCCGCCAAGCCGCTTGCCCTCATCGGCGAGACGCGCGTGCATGAAATGCTCGCGAATGTCGCCTATCCACTGCTCGTGCCGGAGCGCACGCGCCTCTGGGCTGAGTATCTCGAACTCCCCGCCCTGCTCGATAACCAAAAACTCCGCCGCGCCACCCAGCGCCTCTTCGGCGACGAAAATCCCCGCGCCGCCGACTTCCAAACCAAGCTCCACCACCACCAAGGCCTGCTGCAAATTTATGAGGACTTCTGCCTCGAAGACGACAGCGCCTGTGCCGATTGTCCTTTCCCGGAACGCCTCAAGGATTGGTCGTGACCTTTTCCCACGTCAGCTCAAAGCGCTTCAAATATTTCTTCAGCCTGTCCGCATCATTCATCTTCGAGCGCTTCGTCCGTGAAACGGCAAAAAGCTTCCTCCCCGCATCGGATAGCGTCTTCGACTCCCGGCAGGTCTTGATCACAAACTCAAGCTGCACGCGGTCAAACGGATCGATCTCGTAGAACGAACTTCCAAGTTCGTTTTCCCCACCGACATCCCGCCACCCCTCACGCAACCTCGCCACTTCCGCCTCCACGCACGCCACCGTGATGCGACCCTTCGGAGCCAGCGTGGCCATGCGGGTCACCGCAGCATTCAGATCACGAAAATTCGCGCTCCATTTCGCTTCCGGGCCTTTGGCGAACTTTAGAAAAGCCTCCCGCGCCTCCTTATTCATCCTCACCTGCCTCCGGTGCGATTTCGCATACCTATCCAGCTCGAAATCCAGATTCGCGGCGATGTCTTCCCGACGCTCCGCGAGGCTCGGAAGCGTGAAAGTCCACAAATTGATCCTCGCGAGCAAATCATCCCGAAATTTGCCAGCCGCCACCTGCGCTCGCAGATCGCGATTCGTGCCAGCGATGAGCTGAAAGTCGCTATGCACAGCCTTGTCGCTGCCCAGGGGCAGGAAGGTTTTGTCCTCGAGTGCTCGCAGCAGCATCGCCTGCTCGTCGAGGCCGAGTTCGCCGATCTCATCGAGAAAAATCAGGCCTTTGTCGGCCTCTTTGAGCAGTCCGGGCCGATCCGACTGCGCACCGGTGAAGGAACCGCGTTTGTGGCCAAACAGCGCCGACATTGCCTGATCACCGCGCAGCGTGGCGCAGTTCACCTCGACGAATCGACCGCTCAATCCGGCCCGTGAGCGTCGCAGGTCGTAAATACGGCTCGCGAGCATCGATTTGCCCGCGCCGGTCGGTCCCATGATGAGGATCGGCGCTTTGGAGTTCACGGCGACGAGCTCGATCTGCTCGATGAGCTTGTTGAAGCCTTTGCTCTTCGTGGCGATGCCGCTTTTCAGGAAATCCAGCGTGCGCTCCTGCTCCTGTGCAAAGCGGGTGGAGAGGCGGTCATACTTCGACAAATCGATGTCGATGATTTCGTAGCGCCCGGAGGCCTTCGCATCGCGTCCGCCTTCGCGCGACGGCGAGGTTTGCAGCAGCCGAGCCGGTATGAAGTTCGCCTCATTGAGCAAGAACCAGCAAATCTGCGCCACATGAGTGCCCGTGGTCAGGTGGATGAGGTAATCCTCCTTCTCCAGCTGGAAATCGTAGCCGCGCACGAAGTCATAGAGCCGCTCATACACCTCCTGAAAGTCCCACGGGTCCTTCAGCGCGAACTCATGCACCACCACCTCCGTCTCCGGCGAAACCTTCGCGATGTCCGCGACCACGCTTCTCGCCAGATCCGCAAACTTCGGCTCCACGAGCAGTTCCAGCCGCGAAATCAGCAAATCCTCCTGCTGACACATCGCCACCGTCGGCCGCCATTTCGACCACCTTTCCGCGCCCTGAGCGCGGTCCAAAGTGGAGCCGAGGAAGCCGAAAGTGATGATGGGTTTAGCTGAAGCCATGAATCGGATAATCCACTAGCTTACCGGATAAACAATCAGGATTTATTTGGTGTCATGGCACGACCCAGAAATTGCCCGAAAAATTTTCTTCGCTTGTATTTACAAGGCTTCCAGCGTCATCCGCCCCCTCCGTGCCAGGTTTTGGCACGCGGCTAGCAATACCTCCTTCCGTCCTCCGACTCCATGCAGCGACTGAAGCGATACGCCCAAGGAAGCTGCCCATCGGTGAGGAGGGCGAACTCTAGTAAAGGGCAACCTTGGGGTGCGAATCCCTATCGACATAAACCTTCCCGGATGGCCGGGGTGAAAGTCTGCTCCGGCAGATGGACACGACGGCCTGATGACTCTGCGAGCTGTCTGGCAGCGTGGCGATGTCCGCCGCGTGCGGGCCATTCAGCTCCCGTCAGCGGGCCGCCAGCCATCCGGGAAGGACATTTTCAACCATCCAATCACCATGAACACCTTCATCTCCACCTTTCGTCCTGCCGCTGGATTCAGCTTTGTGATCCAGGACCACGAAACCGCGCTGCTCTTCCAGCATGGCCGCTACCTCCGCGCCCTTGAGGCGGGAAAGCATCGCCTGTGGGCTTCCGGCCATGAGGTGAAGCGCATCGACAACCGCGAGCAAATGCTCCTCGTGCATGGCCAGGAACTCCTCACTGCCGACCAGGTCGTGCTGAAGGTCTCCGCCGTGGCGACTTTCCGCGTCGCCGATGCTCTCACGATGCACCGCGCCACGCTGGATGCCACCGTCGTGCTTTACAGCGAAGTCCAGCTCGCTCTGCGCCAGATCGTGGCTGTGGAGACCGCCGAAGCCTTCCTGCAACAGAAAGCCGGACACGGAGCCAAGCTCCTCGAACTCATCACCGACCGCGCCCAGTCTCTCGGCCTCAAAGTGGACCGCATCGACATTCGTGACGTGATGCTGCCTGCCGACCTGAAGCGCAGCTTCATGTCCGCCCTCCAGCAGCGTCAGGAAGCCCAGGCCGGCCTCGAAAAAGCCCGCGCCGAAACCGCCGCCCTCCGCACCCTCGCCAACGCCGCCAAGCTCATGCGCGACAACCCCGAACTCCTCCAACTCCGCTACCTGCAAACCCTCCAGGAAGTCGGAACCGGCATGGGAAACACGCTGGTGCTTGGGCTGACGGACTCGGATAAGCTGAAAACCTTCAAAGATTGACCAAAACCCAAACCACAACGACTCGATGAATACAAAAGCAGCCAAGCAACCGGTAACGAATGAGGACGCTTCCAAGTACTGCGCCGGCATGGAAGAGATAAAGCGCCGTGTCGATGTGATAAGGGGCCTTCTTGGCCGCACTTATACAACAGGCTACAGCGCTACTGACATTGAGAGTGTTTACCTCCAATTTCGGAAGGTTCTCGAGCTGATCGCTCTTTCGTCGATGTTGTTAAACAAAGAAGAGTATTCGAAGCAACACAGCAAATTTGCCAGCCATTGGCACGCCAATCGTATTCTGAGCGACCTTGAAAAGATCAATCCAGATTTTTATCCAACCCCAAGCCGACAAGTTATAGAACAAACGACGGGAAAGGTTCTCAAGGTCGAGCCAATTACCGAAGGGCATCTCACGAAGGATGACTTCGCCAACTTGTATGAAATGTGTGGCGGTATCCTTCACGCATCCAACCCATTCAAGCCACCTCAAGACTTGGCGAGGTATCAGAGTGAGGCCGATTCATGGCTTCGCAAAATCATGACTCTTTTGGGCCATCACCAGGCTCAGCTACTCGACAAAGACTACCAGCTTTGGGTCATTATGCAGACTCAAGGCACCAATCAGGTTTCCGCGTTTACCATGCAAAAGGTGACACAATAGGAGTCTAAACGGAAGTCGCAGGGCGACCTAGCCTAGCGCTCAGATCTCCGTTCAACCCCCACAGATCTACCATTTGCAGTTTGGTGCATTTCGCTCGCCGAAAGCATCGCTAACTCCACTCACCTATGTCCCCATCCCCCTTCCACATCACCGGCGAAGCCGAAGCCATCCTCCCCGCCCGCAACAATGCCGGAAAACCCATCACCGTCATCGGGACGGAGGCGATTCGCGCGGGCTTTGATCCTTCCTGCATCGAGCAGGCGCTGAACTCGCGCTCGGCTCCGGGCGTGACCGATCTCGTGCTCAATCCCGATGCGCACAGCGGTTACGGAGCACCGGTGGGCTGCGTGATGGTCTCGCCGACGCACATTTATCCAGGACCGGTCGGCGTGGACATCAAGTGCTCCATGTCCCTGCTCCAGATGGACATCCCCGCCGATGAAATCATCGACAAAACCATCCGCCGTCGCCTCATCGACGCCATCATCGAGCGCACGCCGACCGGCGCGGGCCGTGGGCAGCGCGAGGCGAAAAAGTCTCGCCGCGTCTCCGCCGATCTCGGCGTGCAGGTTTGCACTGAAGGCGCGAGCCGAAGCGTGTGCGAAGCCCTCGGCATCCCGCCCGAGTGGGCGCAGCGTTGCGAAGACAGCGCCCACCTCGGCCACGATGGAAACGTCTCCACGCTCCACGAGCGCCTCGACAAAATACGTGCCTTCAACGGCTTCCCCGGCTTTGAAAACAAAATGACCCAGCTCGGCTCCTACGGTGGTGGAAACCACTTCGGTGAGTGCGAGGTCGTGCAGCTCGCCGACGACGCCGACATGCGCCGCACCGCCGAGGTCTTCGGCCTGCGGGACAATCACGTCGCGTTCCTCAGCCACTGCGGATCTCGCGGATTCGGGAACATCCTCGCCCAGCGCCAATTTAAGGCCCTGGAAGGCTTCTTCCGCACCTGGGGCCTCGCTTTCCCAGCCGAGGACAAACAGCTCGTCTATGCCCCGCTCGGAACACCCGAGGCCGACGCCTATCTCGACGACATGGCGCTCGGCGCGAACTTCGCCACCGTGAACCACATGCTCATCAATGCGCTCGTGCTGGAAGCCTTCCAAGAGGTGCTTCCCGGCACGAAAGGCCAGCTCGTGTACTTCATCAGCCACAACATCGCGCGCCAGGAAGTCGTGAACGACCAGCTCGCCTGGGTCCACCGCAAAGGCGCCACGCGAGCCTTCCCCGGCGGCCACCACGCGCTCAAAGACACGCCCTTCGCCGCCACCGGTCACCCGATCCTGCTCCCTGGAAATCCACGCGATGGCTCCGTCGTCATGGTCGCCAAGCCCGATGCCGTGAAAAGCTGCTACAGCGTCAATCACGGTGCCGGTCGCTGTATGGGCCGCAAAGCCGCCGCCCGCAATCTCAACCAGCAGGAGGTCAACGCCGACTTCGAAACCCACGACATCCTCTACAACGCCCGCCAATACCCCATCGACGAAGCCCCCAACGCCTACAAAGACTTCCAAGAAGTCCTTCACAGCGTCGAGTCCGCCGGCCTCGCCCAGCAGGTCTGCAAACTCAAAGCCCGCTTCGTCATCAAAGACGCGGCGGAGGCGGATGATTGAAAACCGGAGCGCGAGTATGCTCTGCTACTCGCCATTCTTTCCTGACGCGTGCGCGAAAGGAGAAAATGGCGAGTGGTCTCCGACACACTCGCGCTCCAGCTATCGACCTCAAACCTGATCAGGAGAAGAAATCGTCCAACCTTATGCACCACTCCAAGACGCTCTATCTGACGTTGCCATCCTGTTTTCGCCAAGTGCTCGCCTACTTCGAGGTGAATTGCGTAACTGCATGCTGCGGACTGGACGCCTATGATTTCGATCCCATTTACGCGAGCCATGCACTTGCTGCGAACGGATCGGCATTTGTTGAAAGCGCCAGGGACGAACTCGCCTCGCTGATCGTGCAAATCCGGGGTCTTCCTGAAGACTGGGGAGTACAAAGCGGTGAAATGAACGCTGTATGGTCGAAGAACGAGGCGTTGGCTTTCTTTGAGATGATTGAGCGGGACATTCGCCAAGGACTTGAGATCGGGGCCGTGGCCCCGGAAGACTCATACCCGCGTAACGACCCGCTTCAAAGGTTCAAACGTTGATGATCGCGGCAACGCTCAACAGCTCACTGCTCGGCCTGCACACGATCACATCAATCGGCGCGAGTCCGTCCACACCATGCACCACGTTCTTTGGCTCGGCATCGGCTACCAGCACGCTGTCCTCGCTGCGATACCACACATCTCCAAATCTCGTCCGATGAAGCACGAAACGACGCTCCAGCATGAAATCCGCGATTTCCTGCCTCGTGGCCGGTTTGCCGAGGAAGATTGGCTGACTGGTCACGACACGGGAATTTCGTCCCGAGCCGTGAAGGCCATGGATTTGCCAATCGAGGCCAAAAAGCTCCACCGTGAGCCGGATTCGCTCGAGGTATTGATCCAGCGTCGCAAACCGGTCCGGGCCAAAAAGCCGGCCAAACTCACCGGGATGAGTGGCCTTGATCGCTCGGCCATCGCTCGAAAACCAAACCTCGTGCTCCGAGCCCCTGGTTTGTCCAAAACCCGCTGGAAGCTCGACTGGGTTCATGCGCGGGATTTCCACAATCTCCGCCAGAACGGCAGGCTGGACTCAGTATCGCGCCCGACCTTCTCAAAGAGCTTCACCTGCTCGTTCCAGGCCTCGCGAGTCACTGCCGGCTGCTCACGAACCATCCGCGCCAGACGCTCGCGGTCGGCGTGGCAAATCTCTTCAATGCTGGCAAGTCCGGCTGACATGTCCTGAGACTATCTGAACCCTATTTCTTTCGCAATGAGCAAAACCAACACCTCCATTCTCTGCATCTCCGGCGAATCCGGCGGCGGGCAGTTGCTGCGGTCTTCGTTGTCGCTGGCGCTGGTCACGGGGCGGGCGTTTCGGATGACGAACATCCGTGGGAAGCGACCGAAGCCCGGGCTGATGCGCCAGCACCTCACCTGCGTGAAAGCGGCGGCGGAAGTCTGCGGCGCGGAGGTCGAGGGGGCCGATCTCGGCTCCACGGAACTCGTTTTCCAGCCTGGGAAGGTCACGGCTGGCGATTACGCCTTCGCCATCGGCTCTGGCGGCAGCACCACGCTCGTTTTGCAGACGCTTTTGCCTGCGCTGCTTCATACCGAGTCCTCCAGCACGCTGCGCATCGAAGGCGGCACGCACAATCCGATGGCTCCGCCGTTCGAGTTCATCGAGCAATGCTTCCTCCCGGTGATCCAGAGCATGGGCGTCGATGCCACGGTCACGCTGGAACGCCCCGGCTTCATGCAGGCAGGCGGTGGCGTGCTCACGGCGGAAATCGGGCCGATCAAGAAATGGAAGAAGCTGAAGCTCACCGAACGCGGTGAGCCGGTAGAGACCTTTGGCCGCGTGCTTCATGCGCACCTCGGTCGTGAAATCGCCGAGCGGGAGATCGTGACGGCCGCCAAACTGCTCGAATGGCCGACCAATCACATCGACCTGCGTTATGCCAATGACAGCACCGGTCCCGGCAATGCCATCCTGCTCGGCGCACGCTTCGCGAACGTGTGCGAGATCAGCACCGGCATCGCCCAACTCGGCAAATCCGCCGAAGCCGTCGCCACGGCTGCGGCGAAAGGTCTGCGGGGCTATTTGGCGTCCTCGGCACCGGTTGGTGTGCATTTGGCAGATCAATTGCTGCTCCCGATGGCTCTCGCCGGCGGCGGCGTGTTTCACACGCTGTCGATCACGGACCACACACGGACGAACATGGCGCTTATCGAGCAGTTTTTGCCGGTGAAGTTCAGCGTGGAGGAAATCGGGCCGGGCGTGAAGGCGGTGAGGGTCACTTCTTGATGAAGGATGGGCCGGAAGGCTGCGTTTCGACGGCATGCGCCCCCTGCTCGCTCTTCTCCTCGTTTCGTCGTCTTTTGCCGCGGATCTGCCTGATCCGGCTCAAATCAGCGCGGCGATGAAAAAGGCTGTGAATTACGCCCACACGCATCTGGCGCGTGAGGGCGGTTACGCGTCGTCTTATGATAAAGACGGCAAGATCGGCGAGACGGAGCATAGCGAGTCGCCGACGATCATTTCCATCCAGCCGCCGGGAACGACGACGATGGGACTGGCGATGCTGAGGGCGTTTCGGGCAACGGGGGATGAATCCATGCTCAAAGCAGCGCGCGATGCGGCCGGGGCGCTCATCAAGAGCCAGCTCGCGTCGGGTGGTTGGGACAGCGACTTCGACTTTGATGCCGAAAAGATGAAGAAATACCACCTGCGCTCGCAATTCGACGCCGGGGACAAGGAAACCGGCAAACGCCGCAATTCATCGACTCTGGACGACAACAAGACGCAGTCTGCGCTGCTCTTTCTCGTCGAGATCGCCAGCGAGCCCGCCTTCAAAGACGATGCGGCGCTGCAAAACGCGAAGAAGGCCGGGATGGACGCGCTGCTCGCCGCGCAAGCGCCGAACGGCGGCTGGCCGCAGCAGTTCAGCGGTCCGGCGGATGCCTCCGCAGCGGTGAAAAAGGCCTCCTATCCCGAGACTTGGAGCCGCACCTTCCCCAAACAGAACTACGTGAGCTACTACACGCTGAATGATGGCAACCTCAGCGAGATCGCGAAGGTGCTGATGCGTGCGCACGAGCTGGAAAAGGACGAGCGCTACCTCGCGGCGCTGAAGAAGCTCGGGGACTTCTTCATTCTCGCGCAGATGCCTGAGCCGCAGCCGGTTTGGGCCATGCAGTATGATCACGACATGCATCCCGCGTGGGCGCGGAAGTTTGAGCCGCCTTCCGTGACCGCTTACGAGACGCTGGAGGCGATGGAAACGCTCCACGACATCTGGGTGCTGACCGGCGAGGACAAATACCTCGCGCCGATGAAGGCCGCTCTCGCTTGGTATGAGCGCTCGAAGCTGCCGGATGGCACGCACGCCCGTTTCTACGAGTTGCAGACGAACAAGCCGCTGTTCTTCGTCAAAGACAGCTACGAACTCACTTACGACGACAGCAAGCTGCCCACGCATTACTCCTTCAAAGACGAACGGCAGGACGACATCGATGACTTCAAAGAAAGGCTCGCTGAAAGCCGCGAGGAGCTGCTCGAAAGACAAAAAGGCCCGCAGGATGCCAAAGGCTGGACCAAACGCGCCAAAGGCGTGGCCGACAAAGCCCGCAAAGCCGCGGAATCGCTCGACACCGAAGGCCGCTGGCTGAAAAACGACCGCATTGATGGCAGTGAGTTCACCAAGCACGTCAATGCGATGGCCATGTTCGTCGAAGCGATGAAAAAGGCGCAGCCTTGATCTAAAAGGCGGCCAGCGTCGCAAGATCGGCTCACAACTCGTTCGAGGATTCGTGCCGTCTGGCATCTTTTGTTCTGTAGAGGAGACGTGATGATCCGTCTGCTATTCCTGTGGTGCCTGATGACTTCCTGCCTACGCGCAGACGAGTGGTGGGCGTGGACCGCGCTGGAATACTGGCAGACGCCGGCGAGCAAAGCATGGGTGTTTCTCGGCAACCGCGCGGATGCGGGCGATGGTTCGCCGATGCAGATCGTGAGTCCGCGTTTCAAGCATGCGCTGCAACCGTGGCTGGATGCCGGAGTGGGCCTTTCGCTGCTGAACCTCGAAAACACGCGCACGG
>Ga0315904_10011140_pt1 | contig 11520 bp, 9 predicted proteins | sample LakEriMetagenome_6_FD_203529 | JGI IMG/M metagenome (GOLD analysis project Ga0315904, IMG submission 203529) | Freshwater fungal communities from buoy surface, Lake Erie, Ohio, United States - Buoy 12 MA120 | ecosystem: Environmental > Aquatic > Freshwater > Lake | place: USA: Lake Erie, Ohio...
GAAGGTGAGTGCCTTCATGGCCTTCACCTCGTCGGCGTACGTCATGGCGACGACCTTGGCGGTGCGCCCGTAGTACTGGTTCTTCAGGTCTCGCAGGCCCTCGACGTCCTCGAAGACGAACACGACACGTCCGTTCTGTTCGCGGACGGCTTCGACGAACGGGACGGCGGCGACCTTGAGGTAGGCGGCGTAGTACAGGTCGGATGTCCGGTAGCGTCCGGTGCCGGTTCCGTGCATGGGTGTCCCTGTGTGGGGTTCCGATGGGTGCGAAAAAAGGGGGGTGACGACACCGCCCCATGGTGGGCGGGCGTCACCCCCCTTCCGGGTGCCCGATCCGGGTCCGGATCAGGTGAGGACGTTGCCGCTGTCGTCGTAGACGACGAGGGCGCCGCCGGTGGTGCCGTCGTACTCGAAGGTCGCGCTGGAGAACCCGGCGATCTGACCCTCGGCGATGCTCGAGTAGAGGGCGCTGCCCTCGTACGTCGCGCGGTACTGGCCGCTGGTGAACGACCCCAGGCTCGCACCGCCGGCCACGCCGCCGACGACGCTGCCCGACGGGAGGACGTACTCGGCCCCGGCCAGGACCTTGAGGAGGTCGGCGAGGACGCCGTCGGAGCCGTTGGCGTTGAGTTGGGTGCCCGCGCCCGCACCGGCCGCGACGAGGGCGGCGTTGACGACGGCGAGGGTGACCGCGCTGCCCGCGTTGACCAGGGCCGCGATGGCGACCGCAGCCGCGTTCGCGACGGTGACGGTGATGGTGACGTTGGCGACGTTGTCCTCGACGTGGTCGATCAGGTACGCGGCGATGCCCTTGTACTCGGCGACGGTGGCGTTCGCGACGAGGGCCGCGAGCGTGTCGTTCTGGAACCGGTTGACGTACTTGGTCTGGCCGGCGGGGTCGAGGACCTGGTTGCGCTGCGAGGTGTTGGGCCACAGGTCGAGGACCTGAAGCGTCCCGTTGGGGATGTCGCTGCGGCGGAGGCAGATGAACGGCATGGGGGACTCCTGGGATGTGGACTGTGGGCGGGCACCCGTCATGCGGCGGGTTATAGGGGCTCCATCGTCTACTGCCGTTTCAGTTGACGATCCCGTTGATGAGGGCGCAACGGATCTCGAACGCGGCGGTGCCGCCGTCACCCCGGACGATGATGTCGGTGACGGACGAGTCGTAGAAGATGTCGGAGTCGCCGGGTCCCATCGAGATCTCCGGCTGCCCGTCGTCGAACGAGAAGTACAGGGTGTTGCCGCCCCCCGGCTCCGCGTTGCTGATGCGGATGTTGGTGGAGTACCGGGGCAGGGCGAGGTGCATGGCCCCGACGGGGGGGATGCCGGTCGGCGTCCCGGCGACGTTGGGGGCGGTGCCGACCAGCGACATCGTGGGGCGCGGGGTGTCGTAGAACATCGGGGGCGGGACGGCCAGGATGGGTCCCCACGGGCGCTGGACGCCGGCCGCGTTCACCTCGGCGACGCGGACGTAGAACTGGTTGGGGTCGTGGGGGTACGTCCCCGCCGGCTGCCAGTAGTCCTCGACGTCGAAGAACACGTAGGTCAGCCCCCGGTTCGTGCCGTCGGTGGTGCCCCACCGACGCTTCACGATGGACGGTGACCGGTACCACCCGTTGCGGGGCACGGTGAACGCCGTGTTCGGGGCGGAGAACGCGTCGTCGATGGTGTCCGTCACCGAGAACACGAACGCCGACACGTCCGGGCCCGGGTCGCGGATGGACATCTCGACCCGGTTCGGGAAGCGGGACAGCAGTCGCGGGATGGTGCTCAAGGGTCCGTCTCCTCACCCCGCCGGTGGGGATAGGACGGCTACCGCACCAGGACGCGGGGGTGTGCGGCGGGGCCCTCGCCCCGGACGTACGGCTGCAGCCACTTCGCGACGAGGTGGTAGGTCCGGGTCGCGCCTGACTTGGTGGTGACGGTTCGTGTGCCCAGGGACTTGCGCCCGGCGGGGTCCACGACCCAGTACCGGTGGACGTGTCCCAGGACCACGTGGCCCGACACCGTGCGGGGCGGGTTGGGCTGGACGGGGGCGTCGGGGTCGGCGGGGATCCGTCCGCGGTCGTGGTCGGACAGGTCCCACACGCGGTGCGGGTGGACGCTGCGCCCCTTGCGGTGCTGGCGGTCGCGCTCGCGGCGGGCCTTGCGGTCGCCCCCCACGAACTCTGGGCGCGTGGGCTCGGCGGACTCGCGGATCTCCGTGGTGTTCTGGAGGAGGAACAGCAGGTTGGACGTCACCCGGGTCAGTTCGGCGACGCCGATGGGTCCGCCCCGGACGTAGAGCGGCATCCCCGGGACCAGGTTGAAGAACACGACCATGTCGTCCCGCTTCCACCCCTCGCCCCGCTCGATGCGGTCGGCGAGGTCGGGGGCCTTGTCCTCCCCGATGCCGACGACGGAGATGCCCCGGACGACGCGGTACATGTGCCGGTCGGACTCGGAGATCGCCGTGATGGCCCCGTCGGACTGCGACCCGTCCAGGGGGACGTAGATCTCGTTGACGGTCAGGAACATGCCCTCGATCCGGTACGGGTCGGACGGGTCGTTCCCGACGTCGAACACCGGGGGCATGGACACGTACATCCCGTCCGCGGGGATCTGCGGGAGGAGGTCGAACGTGGCCATCGCCGGTTCGGTGTGTGCGACCGACCAGGCGAGTTCACCCTCGAGGGTGAACACCGGGCAACCGGACCGCTCCCACCGGTGCAGCGCCCAGTACAGGTACGGGGACATGTGGTCCGCTTCCCGGTTGCCGGACATCTTGCGCATGATGGCGATGCGGTTCGCCATCTCGTGGGCGTCGATCGGGTCCGACCCCGACCTGAGCATGTCGAGGACCCGGCCCATCGGACCGCCGAGGACCAGTTCCGGGTAGGTGATCGGGTGGTGCGTCGGCATCGGTGGCCCCCCATGCGGACCGGTACACCGCCGACGGGGCGGGTCGGACCCGTCAGGACTTCCCTGCGCGCTCCTTGCGGACGACCGTGTCGTAGGACGATGCGTCCTTGCCCTTGGAAGCGGCGAGCTTCTGGGCCTCGGCCCACGAGCCGACCCGCTCCCCGTCCACGTTCGGGGCGAGGGTGACGGACGGGGCGTCGCGCTTCAGTGAGTCCTGCCGCGAGTCGAGGCGGCGGTTCTTGTGCGCCATCTGCCCGGCGATGCGGATGTTCTTGCCCGTCCACCCGTCACCGGACAGGATGAACCCGGCGCCGAACGAGACCTTCTTCTTCGCAGGAGTCGTGCCGCACTCGGGGCACGCCTGGGGTTCGTCGCACTGCGACATGCGGAGCAGTCGCTCGAACTCGTGGGAGCAGGACTCGCAGCGGTACTCGTAAGTCGGCACGGGGATCGGCCCTCCTGTGGGGACACCCTACCGCCACTTCGCGTCGGCCCGTTCCATCAGCGCGACCTCGACCTCCCCGTGGGGGTCGACGGGGCGACGGGTCCGGCGCTCGAGTTCGGCCATGCTGCGCAGGGGCAGGACGTCGGACCCCACCGTCAGGTAGTCCCCGTCCACGGTGACCCCGGGGATGGACTCGACGCCCTCCAGGGGGTCGTGGTAGCCCCGGTCGCCGACGTACAGCCGGTAGCCGTTGTCCCGGGCCAGTTGCAGGATGGCCCGCGTCGTCAGTTCGGCGAACCGACGGTCGTACTCGATCGAGTAGACGAACGTGCCGACCCCGGGGGCGTCCCGCAGGAACGCGTGGCCGTACACCATGTCGTCGTCCGGGTCGGACGCGAACGCCCCCGGGTCGTCGAGCACCGCCCGGTCGTACACCGTGACGAACGTCTCCCCGTCGGACATGACCATCGGCCGGGGTGCGGCGGGCCGGGGTGCGGCGGGCCGGGGTCGCCGTCCCGGCAGGTCCGCGAGGATCTCGCGGACCCGTTCGGGCGTCATGCGCCCGTCCCGGACCATCTGCGTGTACCACCCGAGGGACAGGAACTCGCGGACACGGTCCGCCCACACGGACTGCATCAGGGCGTTGCCCGCACCCGTCATCCCGCCGGACCCGAACGACGGGTTGAGTTCGTGCCACACCTTCGACAGGATGGCCCCGATGCCCCGTCCGCGTGCATCGCGGGCGACGGCGATCAGGGTGGCCCCCCACTCGTTCTGTGCGACGCCGAGGATGCGTCCGGCGGAGTCCGCGACCACCAGGTTCACCCCCTTGTCGGGGACGGGCTGCTTCTCCGCCCGCAGCGTCATCGGCTCGCCCCCGTGGACGAACCGCCGCAGGACGACGGGGTACCGCGTCGCGGTGCGTCGGGCCAGGTCGTCCACCTTCGCGACGTACTCCGCGATGTACTTGACCCGGCGGCGGTCCCGGATGTCCAGCGGCACGGGTTCACCCCGGCCGGCGGGGTGGTACTCGTCGGGGATCCCCTCCCCCCGGTCGTCGTGGTACAGCGTCCCGCCGTGCAGCACGGCGACGGGACGGTCGTCCTCGTCGATGAACAGCGTGCCGGACGTCGACCCCTCGACCTTCAGGGTGGGCCTGTACGTGCGGCGCACCGTGCCCAGGTGCCGGCGTGCGTACCGCTCGTTGAGGTCGAACGTGCTGTAGTTGTACGCCGTCGACGGGTGGAACCTGTCGTCCGGGTTCAGGTGTCGGATGTACTCGTCCCGGGTCATCACCCCGGCCTCGTTGGGGGCGAACCGGTCCGGGACGGGGGTCGATGCGGCCGTCTTCCCCTTCGGGGGCGTGTAGAACATGTTGCCGGCGCGCTCGAACACGGCGGCGACGTGCTTGCACACGCGGTTGCGTCCGTCGGGGTCCTTCTGGTCCGGACGGGTCGCGGTGCCCGCCGGCTTCCCGTACAGGTAGTCGCCGACCTTCGCCCAGTGCTCCGGCCCCTGGTAGCGGAAGAACGGACACGAGCACGACACCTCGACGTCCATCTTCGACACGGCGCGCAGGTTGCCCCTCGGCAGGCCCTTGACCTTGACGGTGTACGTCTCGCCCTTCGACCCGGGGACGGTGTACGTCCACATGGCGTTGTTCGGGTCGGCCCGCTTCAGCTTCGGGGTGACCGACTTGGCACCCGACACGACCTTCGGGTTGATGCCCGACATGATCTCGCTGATCTTCGCGGCGACGCGGGCGTTCCATCCCCACGCCATCTCGAGGTCGATGGACGCCGTGCGGGCCATGTCGTCGGACAGGGCGTCCAGGATGTCCGGGTCGATGCGTTCGCGCTTCGCGCTGGACTGGTCGAAGATGTCCTTCACAGGCCGCTCCGCGTCTTGAGGTCCCACGGGCCGTACGTCTCGAACTTCGCCGCCTTCTCCCGCGCCTCTGCCCACGTGTACTGGTGCTCGTTCCCGATGTCACTGATCTGGCCGATTGCGTAGTAGAGGAAGGCGGGCATCTCGATGTTCCTGCCGTTCGACCTGTCGACCACGACAGCCCTGTCCTTCACCACGAACGCGTGGCCGAACGTCTTCCCTTCGAGCGGTCCCTGCCCCATCACCTCGGCGTGGACGAGGATGTACCTCGACTCGTTCGCCGGGGTGAACAGGCACTCGTCCATGATGAACTTGAAGGCGGCCTCGTAGCAGTCCCCCAGTGGCTTGCGGGAGGGCTTGCGGGCGGCCAGTTTCAGGCCCCACGCCCCCTCGAGGTCGAGTGACGCCTGCTTGCGGCGGTTCCGTTCCCGCTTGTTCTGGCGGGCGATGACCGGCTTCAGGGCGTACCCCATCCACGGGGGCACGACGGCGATGGCGACCCCGCCGTCGCGTTCGACCTCGTGGACCTTGCGGAGGAGGTTCGACGCCCGCATGGAGTCGTACAGGGCCGACACCGCCGACACGACCGTGGGGTCGCCGTCGTGCTCGTGGGGGTGGACCATGCGACGGAGGTCCGACCGGATCCCGTCCGTGACCTTCTTCGGCACCTTGCGGCCGGTCAGTTCCTCGAACCGGGGGGCGGACCCGTCGTCCAGGATGCCGACGTCCCGGAGGTCCTCGACCGTGGCCCCGACGGACAGCATCCGCGCCGCGATGGCCGCGCGGGCGACGTCCCGGTCCCCCGTGGCCTCCGCGAGGCGGTCCCACACGGTGGACTTCGGGTCGTACACGTTCACGGGGTCGTCGTCCCACGTGTCGAACGACGGGACCGCCGCCCCGGTCTTCCGTGCCGCGCCGGACACGGTGGCCGCGACCAGTTCGGACTCGTCGCGGGGCTTCCCGCCCCCGTCGGGGTCGAACGCCGTGCCCTCGGTCAGCACGGTGATCTTGGCCCCGTCCCCCATCGCCCGCGACACGGCGGCGGCGACGGACGGGATGGCCACGAACGCGGCGGTGCGGAACTCGTCGTCGGACCCGTCCATCGGGGGGACGCCCGCGATGTAGGACCCGCCCTCGGTCGCCACGACGCGCTCTGCGAACCAGTCGGACGCATCGGACAGGTCCGCCGGGGGAGGGGCCGTGCCCTTCCCCCGGACGTACGGGGTGCGCCACCCGGGCGGGTACCGGGTCGAATCCGCGATGTCCGCCGCGAGGTCGACGCGGGACGGGGTGGGGATGCGGCTCACCGGAGCACCTCGCCGCCCGGCGGCGTGCGGCGGGGGGCCGTGACGGATGGACTGCCCCGACCCGGCGGGACGAACGTGACGGACCGCATGTTGAAGATCCGGTTCCCCACGATCGCCCCCCGGATGTACGACGGGTGGATGACCCCCCGCACCGCCAGCACGAACCCCCCGACGTCGTCGGTGATGCCCATGTCCAGGACGGACATGCGGCCCTCGATGGCGTCGAGGTCCAGGACCATGATGTACGGGCGGCCGTACGGGTTGCCCGCCAGGTGCGCAAGGTTCTTCGACAGGGGGATGCCGGACTCGCCCTTCAGTTCGGGGTACACCCCGTCCGCCCGGATGCCCGTGCGCAGGCTGCGCAGGAACTGGCGCATCGTCGCCGCGTGGAACACCGGGTGGTACACGTTCAGGAACGAACGGATGGTCGAGTACGATCCCGTGCGGGGCATGGCGGCGGTGCGGATCACGGCAGCACCGGCCCGGTGGACGGGATGCGCACGCCGGCCGCCTCGACCCCGGCCACGAACTCGGCGACCGCACGCCGCCACTTGCCGGACTGCTCCAGCCGCAACTCCCGGAAGAAGTCCCGGACCACGACCGGGATGCCGAACTCGGACCGGCGGACGACCCCACGGTCCACGCCGGTCCACACCTCCATGGCCCGGCGACGGGCGGCGGGCGGGATGCGCCGGGACAACAGCACGAACGCGTCGACCTCGTCCTGGATGCGGGTAAAGAACTCGATGTCCCGCAGTTCGTGGCGCTGCCGGGGGGCGTTGGGCGTCCGCGTGCTGGTGCCGGACGGGTTGTACGCCGGGTCGCGGATGTCCCGGGGGGGCACGCCCACCACCTCGGGCAGCCCGACGAGGATCCGCAGCACGTCCTGTCCGACGTGCTGGCACTCGTGCCGGATGGTCGCGCGCATCCGGTCGATCCCGTCGCGGAACGCCGCGACGTCCGTCGGGTCCGGCAACCCCGAGTACGTGGGGGTGTCGACCTCCAGCGTCGCCGTGGTCCGGTCCCACTGGCCCTTGATGGTCTGGCGGGACTTGAAGTTCAGTTCGACGGTGATCGACCCCATCCCGGCCGCCGAGAGGCGGGCGTCCGCGTCCGCCGGGATCCGGTCCGCGTACCGCCACCCGGCCAGGGCGGCGGCGTCGATGGGGACGGTGGTCTTCTTGGACGACTTCACCGTGGCGGGGACGTCGGCGTACCGCCGGGCCTCGGACACGATGCCCCGGATGTTGATTAGGTCTCGTTCCAGTCCCTGCGGGTCGACGGGGTCGCCGTACTTGTCCACCAGGGCCTCCAACTGGCCGAGGATGGAGTACCTCGTCGGGGCGGCGATGTCTCCGATGACGCCCGACATCGACTTCGGGAAGGCCACGACCTCGCGACTGCGGAACGTGGGCCGATTCCCGCCCACATCCAGCAGGTACACGTCGGGTTCCACCAGGCGGACGCCGACGTAGTAGGCGGACCGGGTCCCGCCGGGGGTCATCTTGGGCAGGGGGATGACCAGCGTGTCGCCGGGGGACGTCAGCGCGGCGACGTCGGCGTGGATGCGCGCACGGACGCGTGCGATCTCGGCGCGGGCATCGGCGGCGGGGTCCCCCTGCATGGCCGTCAGGGCGGACTGCGCCCACGCCAGGATGTGCCCCGCGTACAGGCGGACGGCCCACCGCTCGATGGTCGACACCAGCGCGGGCGGGGCCTGGAACACGCCGGCCGTGCGCGACGCCGTGCGGAACATGTCGGCCCCGTCCGCCATGCCCGACTTGTAGAAGCGGTGGCGCAGACCCTTCAGGGTCTCGGCGTCCAGCGGGCGGCCCTCCCGCAGGGCCGCGATGGCGTCCGCCACCAGGGGCTTGCCCCAGTCGCCGACGCGGTCGAACAGCGCGACCAGCACCGGGATGCGGTCGTCCTGCGTGTCGGACCCGGGGGCCACCGTGGGCGTCGGCGGGGGTGGGGCCTGCATGACCTCGAGCCGGCGCTCGAACGTGGGCGTCGGCTGCATGACCCCCCGGATCCGCAGCGTCCGGGAGTCCGTGGACCCGTCGTCCCCCATGACGTCGTACCGGGCCCTGCCGGTGATGACCATCCCCCCGCGCACGAACCGGAGGCCCACCGCGTCGTCCAGGCGGACGTCGGTGGCCTCGGCCTCGACGACGTCGGTGAACGGCCAGTGCTGGGGCATGAACACCGCCACGCCGGGGTCGCGCACCAGCCGCCCGTCCAGGTCGAACCGGGGCACCGGGACCCGGAACCCGCCGAACTCGTCGGCGGCGATGGGTTCGGGGAACCGCGTCGCCTGGAAGTCCACCGCCACCCCCACGAGCGGGGACCCGACGGCGAGGTCGAACCGGGCCACCCGGCCCCACGCGGCGGCCAGTCGCATGTCGTCGGGGATCACCTTGCCGGACCCGCCCTGGTAGTAGCCGGGGTTCGGGTCCTGGTACCCGCCGTCGGACGGCGTGTGCGTCTGGTCCTTGCGGCTGCGGGTCCACTGGCCGGGGGCGTTCTCCTTGTAGGGGCGGGTGTCCGCCACCTCGCGGGTGGGTTCCCTCCGGTTCATCCAGTTGTTCGACAGTTCGGACGCGGGGGTCTTGTCGTACAGGATGGTGTCGTGGGCGGTCCGGGGGACGCCGTCAGATTCGCACGCGGACATCACGACCTCGAAGATGGTGTCGAGCTTCTCGTCGGGGGTCCCGTCGGCCGGGACGGGGACGCCGTGCAGCGCCGCAACGGCCGACACGTCGGCGTCCGTGGGGTCGCCGTACGGCTCGTCGGCGTCGGAGGACTCGACCAGGTAGTCCACGGCGTCGATGTCGGAGTCGTCCAGGAACACGGCGGTGGACACGAACGCCGTCGCGGACACGGTGGCCTCGCCCCCGTCCTCGAGTTCCAGGACAAGGCGGCCGGCGTCCGTGACCCCGACGACGTGCCCCACGTGCAGGTCGCACCCGTACATGAACGGGATGGCGTCGGGCAGGTCGGTCGTAGCGACACGACGGGGGGTCGGGCGCATCTTGCACCGGTTGGGAAAGCGGCGACACATCTTCCGCCGCTGCTTGAACCGCGCACTGAGCCGGTACCGGGTGCGGTACCGGCGACGCGCCTGCTGCAGTTCGCGGGACCGGCGGATGCGGTACCGCTTGCGCCGCTGGTTGCGCTGCTGGGGCTTCTGGCGGTGGCGTCGCCACCCGAACGGGTGGGGCTTGTACGAACCGGGACCCCGCTTGCGGGGCTTGTAGGCGACGATGTCGGACTCGACCCCGTCGTCGGCCCCGGTCATCGTGCGGCGGGTCAGGTAGCCGTAGTCGTCCTTGGACGGGTGCCCGTACTGCTCGCCGGGCACGCCCCGCGTGCGGGCCTTGTCGACCGTGCCGGACCCGGACGCCGGGCCGTTGTACGTCCCGTACGGCAGGGCACGCTGGCCAGCCCCCTGCCCCTTGTCCGCCGGGTCGCCGTCCTTCGACACGGAGTTCGGGGTGGCCGCCCCCTCGGGGAGGGCCTGCTCCTTCTCACGGTCGGAACCGGACGGCAGCCCCGACACCGACTTCTCGGTGCGGAACGTGCTCTGCTGGAACTGGTCGCCGGGCGGCTTGCTGTACGCGGTGCGGGTCATTCGTCGCACCCGCCGTCGCCGGGGGGCTGCGGGGGCACCCCGCCGTCCCAGAAGACCGTGATGACCTTGATGGCGTCCGACCCCATCAAGTCGAACGCGACGATGAGCCCGGACCGGCGGTCCGTGTACCGGATGCCCTCCCCGTGCGCCAGGCTCTCCTCCCACCGGCGGGCGATGGGGGACTTGCGGGACCGCTCGTTCGCCCAGTCCTTGGCCCACGCGGCGATGGCGGCGCGGACCTCGGGGACGGTGACGCCCCGCAGGTCCATCCGGTACTGCGCGTGCGGGCCGATGAGCAGCCGGCGCTCGTGGATCCGGAACGGGAGCGGGGACTTCACGTTCCGCTCGACGAGGTTGGCCCCGTACACCTGGGCCGCCTCGGGGTTGGTCAGGTCATCGCCGAACTCGACGTCGTCGATGAGTTCCTCGCGGAGGTTCGGGTTGCGGACGTGGTCGCGGATGCGGTCGATGACGTGGCACGGTCCACCGGGCCACCCCAGCGGCGGATCGCGGTCCGCACGCAGGAACCGGTCGGCCACCCGCGATGCGGACGTCCGGGCGCGACCGGAACCGCCGAACGGCTTGGCGTGCTCCGTGGCGTCGTCCACGACCTTGCGGTCGGTCATGGGGAGGACGTCCCGGAGGTGGTCCGACCCCAGCACCGACAGCGCGTACGACGTGCGGTCCAGGTCGCGCTCGAGGTTGTCCAGGCGGGTGGGGACCGCCTGGATCACGTCCCCGGCCACCTCGTACAGGTGGTCACGCTTCGCCGACTTCTCGCACAGGGTCAACGCCCGCGTGAGTAACAGGCGGAGGCGGTGGGCCTCCAGCCGTGCGGAGGTCACCCCCTCTGTGAGAAGTGCCCATGCGGCCTGACTGCTGGCGGCGGTCCGTTGCACGTCGATGCCCCCTACGCGACACCGCACCGTATAGGACGCCTACCCCCGCAGACCCTTGGCGATGTGCTTCTTCACCGTGTCGGTCTCGACGGCCAGGATGGCGTTGAGGTACATCGGATCCTCGCGCTTCGCCAGCGCGGCCTTGACCCGGCTGCTCCACGGGGCGGACAGGTCCCAGTCGAACCCGGGCACGGCGAGCTTGGCGAGGGACATGCGCGCCTTCGCGGCGTCCACGCCGGCCAGGTCCGCATCGGCGTCCGCGTCGGACACCAGGTCCCCGAACAGGTCCCCGACATCCCCGGCACCGTCGTCGGCACCGTCGTCGGCACCGTCGTCGGCACCGTCGTCGGCACCGTCGTCGGCACCGTCGTCGGAGGGGGCGGGGGCGGGGGCGGGGGCGGGGGCGGACACCCCCATGGACGCCAGACGGGCACGGCGGGCCTCATC
>Ga0315904_10011141_pt1 | contig 11520 bp, 22 predicted proteins | sample LakEriMetagenome_6_FD_203529 | JGI IMG/M metagenome (GOLD analysis project Ga0315904, IMG submission 203529) | Freshwater fungal communities from buoy surface, Lake Erie, Ohio, United States - Buoy 12 MA120 | ecosystem: Environmental > Aquatic > Freshwater > Lake | place: USA: Lake Erie, Ohio...
AATTTCCAGACTCCGAAACATTGTTTAGAGAGTTGTTCTTGGCGGCCTGCATGATCGCTCTCAGCCGCTCGGCCTCACTTGCAGTGGCCTGATACCCGTAGCCGTAGATTGTCTTGATCTCGCACTTGCCCTTCTGGCGTATGCGCTTGATCTGGCTGTCCACATTGCGGGTCTCGTAGTCTCGCTCACCTGTGTATTCGTCAAGAATCTGAGCCCTAGTGAACGGCCGACCAGTGGACAGAAGGCGCGCAATCTTCGCCTGAGTGATCGACACGCCCAGTGCCTCGCGCAGCGCGACAAGCTCAACGTGGTCGCCCGAGTCTCTTGCCGAAATCCGCTCCTTGAGATCTTGAATGGCTTCCTCAAGCTCTCGATTCTTCTTCCGAAGAAAGGCGATCTCCTCATCCTTTGTGCGGAACTCATTCATATGCCGCCTCTATGATGGACAGCACGGCCTCAAGGTGAGGTGGCTCCAGAATGTATCCCCTGCCCCACACGACCTTGATTTCAATGGGAGCAAGGCTTTTGCGAAGGCGAAGAATTTCGACGCGCACTGCTGGCAAGCTAATCTTGCCGTCGATTGAATAGACACATGCCAGCGAGTTGACATCGTGCAGCTTGCCGTCCAGCAACACGCACAGCAGTCGCCATTGGCCGGGTGACAGCGACCACTTCTTCCGCGCCGCAATCTGACCAGACGAAATCAGCCGCAGCCGCCTGTTCTCAGCCTCAAGCTCGGCATTGCGAGAGCGCAGCATTTCGCACTCCTCGCTCATCGCTCGCCGTTCCATAGCTTCAGTTCCTGCCGCCGAAACAGAATGTCGGCCTTACCAGCGTGCTTGCGGTCCAGAGTTGAAAGTCCGTAGTCGAGTATGCCGAGCGCTTCAGCAATGTTGTCGTCCTCAACCAGCCATCCGCGGATCGCGCACGCCTTGAGCGCCATCTCCTTGAGCGCCTTGCGCCCGGCGTCTCCCTTGAGGCCGGGAGGAGCCTTGCTCGTCCCCAAGAATCTGCTTCGCCACGACTGCATCGGCACCTGAGCCACCGGAGTTTCAAACTGAGCGGCGACCAAGTTGATTGTTCCGATCAGAAAGAACTGTGGCTCAATTGAGTGGAAGTTTCCGTGCCCCGGGATGAACGGAGACTCATAGAAAACGTGTGAAATGTGGTTGTCGAGTATCGTGGCTGTCAGCCAATTGTAGAACTCAAGAAGCCGCTCGCCCTCGTCGTCTCCCCAAGGCTTTAGCTTGAGCGCACCCCACTTCGGGCGCGGATCATTGGGCGAGCCGATGGCCCAACCAGTGTGCCTTGGAGATTGGTCGAGAGCGAGCGCGGTTATCATATAGACAGGCCTGCGAAGAGAGGAGGTGTGTCACTCAGCGACATCTTTGCTGCCGCCAACCGCGCTTTAGCTATGTTGAAATACTCTGCTTCTCTCTCTATCCCGATGAACGAAAAGCCCTCCAGCACTGCCGCCTTGCCCGTAGAACCGCTGCCCATAAAAGGGTCCAAAACGATGCCGCCCGTAGGTGTTACGAGGCGGCACAGGTAACGCATGAGGTCGGTAGGTTTTACCGTGGGATGATTGTTTTCATCGCCCCTGTCCTTCTTACTGGCCTTGGCGCAGTAGAAAAAACGGGCGGCGCTGCCGGTGTCGCCGTGCTGATTGTGGGGACCGCTGCGCCCTCTCAGAAACCCAGTGTGGCTGTCGCCGTCATACCCTTCGACCGTGCGTTTCATGGCTCCGCTTGTCGTCACAGGAAACCCGGCCAGCACTTCCTCGCTGCCGTCGTGGATCAGGTTGGCGGGCCAGCGGCCGGTAGTGTCAGGCTGGTTTGCCTTTTGAGGATCGTAGTTGTCGGGAAGTCCAGTCTGGCTGGGACGGCCGTTTGCGCGGCATTTGTAATCGCCGTTCAATTCAATCCTGCACCCATCCACATTGAGAGCCCCCGTCCCATGCGCCAGCACGTTCTCAGCCACGGTGCCGATGAGCGGTTTGCGTGCCACGGTGATTGGTTCCAGCGCGGGCTTTAGGGCGGTGCCCCAGCCTTGCCATTCGCCCTTCAGATTGTGCGACTTAGGAAACCCACTCGCATAAACCCACGCGATCATGTCGCGGATTTCAAACCCGGCATCCTCAATGTGCACGGCCATGCGGTGCTGCGTGCGCGTGCCCGCAAACGCCAGAAGGTGTCCGCCCGGTTTCACCACGCGCAGGCACTCGGCCCAAATTTCAATCCCGGGCAAAGCGTAGTCCCAGTGCTTGCCCATAAAACTCAGGCCGTAGGGCGGGTCGGTCACGATGGAATCGACGCTGTCCGCTGGCATCGTGCGGACAACGTCGAGACAATCGCCATGGTGAAGCGTGACTGTCATTAACACTGCCTTAGTTCAACGCCGGCTGTTCTTCTTCCTCGGCCGCTGCATCATCAGACTTCGCAGCCTTTTTGGCAGCGCGATCAGCCTTCTTCTTTTCCTTGGCGGCCTTCACTGCTTCGGCAGCCCGCTCGGCTTCCGACATGCCGTCTTCGAGCGACTTGAGCTTGCCCAGCAACACAGCTTGGCCATCGGCCCAGCCCTTCTGGTGCGCCTGCCCTTCGGGTGTGGTGGGGAGCCACTTCTGGTCGTCGGCGTTCAGGCCCTTGATGCCGAGTTCACGGCCTTCTTCAAATGCCTGCTGTTCGTAGTCGATAGCGCCACTGGTGACGGGCGCATCAAAGAGGTCAAACTGCTTGCCAATGGGCAGGCTCAGATACTCGCAGTACCGCTTCAGTTCGCGGAGGTTCGAGATCGTGGTGCCATCCTCCTTCTCGCGTTCAGCGATGGCGGCGTCCATCATCTGAAGGTTCACGCCTTGGTTCTGAAAGAACTGCCGCAGCTTCTTTCTGGCGTCTTTCGCGGTCTTGACCGCCTTGTCCGCGGCGGCCAGTCGTCCGACGAAAAAAAGAAAGTCCTCCTTGCCGGGACCGTTGCTGGTCTGCTGTGGAGCAGTCAGGTCTGGCAACACGTTGCTCTGGTGTTCAATCTTCGCTGTTCGCGGCATAGTTCCTCGCTGAAGGTATGAGTGGTCGGATCACAGAAATTCGTCCGCAACGTCCATCGGCAAGGTGCGCCCGGGATTCACCGGATCTGACCGCTGCGCCTTAGCTGGGCGGCCGGCCAGTCAAGGCCTCGCCAAAGCACGTCACGCCGCCGTGAAAAAGCCGAGAGGGTTGCCCCCCTCGGCAAGTTTCCCACGGCAGGAATGGCCGGGAATCGTGTGACCCGGCCGCACAGACCCGTCTTTCGACGGGGATCTCATGCCTTGGCCTTCTTGGCGCTCGACTTCTTGATCGCCGGAAACACGTCCGGCCGCAGCTTGTGCGCGGGAATTCCGGTGACGCGGGAGACTTCAAACACCCGCCCCATGGGGATTTTCTTCCAGCCCGACACGGCCTGAGAGGTCAGCCCGCCGATTGCCAGAGCCAGCTTGGAAGGGCCGCCAGCGCGGCGCTTCGCTTCTTTCGTGATTTCAAGGATTTCATCGGTCATGGCCAGATTGAAAGCATATCTTGCGAAATCTTTCAAGGCCCGCTGCAAAGAAACCTTGCCGTGTGCATGGAACCATCTTACATTGAAACCGTTACTTTCATCGCAAATGCAAAAAAGTGGCGGTAAATCAAGCCGATTCCCACATCAGAACAACAGGATGAGCGGAGAACCGGAATGCGGACATCGAAGATCAAGGACTCTGAGAAGAGAGCAATTGGCCAAAGAATCAAGAAGCTGCGCGAGGAGATGCTTGGCGTCACTCAGGAGGAATTTGCAGCGCGATTCCGCGGCGAGTTTACCCGTGGTGCTCTTGGAAACTGGGAGCGCGGCGAAGGCATCAAACTCTCTAACCTAAAACTTATTGCAGACAAACTAGATGTAAACTTTCAGTGGCTTGCTTCAGGAATTGGAAAACCGTTGGTTGACCCGGATGCCTTAGATGCAAGCGGGCTGCTGGAAAAACAGCCATTACAAAAAAGTAATCATCCATCTGGTCAAAAATCATTTGACGGCAGTATTTTTAATCAACCATTCTCAGTGCAAGCTGGTGTCGCAGAAGATTTGCCCTATCGCGCGAAGTTGGAAGGCGCACTCCCAGAGATAGACGTACAGGTTGGAGCGGGTGAAGGCGTTCTGGGGGATTTAATTATGATGCCGGGGGACAGGAATGGGCACCGGGTTACGGCTGAATGGCTTTTAAGTGATGAGTTTGTGCTGCAAGAGGCGCGCGTCTCTCGGACCCAATCACTTATATTCCCGGTTGTTGGCGACAGTATGTTTCCAAGCTACTCGTCAGGAGATCGCGTCATTGTCGATTTGAGCCAACAGCAGCTTATACAAGACGCTGTTTACGTCATTTCCGATGGCCATTCTGCGCCGCAAATCAAACGCCTACAGCGCGTATTCCTTTCAACCCCCGAGCGCGTCCGGATCATTTCAGACAATCCGCAATATCAGAACGAAGAGCATTTGCTCAGTGACGTGAAAATTCACGGCCGTGTGTGCGGGCTCATAGCGCGCCGCTGATTGGTGAAAGTGTAACTTTCTTTTTTCTTGCACGCTGTCAAAAGACATGCTTTCATCTCTTTCAAGCAGAGAGATGACTTAGCCGATTCCGCTCGACCATCTCCTGCAAGATCCAACGATCTGAAAGGGAGTAAGGATGGGGCTGAAGATTGTTCCTTGGAAGGCTGGCACCGTAATCGACGCGCCCGGCCTGTATAGCGGCGTCCCAATGTCGGTCTACCACAGTCAGGCGCTGTGTGACGGGCCGTCGATCTCCAGCAGTGGGCTGCGGAAGATTTTCAACGAGTCGCCCGCGCATTTTTACTGCAACTGGGATGGCAATCCTGAGCGGGAGAATGACGGTGACAGCCCGGCGTTCGTGCTTGGCCGCGCCGCACACCACCTCTTGCTGGGAGAGGACGACTTCACCAGCCTCTTCATCCAACGCCCAGACGAGGTCGAGGGCGAGCCGTGGCAGGGCAACCGCAAGGCCTGCAAGGCATGGATTAAGCAGCAGCAGGCTGCCGGCCGAACGATCCTCACGCCAGACCAGATCAAGACGATCCGCGGCATGGCACGGTCGCTGGCCGCTCACCCACTGGTGCAGAGCGGCATCCTGAACGGGCTGGTCGAAGTGTCCATGGTCTGGAGGTGCAAGGACACCGGGGTCTGGAAGAAGGCCCGCCCTGACGTGATCCCCACCGACTCGGGCGGCTTTTGCGACCTGAAGACCACGACCTCCGTTCAGGCTCTCGACATCAAAAGAACGCTTGCGGAGTATGGCTACGCCCAGCAAGCCGCTCTGGTGGCCGAAGGCTGGCAGACGATCACTGGGGAGCGCTGCGAAGAGTTCTGCTTCGCGTTCGTGGAAAAGACCGCACCATACTGCACGCGGTTTGTGGTTGTTACCCCGGAGGACATGCTGCGCGGCGAGCGCGCGAACTACGCGGCGGCAGAGACCTTCAAGAAGTGCCTTGAAGCCAAGACATGGCCCGGTCCCGGCGAGAACGATGCCGAGTACCTGTCTCTGCCGAAGTGGGCTCAAGACCAAATCGATTACAAGCTTGGCCTCACCGAAGGCGAGCCTGCTTGAGCGATCGCCCGACATACGAAACGAAGTCTGATCGCAACAACGAGCAACGGGTTGTTGAGCACATCTGTGCGCGATGGGACTGCGCGTATGTCAAGATGCCGAAGCGCTACGAGTTGGATTACGCGCTTCACCGCCAGAACGAGGTCATCGCCTTTGTCGAGGTGAAGTGCCGCAACTACACGCTTGAGGATATAGGCCAGATGGGCGGCTACATGCTGTCACTGGCAAAGTGGAATGCTGCACAGGCGCTGACGGGGTTCACCGGGCGACCGTTCTATCTCGCCGTCCAGACACTGTGTGGCGGCTGGGTGGCGCGGTTCAGGGACTTCGAAAGCACCGACATTCGGATTGGTGGGCGCACGGATCGCAAGGACTGGCAGGACACTGAGCCAGTCGTGATGATTCCCACACGCAGATTCCAGAACTTCCGCGAAAACTTTCACCAGATCAAACCCTGAGGACAAGACATGGCTGTGCACGATCTCGACCGCATTGAACAGAAGCTCGACCGCGCCGCGGCGGGGGCCATGGTGGTCTCCGACAAGGTCGGCGGCATCATGTTCCAGAACATGAGCGAGGTCTTGGAGTTCTCCAAGCTGATGTCGCTCAGTGATGCGGCTGTGCCGAAGCACCTCCGTGGAAATCCGGGCGCGTGCCTTGCCATTGTCACGCAGGCTCTGGAGTGGCGCATGTCGCCATTCTCGGTCGCCAACAAGAGCTACTATGTGAACGACCGCATTGCTTACGAGAGCCAGTTGATCCATGCGGTGATCGAAGCCCGGGCTCCGCTTCAGAGGCGGCTGACCGTCTCCTATGACGGCGCTGGCGCAGATCGGAAGTGCATCGTCACTGGCCACCTCAAGGACGAGGTCGATCCAGTGATCTATACCTCTCCCGCGATCAAAGACATCACTGTCAAGAACAGCCCGTTGTGGAAGTCGGATCCGGACCAGCAGCTTTGGTACTACGCCAGCCGCGCGTGGGCCCGCCGCTACTGCCCTGATGTGCTGCTGGGCATCTACTCCAAGGACGAGCTTGATCAGGAGAACATGGGCGCGGAGAAGGCAAAGGACATCACGCCCCGTCCGCGCCTCAGTCAGCGCCTCAAGGGATCGCAGGGCCGTGGCTTTGATGCCGGTCATGTCGAGCGGCACACCAACGCAACCACAATTGAAGAATCTTCTGCGGCGGGCCCTCAGCCCCCGAGCACCGTCGCAGAAGAGAAGGCCGGGGAGTCGGGCGTAACCACCCAGCGCACCGACTCCCCAGCCGAGCCGATGTCCGTGCCTGATGCCTTTGCGTTGGGGCAGCAGATGAAGGCCGAAGGCAAGCCCTTCGAGATTCCGCAGCAGATTGAGGCCGACCTGTTTTCGGCACAGCGGGAGGCGCTGACAGCGGGATATGAGGCGGCTCAGTGAACCCTTACATGCGCCTCAAGCTGGAAGCCGCTGCATTTGCCCGGCAAGTGCTTTACCCGACATGGCGCACCATGTTCGTGATCACGGCCACTGACCACCTTTGGGAGCAAGTGAAGCAGCGCACCATCGCGGCTCGGCAGCTTGGGCATGACGTGGTCCTCAGTGTAACCGACGACGGAAAAATCCTGCTGTCCTACCGCAAGACGATCAAGGACACCGATGTGCCTTGGGAGTTTCGGCCGTAACCATGAGGATCGAAGTCACCGATCACGCTTTGCTGCGATACATAGAGCGTGCCCACGGCATCTCATTGGATCCGCTCCGCAAGGAAATAGAGCGGATTGTCCGCGAGCCAGCGCTCGCCGGGGCCAGCACAGTGACGGTGAATGGCTTCACCTATTGCTTGGTTCAGCACGGCAGCAACCGAGTGACCGTTACCACCGTCATCACAAACGAGATGCGGCAGAAGCAAGTCGTCAAGAACAGGCGAAACAGATTCAGGGGTTCGAACCGAAACGATGGCTGACGAAATCTTCAAATTGTCGGGCCGGAAGAATGACGAGTGGATCGGCAAGACGCCAGACTCCAGACCTCCGAAGAGTGTCGTGGACCGGATCTTCCTTCGCCAAATGGGACGCGATGCGATCACCGGGCAGAAGATGGGACCGAAGGACATCAAGCACGTCGATCACATTTTGCCGCTCAAGGATGGCGGCGAGAACAGGGAAAGCAATCTCCAGATCATTCTGCTGGACACGCACAAGGACAAGACTTCAGCCGAGAACTCGGCCCGGAAGAAGGAGCGCCGCCAGCGCCTCAAGCATCAAGGCCTGTGGCCCAAAACGCGGACGCCGCTGAGGTCTCGGGGATTTCCAAAACGGCATGACAACGACGAGGAGGACACATGAAGAAGATCTATCTGCTGACTTCAGTGAAGCAGTATCACGGCACGACGGTTGTGCGGGCCTTCGACAATGAGGACGCGGCGAAGGATGCGGTAGCGCTGGTCACGGCGTTCGACCCTCGCACCAGCGCGGAGATCGTAGAGGTGCCACTGTATATGGCTGACGAGCAGCGTCAGTGGGGAGAACGGCCATGAGCGACGGCAGCAAGATGACACTGACCGAGTGGGCGGCCCACTGCCACGAACGGAATCAGCGCTGGTGGCACGACCCAGCAACTGGCGAGCGTTTGTCCCGCAACAAGGGCGAACTGCTGATGCTGACGGTCTCGGAGCTTTCCGAAGCCATGGAGGGCGAGCGCAAGGGTCTCATGGACGACAAGCTGCCGCATCGCAGGATGGCAGAGGTCGAGCTTGCCGATGCCCTGATCAGGATCTTCGACTATGCCGGCGGCTTCGGGTACGACCTTGAGGGCGCTGTTCGGGAGAAGCTGGAGTACAACGCGACTCGCGCCGACCACAAACCTGAGAACCGGCTGAAGCCGGGCGGGAAGAAGTGGTGATGGACAGCACCGAAAAGCTGATCGACTACTATCGCGCCTGCATTGCGGAAGCACTGACGAGGGATCAGCCTGAAATCCACACGCTTGAGGCTTATGCCGCGTGCATGAGCATGGCACTGCGACTCATCGCGACACTGCCGGAATCCAGTCGAAGCGAGCTATGCGGGTTGGTCGAGGTTGAATTCAGGAACGATGTCGAACTGCTCGCAAAGTCCGGCAAGTACAGATCGTTTCAGGCGCGGATAAACTGATGGGACGCCGGGCCGCCAATGTCTCAAAGGCTGATCTCGAAAGGGCCGCCTCCGTCGCGAAGGCTCACGGGATGGCCGTGGAGATATTGCCGGACGGAACCATAAAGCTGGTGCCCCATACTAGCCCGGAGCAGACGGTTGCCGCAAGGCCCGTAAAATCGTTCTAATGGCGGCTATGCCAAAGCCCCGCTACCCCCATCTGATTCACGAACGCACGAACCGCGGCCGCATGGTCTGGTACTTCCGGATCGGCAAAGGGCCGCGCATCCGGATGCCTGACGACTTCGGCACTCCTGAATTCGTTGCTGCGTACAATGCAGCCTTGGCCGGGCAGCCGGTGACGACCGTTGCTGGCAAGCCCGGCAAGGGCTCCGTGTCATGGCTCATCGCCCGCTACAGGGAGAGCAGCGCGTGGGCGGCGCTGTCCGAGACCACCCGCTACCAGCGCGATCGCATCTTCCTCCAGATCACAGAGAAGGTAGGTGACGAAGCATTCGCGGGTGTGAGCGCCGCGACGATCCGCAACGGGCGCGAGGCGCGCAAGGACACGCCGTTCATGGCGAACAACTATCTGCGCGCCGTCAAGGGTCTGTTCGCGTGGGCGACTGAGGCCGAGTATGTGACCGTCAACCCGGCTGCCGAGGTCAAGGAACTGGTGGTCAAGACCGAAGGCCATGAGCCGTGGACGATTGACGACATCCGCCGCTACGAGAAGCGCTGGCCCGCCGGGACTCGCGAACGGGTCTGGCTCCATGTGCTGTCATGGACTGGCCTGAGGCTGGGCGATGCCTGCACCTTGGGCTGGCAGCATGTCCGTGACGGGAACTGGGTGGCGCTGCGGGCCGAGAAGACGGGCGAGTGGCTGGAGTTCCCGCTCTTGCCCCCGCTGCTGGAGACGCTTCAGGCGGGCCCCACGGGCGACTTGACGTTCATCATCAACGCCCATGACCGCCCCTTTGTGAAGGAGAGCTTTGGCAACGCCTTCAGGGATGCTTGCCGGGAAGCTGGCATCAAGGGGAAGTCGGCGCACGGGCTGCGGAAGATGCTGGCCGGGCTGGCGGCTGAAATGGGGGCCAGCGAGGAGCAGCTTCAGGCGTGGTTTGGCTGGCAGACCAACCGCATGAGCGGAATCTACACACGCGGGGCCAGCAAAAAGCTGATGGCTGGGAAGCTCGCAGACCTGTTTGGAAAGAACATGGACCGAACAGAATCTCCCCGCGCAGGGTCTGGAGGCGCGGGGAACATTCAAAATAAGCCAAAGAAATCAACGGCTAAGTAAAACCGTGGTGGGTGGTACAGTATGCCCACTACACTATATAAATCAATAACTTAGATGCAATGCGCGGGGAATATACGGGGGTTTGAATTCATTTGGGAAATTAGCCTGCTCCCCGCGCATTTGTTTTAGTGATTGAAACCTTTTCTTTCCATTTGCTTTCTTTAGAAAGAAATGCTTACACTGCCTGATCAAGTGCCGGGAGGATCAGGCTATGACAGTTGAGTTCTGGTTTGGACTTGCCGCCGGGGTGCTGCTCTCCGCAGCCGCGGCCTACTTCATCCACATCAAAGGCAGCGAAGGCGACGATCTGTGGGACTGGTCTGAGGAGGCATATGAGCCGCCGAAGGCTGAGCCCCGCAGCGAGCAGCCGCGCGCTGTCACCCGCATCACCTCTAACCACATCGATTGGGAGATCAGATGATCAACAACATCACCACATTCATCACCAAGCTTTTCACCAAGGTGAAAGCGGAGAAGGATGCTGGCAACCAGATGGCCGAGCAGCTTGTCGAACGGCTTGATGCTCACATCCGCGACCTTGAAACGACCAAGGTATGGATCAGGGATCGCGCTAAAATCCGTGACACCGAGCTTGCAGACATTCTGGGCGACGAGCCCAAGGTGGCTGCCCCGACCATGCAGCAAGTGGTTGACCAGAAGGATGAGTCGGAGTGAGCAAGATCCTCGCCGTTGTGTTCCTCTCTGGCGCGTCTTGCGTGTCGCACATCGATGAGTCGCATGTGCTGAGGGTGACACTGGCGAGCAAGACTCCATGTGCCGTCATCATCAGGGAGCCAGTCGCCAACCCATTCAAGCGAGCCCAGACACCGAATGAGGTTCCGGCCGTGGCTGCCGCTGCTCCTCCACCCAAGAAGAGCCCACCCAAGAAGAAGAAGAAAAAGAAGAAGAAGAAGGCGAAGCGATGACTGACGCTGAGCTTATCGAAACGGTGCGCCAGATGCGCGCCGCACAGAAGTCGTACTTCAAAACCCGGGGCAGCTTTTACCTTGACGAGTCCAAGCGCCTTGAGCGCCGGATCGATGAGGAACTGGCGGCGCGTGCTGCCGGCCAGTCAAAGCTTCTCTGACGTGCCTTGGCACTCAAGCAAGAACTGCAATTCACAACCACGAAAGCAAGAGGAGAACGATGAGTCACCAGAACTATTTCGCGATGGCAGCAGCCCGCCGTGAGGCCGAGCGCAAGCAGAAGCTCAGCAACCTGAGCCTGCCCGCCTACTCTATCCTTGAGTACATCGGGATTGAGGAGACCAACGGCCGAGTGATGAATGTCACCGACATCGTGCATGACGCGGAGATCGGCACGCCGCCCACGGTCTACAAATACCTGAACGAATTGGAAGAGGTCGGCTGGATCTGCTTCCGCGCCAACCCTGACGATCATCGCCAGAAGCTGGTGTCGCTCACTGCTCGCGCCAAGTCTGCGTTCAGTCGCATTGCATCGGCAGTGCTGTAAATCAAA
>Ga0315904_10011142_pt1 | contig 11519 bp, 12 predicted proteins | sample LakEriMetagenome_6_FD_203529 | JGI IMG/M metagenome (GOLD analysis project Ga0315904, IMG submission 203529) | Freshwater fungal communities from buoy surface, Lake Erie, Ohio, United States - Buoy 12 MA120 | ecosystem: Environmental > Aquatic > Freshwater > Lake | place: USA: Lake Erie, Ohio...
CGCTGTTCGTGCAAGGCCGCAACCTGCTCGACGAGACTATCCGGCCCCACACCTCGTTCGTGAAGGACCGGGTGCCCATGCCCGGCCGCTCGGTGCTGGCGGGCGTACGCGCCCGCTTCTGAGCGGGCGCCGCGGCGGCGGGGTCAGTCGCCGTAGAGCTTCTGGCGCAGCTCGCGGCGCTGCTGCGCCTCGAGCGAGAGCGTGGCCGTGGGCCGGGCGAGCAGCCGGGGCACGCCGATCGGCTCGCCGGTTTCCTCGCAGAATCCGTAGTCGCCTTCGTCGATGCGGGTAAGAGCCTGCTGGATCTTCTTGAGCAGCTTGCGCTCGCGGTCGCGGGTGCGCAGCTCGAGCGCGTGCTCCTCCTCGATCGTGGCACGGTCGGCCGGATCGGGGACGATCACGGTTTCGCGCAGATGCTCGGTGGTCTCGCCGGCGTTGTGCAGGATCTCGCGCTCCATGTGCTGGAGCCGCGCCCGGAAGAACCCGAGTTGCGCGTCGTTCATGTAGTCCGAGTCGGGCATCCGAAGAAGCTCGGCCTCGGTGATGAGTTTCCTGTCTTGGGTGGCTGCCATGTCGAAGTCTTCCGCTGTGCCGGACGCTGGCTTCACGCCAGGCACTGGTCCAGGCCCTTGATGAACATATCTTTCGGCAGGTTTCTGCCGATGAAGACCATCTTGCTGGACGGCTTTTCGCCGGGCTGCCACCGTCGGCCGAGGTCGGCGCCCATCATCTGGTGCACGCCCTGGAAGACCGTCTGGCGTTCCGACCCCTTCATGAAAAGCACGCCTTTATACCGCAACATGTCGGGGCCGTAAACCTGGACGATCCCGCCCAGGAAATCCTCGAGCTTGACCGGGTCGAAGGGCTTGGCCGAACGATAGACGAACGACTGCACGGCTTCGTCGTGCTCGTGCTCGTCGCTGGTCAGGAACTCGGGATCGATCTCGAGGATGGCGTTGAGGTTGAAGCCGCGGATGTCGAGCACGTCGGCGATCTCGACGCTGCCGAAGTTGACCGGCCGGATCGGGGCGCGCGGATTGATGCGCACCAGACGCTGGCGCAGCCGCTCGCGCTCCTCTTCGGCCGCGACGTCGACCTTCGACATCAGGATGCGGTCGGCGAACCCCACCTGCTCGACCGCCTCCTTGTGCTGGTCGAGCTGCGTGCTGCCGTGCACCGCATCGACGACCGTGATGACCGCGTCGAGCAGGTAGTACTCGGCGATCGCATCGTCGAGGAAGAAGGTCTGGGCGACCGGCCCGGGGTCGGCCAGGCCGGTCGTCTCGATGACCACCCGGTCGAATGCCAGATCGCCGTCGTCGCGACGCTCGCGCAGATCGTTGAGGATGCGAACGAGATCGCCGCGCACGGTGCAGCAGATGCAGCCGTTGTTCATCTCGACGATCTGCTCCTCGCGCTCCTGCAGCAGCAGGTCATTGTCGACGCCCTCTTCGCCGAACTCGTTCTCGATGACCGCGATGCGCTGGCCGTGCTGCTCGCGCAGGATGCGGTTGAGCAGCGTGGTCTTGCCGGCGCCAAGAAAGCCGGTGAGGATGGTGACGGGAACGAGTTTGGCGGTCATCGGAAGACTCCAGGGTACAGCCCGAACATGTTGGGGCGATGACGCGGGTTTTCAAGCCGCCGGCGGGCGCGCCGGCCCGGGGCCGGGCTGCCCGGCGCAGGCGCCGCAGCGACCCGAGACGGTGAGCTCGACCGCCTCGCTCGAGAAGCCCGCCGGCAGCATGCTCTCGATCACCCGGCCAAGGCCGGGGCTTTCCTCGAGGCAGAACATGCGCGCGCAGACCGCGCAGCGAAAGTGGCCATGCATCGCATGGCCCGCCTGCGCCGAGAACCTGAACACCCGATCGGGGCCCGACACCCGATGAGCCAGGCCCACCTCCACCAGCCATTCGAGCACCCTGTACAGCGTGACCCGGTCGATGGGCTCGGCGGCGGGTTCGGTTTCGAGTCGACGCTGCATCTCGAGGTGGCTGAGCGCCTCCCCGGCCGCCAGCAGGCAGGCAAGCACGCGCGCGCGCTGCTGGGTGACGCGCGCCCCGCGGGCGCGCAGCATCGCGCGGGCCTGCTCGGGGCGGTCGACGGCGCTCGGGCTCATGGCGAGCGGGATTCTACGGCCTGCGGCGCAAGCCGGGGTGACATCGGCGAGTTCAGACCCGCAACAGCATCAGGCCTTTCAGGTATTCGCCTTCGGGGTGAGTCATGAGCACGGGGTGATCCTCGCCGGCCTGCAGCCGGCGCAGCATCTGCGCATCGACCCGCGCGTCGAACACCGCGCCGGCGACGATCTTCTGGAACAGGTCGACATCGATCGCCCCCGAGCACGAGAAAGTGAAGAGCAGCCCGCCCGGGTTGAGCAGGCGCAGCGCCTTCAGGTTGATCTCCTTGTAGGCGCGGGCGGCACGCTCGACATGATGGGCCGACGGCGCGAACTTCGGCGGATCGAGCACGATCAGGTCGAAGCGCCGGCCTTCGGCGAGCAGAGCCTTCAGGGCCTCGAAGACATCGGCCTCGCGCCACTCGCACGGCGCTGGCGGCAGCCCGTTCAGGGCGTGCTGCTCGGCGGCGCGCGCCAGCGCCGGCCCGCTCGAGTCGATCGACAGCGCCGACGCGGCACCGCCGGCGAGCGCGGCCAGCGTGAACCCGCCCGTGTAGCAGAAGCAGTTGAGGACAGCGCGGCCGGCCGCGTGCCGGGCCACCTCCCGGCGGTTGTCGCGCTGGTCGATGTAGAAACCGGTCTTGTGGCCGCGTGGCACATCGACCAGATAACGCACACCGTGCTCGACCACCGGCAGACGGTCGGTGGCTGGCGCGCCGGCCACCGTGCCCTCGCGGCTCGGCAGCCCCTCGCGATCGCGGGCAGCGGCGTCGGAGCGCTCGTGCAGATCGGGCAGGCCGGTCAGCTCGCACAGCGCGGTCGCGATCTCGTTGCGCCAGCGCTCGACGCCGGCGGCGAGCACCTGCATCACGAGCTGGCCACCGTAGCGGTCGACCACGAGACCGGGCAGTCCGTCGGCCTCGCCGAAGACCAGCCGCACCGCATCGGTGTCGCGAGCCAATGGCGCCCGACGGGCGATTGCCGCCGCGATGCGTTCGCGCAGCCAGGCGGCATCGACACACCCGGCCTCGTCGAAGTGCCATGCGCGAGCGCGGATCGCCGAATCGGGGCTGTAGGCGGCCCACGCGAGGAAGCGGCCGTCGCTGGCAACCACGCGCACGGTGTCGCCCACCCACGGGCTGCCCTGCACGCGGGCGATCGCGCCGGCATACACCCAGGGGTGACGGCGCAGCAGCGAGCGCTCCTTGCCAGGCTTGAGGACGATGGTGTCGGTCATCGGGCAGCGGCGGCCCGCCGGTGTGGCCGCGTGATCATCGGGCCCGCCGCGCCCGCGGATGGGCCGCGTCGTACACGCCGGCCAGGCGCTGGAAGTCGAGCGCCGTGTAGACCTGCGTGCTGCGGATGCTGGCGTGGCCCAGCAGCTCCTGGACCGCGCGCAGGTCGCCGCTCGACTGCAGCAGGTGACTGGCGAAGGAGTGGCGCAGCACGTGCGGATGCAGCCGCGTGGGCAGGCCGCGGGCCACGCCCAGCGCGCGCAGGCGCGCCTGGATGGTGCGGTTGGCAAGACGCGTGCCGCGCCGGCTCAGGAACAGCGCGTCGGGATCGGCGCCGGGGTGGGCGAGCATGAACACCGCCCGCGCTGCGAGCCAGCCGTCGAGCGCGGCCATCGCCTGCGCGCCCACCGGCACGGTGCGTCGCTTGGCCCCCTTGCCCAGCACGTTGACCTCGGCCTCGGCGCGCGCGAACCAGCTGGTCGAGCGGTAGCCGGGCCGCTCGACGTGCGCGACGTCGAGGCTGGTGAGCTCGGACAGGCGCAGCCCCGACGAGTAGAGCAGCTCGAGCAGCGCGCGATCGCGCACCGCCTCGAACGCCTGAACCGGCCCGCGCAGCAGCGCATCGGTCTGGTCGGGCGACAGCGCCCGCGGCAGGCGGCGCGGCGCGCGCGGCGCGCGCAGCGCCCGCGCCGGATTGGCCGGCATGCGGCCCTGCAGGACGATCTCGTCGAGGAAGCCGCGCCAGCACGACAGCCGCCGCGCGATCGAGCGCGACGCCGCACCGGCGCGCACTTCGCCGGCCACCCAGCGCCGCAGCGTGGCCTCGGTGAGCTGCGCCCAGTCGGGGGCCGCCGGTGACAGCAGGCCGGCGAGCACGGCGAGGTCGGCCTGGTAGGCCGCGAGGGTGCGCGGCGAGCAGCCGCGTTCGTGCGCCAGCCGGTCGAGGAACCGGGCGACGTCCTGCGTGGTGGGAGCGGCTGCGCCCGAGCTCACGCGACCAGGCGCGACAGGGCAGCGCTGGCGGTTTCGGCGATGCGCTCGAGAAAGGCCGTGCCCATCCCGGTCTGGAAGCGGCCGGGATCGGGCGAGCCGAGCACCAGCAGGCCGAACGCCGACGGGCCCGCGCCCTTGCGCATCGGCAGCAGCGCGATCGAGCGGGTGGCCATGCCACCCTCGGGGAGCCAGGCCGCCGCGAGGAAATCGACGTTGGGGCCGCAGTAGGGCTGGCGCAGGCTGTCGGCCAGCGTGATCGCATCGGCATCGACCGGCGCGGCCGCCGGCAGCATCCGGTACGGCTCGCGCAGGTTCCAGAGCCGGATGGCGACCTGCGGCACGCTGAAGGTGGCGCGCATCTCGTCAATAAGGACCTGCGGCAGCGCGGCCGGGTCGGCCACCAGCAGCAGCTGGCGACACCAGCGCTGCAGCCGGTCGGTGATGGCGTCGTTCTCCTGGCCGATGCGGATCAGATCGGCCAGACGCATCTCGAGCGCACGGTGGCGCTCACGCAGCACCTCGAGTTGCCGCTCTTGCAGCGAGATTGCGCGCCCGCCGTGCGGATGCGCGACCGTGATCGAGGCGAGCAGATCGGTGTGCGACTCGAAGAACTCCGGATGAGCGCGCAGGTACTGCGCCACTTCCTGGGCGCCGAGCGGATTCGAAGAGGTGGGCATCGGGATCGGTGCGTGGGTGGCGAGAGGGTTGGGGGCGCGAGTGACGATGCGGCGGGCGCGGGGGCGGCGGCGGGCTCGGTGCGGACGCTCAGCCCGGCAGCTCGATCTCGCCCTGGTAGACGGTCTGGGCCGGGCCGGTCATGAGGACAGAGGCGCCCGTGGCCGCAGGCGACCAGCCGATGGTGAGCAGGCCACCGCGGGTGCGCACGTCGACCTTCGGATCGAGCAGCCCGCGCCGGATGCCCGCGACCACGGCCGCGCAGGCGCCCGTGCCGCAGGCCAGGGTCTCGCCGGCGCCACGCTCGTAAACCCGCAGCGCGATCCGGTCGCGGCCCAGGATCTGCATGAAACCGGCATTGACGCGGCGGGGAAAGGCGGCGTGATGCTCGATGAGGGGTCCGTCGCGCCCGACCGGCGCCAGATCGACATCGGGCACAACCTGCACCGCGTGCGGATTGCCCATCGAGAGCACCGAGACCCGGCACACGCCATCGCCCACCGGCAGCCGCCAGATGGTGTCGGCCCCCTCGGCATCGGCCACCAGGCCGGCCGGCTCGAAGGGCACGCGCGCCGGCTCGAACACCGGCGGCCCCATGTCGACGGTGACGCGCCCGTCGGCCTCGAGCCGCGGCTCGATGACGCCGGCCCGGGTGCGCACCCGGATGGCGCGCCGCTCGGTGAGACCCTGGTCGACGACGAAGCGCACGAAGCAGCGTGCGCCGTTGCCGCACTGCTCGACCTCGCCGCCATCGGCGTTGAAGATGCGATAGACGAAATCGACATCGCCGTCATCGGGCGGCTCGACGAGCAGGATCTGGTCGGCGCCGACGCCGAAATGCCGATCGGCGAGCAGGCGCAGCTGCGGCTCGGTGAGCGCGTAGCGGTGACGCACCCCGTCGAGCACGACGAAGTCGTTGCCCGCACCGTGCATCTTCGTGAACCGCAACCGCATCAGCGTCTCCTGGACACGCCGGCTCGCCGCCTCGCGGGCCAGTGCCGATTATCGCCCATAGACCGACGGCTCGCCCGGCGGCCTGGTCTTGAAGCGCCGGTGCGTCCAGAGGTACTGCTCGGGCATGGCCAGTACGCACTGCTCGATGAACGCGTTCATGCGGCGCGTGGCGGCCTCGAGATCGTGGCCGGGGAAGTCTTCCCAGGGCGGCAGGAAGGTGGTCTCGTAGCCGTGCTCGGCCATGCGCGTGATCATGGGCAGAACCCGCGCGCCGCTGAGCTGCGCAAGCCGCGCAAGCGCGGGTACGGTGGCGCAGGTCACGCCGAAGAACGGCAGAAAGAGCGCATCGCGCGGCCCGAGGTCCATGTCGGGCGAGAACATGAAGGGCACGCCGGAGCGCACCGTGCGCACCACCGTGCGCATGCCCTCGTTGCGCAGGATCATGCCGCGGCTGAGAAAGCGGGTTCGCCCGCGGGTCATGACCTCGGTCAGCGCGCGGCTCTTCTGGTTGGCGAACATGGCCGCGCCCGGTGAATCGACCAGCATGCGCACGCCGCCGGCATCCAGGCCCACGAAGTGCGGCGCCAGCACGATCAGCGGCCTGCCGGCGAGCGCGTCGAAGTGCTCGCGCCCCTGCTGGCGAACCAGGCCGACGATGCGCTCGGCCGGTTCGTGCCAGAACACGAAGCACTCGAGGAAGCCCGCCCCGAAACATCGGAAATGGCGCCGCGCGAGCCGCCGGCGCTCGGCCTGCGGCATGTGGGGAAAGCACAGCGCCAGGTTGACCAGCGCGACCCTTCGGCGGGGCAAGGCGAGCCACCAAAGCACATCGCCCAGCCCGTGGCCCAGGCGGCGCACCCAGCGGTCGGGCAGCCGCGCGACCTGGCGCAGCAGCCACAGCGCGACACGGATCAGCGGTTCGACCATCATGCGGCGGCCTCCCGGCCGGGCATGGGCGGCGCCGAGGCGCCAGGCGGGCGCTTGTAGCGGTTGTAGCCCCAGAGGTACTGCCGCGGCAGCTGCCGCACCAGCCGCTCCATCGCGGCGTTGAGCGCCTGCGGGGTGGGTTCACCCTCGAACCGCTCGAGCCGCAGCGCCCAGCCCTGCCCGTACCCCAGACGCTCGGCCCAGAGCAGCACGACAGCGGCCCCGCTGGCCTGCGCAAGGCGCATCGGCAGCGTCATGGTGTAGGCCGGCGCGCCCAGGAAGGGCGCCCACAGACCCTCACCCTCGCCGGGAACCTGGTCGGGCAGCAGACCCACCATCTCGCCGCGGCGCAGCGCCCGCAGCAGCGTGCGCACCCCTGCAAGCGTCGCGGGCGCCGCGGCGAGACCCGGGCGGTTGCGCGCCTCGCGCAGCAGACGCTCGAGCGCGGGGCGGCGCGACGGGCGATAGATGATGGTGGACGGCCAGCGGTTCGCCACCCAGGGCGCGGTGACCTCGAAGCCCCCCAGGTGCGGCGTGAGCACCAGCACGCCGCGACCCAGGGCATGCGCATCGGCAAGTGGCGCAAGGTCGTCGCAACGGACGAGCCGATCGAGCTCGTCGGGCCCGCGAAACCAGATCCAGGCGAGTTCGCCGACCATGGCCCCGGCGGCACGCGCCGCCGGGCCGCGCAGCGCCGGCGGGTAGCCGGCGCGCGCGAGGTTGGCCCGCAGCTTGCCGCGATAGCCGGCCGACGCCGCATAGACCAGCATGCCGAGCAGCGCGCCGCCCGCCTGCAGCCAGGCCAGCGGCAGCAGGGCGATCAGTCGAAAGAGGGCGGAAAGCATCCGGAAAGAGTACGGGGGCGAGGGCCCGGGAGACGCGGCCATTGCGGCACGAAGCCTACGGCAATGCGCGCCCAGGGGTTGCGTGGCCAGCAACGCGGATGCTGGTCTATACTCGCGCCCGTCGCTGGTTTAACTGACAACTTGCGGGGCGACAACCGTCCGGGGCACCGCCCCGCCGGTCGAAGAAAGTCCGCTAAAGCGTCGCCGCCTCTCCGAAGACGGCCGCTCGGGCCGGACACATCGCGCACCCACCCTGTGCGCTCGAACCATCGGAGAAAGGCCTTGGCCAAGGATTTCCTGTTTACCTCTGAATCGGTGTCGGAGGGCCACCCCGACAAGGTAGCCGACCAGATCTCGGACGCGATTCTCGACGCTATCTTCACCCAGGACAAGTTCTCGCGCGTAGCCGCCGAGACCCTGGTGAACACCGGCCTGGTCGTGCTCGCCGGCGAGATCACCACCGGGGCCCACGTCGATTACATCGACGTCGCCCGCCAGACGATCAAGCGCATCGGTTACGACAACACCGACTACGGCATCGACTACCGTGGCTGCGCCGTGCTGGTCGCCTACGACAAGCAGAGCCAGGACATCGCGCAGGGTGTCGACGAGGGGCGCGGCATCGACCTCGACCAGGGCGCCGGCGATCAGGGCCTGATGTTCGGCTACGCCTGCGACGAGACCCCGGTGCTGATGCCCGCGGCCATCCATTACGCGCACCGCCTGGTCGAGCGCCAGTCGGAACTGCGCCGCGACGGCCGACTGCCCTGGCTGCGCCCCGACGCGAAATCGCAGGTGACGCTGCGCTACGTCGACGGCCGGCCGCATTCGATCGACACGGTGGTGCTCTCGACCCAGCACGCCCCCGACGTGGCCTACGAAACGCTGCGCGAGGCCGTCATCGAGGAGATCATCAAGCCGGTGCTGCCCACCGATCTGATCAAGGGCGACGTCCGCTACCTGGTGAACCCCACCGGCCGATTCGTGATCGGCGGCCCGCACGGCGACTGCGGCCTGACCGGTCGCAAGATCATCGTCGACTCCTACGGCGGCTCGGCGCCGCACGGCGGCGGCGCGTTCTCGGGCAAGGACCCCTCCAAGGTCGACCGCTCGGCCGCTTACGCCGCGCGCTACGTGGCCAAGAACATCGTCGCCGCCGGTCTGGCCAGCAAGTGCCTGGTGCAGGTGAGCTACGCCATCGGCGTCGCCCGTCCCACCTCGGTCATGGTCACCACCGAAGGCACCGGCAAGGTAAGCGACGAGCGCCTGGCGCAACTCGTGCAGGAACACTTCGACCTGCGTCCGAAGGGCATCATCCAGATGCTCGACCTGCTGCGCCCGATCTACGGCAAGACCGCGGCCTACGGCCATTTCGGTCGCGAGGAGCCCGAGTTCAGCTGGGAGCGCACCGACAAGGCGGCGGCGCTGAAGGCCGCGGCCTGAGCGCGGCGCGGGGGTTGCGGTGAGAGCCCTGCTGTCGCTCGCCCCCGGACCGGCCGACACGCTCGTGCTGCGCGAGGTGCCCGACCCGGTCGCCGGGCCGGGCCAGCTGCTCGTGCGCGTGCGGGCCTGCGGCGTCAATTTTCCCGACGCGCTGCACATCCAGGACCTGTACCAGGTCAAGCTCGCCCGGCCGTTCTCGCCGGGCGGCGAGTTCTGCGGTCATGTCGAGGCGCTCGGCCAGGGCGTGACGGGCTACGCGGTCGGCGATCTGGTCGTCGGCCGCTGCGGCTCGGGCGCGATGGCCCAGCGCATCGCGCTGCCCGCCGAACGGTGCGTGCGCATCCCTGCCGACAGCCCGGTCGTCGAGGCGGCCGCGCTGATCCTCACCTATGCAACCGCCTGGTACGCGCTGGTCGACCGGGCGCAGGCCCGGGCCGGCGAGACCATGCTGGTGCTGGGCGCGGCAGGCGGGCTGGGCTGCGCGATGATCGACCTGGGCCGCGCGCTGGGCCTGCGGGTGGTTGCTGCCGCGTCCAGCCGCGAGAAGCTCGACTTCGCCCTGTCGTGCGGCGCCCGCGATGGCATCGTCTACCCGGCCAGCCTCGACGACAAGGACGCGCAGCGCGCGCTCACCGACCGCCTGAAGGCGCTGGTCGGCCCGCGCGGCGCCGACATCGTCGCCGACCCGGTCGGCGGCCCCTACACCGAGCCCGCGCTGCGCGCGACCGGCCGCGACGGCCGACTGCTGGTCATGGGCTTCACCGCGGGCATCCCGCGCATCCCCACCAATCTGGTGCTGCTCAAGGTCTGCCAGGTGGTGGGCGTCGACTGGCGCGACTTCACCGAGCAGCAGCCCGAGCGCAACGCCCGCAACGTCGAGGCGCTGGTGGGGCTGTGGCGCGACGGGCGCATCCGGCCGCGTGTCTCGGCCACCTATCCGCTCGAGCGCGCCCCCGAGGCGATCGCCCGGCTGGCGGCGCGCGGCGCGCTGGGCAAGCTGGTCATCGAGATCGACTGACCGGCGCGGGCGGCCCGCGCGACCTCGGCCGGCCCCCTCAGCGGCGCAGCAGCGTGCTGCGCCCGAACAGTGACTCGACGAGTTCGACCGCCAGATCGGCGCTTCGATTGCGCTCGTCCTGGGCGGGGTTGAGCTCGACCAGATCGATCGAGCCCAACCGTCCGGTGTCGGCGATCATCTCCATGCACAACTGCGCCTCTCGGTAGCCGGGGCCGCCACGCACCGGCGTGCCCACGCCCGGGGCGATCGCCGGATCGAGGAAGTCGAGATCGAAGCTCAGGTGCAGGTGCTCGTCGGGTGCGAGGTCGTGCAGCGCCCAGGCCATCACGGCGCGCATGCCCTGCTCATCGATCGCCCGCATGTCGCGCACCGGCAGGCCGGCGTCGAGCACGAGGTGCTTTTCGCCCGCATCGACGCTGCGTACGCCGATCAGCCGAACCTGGGCGGCGGCCAGCGCAGGCTCGGGCCCGGCCAGGCGCACCAAGCCAGGCGGCCCCAGCCCGCACAGCACGGCCAGCGGCATGCCATGCAGGTTGCCGCTCGGGGTGAGGGCCGGGGTATTGAAGTCGGCATGCGCATCGAGCCAGAGCACCCGCAGGCGGCGACCCGCGGCACGGCAGTGCCGCGCCACCGCGCTCACCGAGCCCACCGCGAGGCTGTGATCGCCGCCCATCAGCAGCGGCAGGCGACCATCCGCAAGCACCTGCCCGACGGCCGTCCGAACCGCGCGGCACCAGGCCTGCACCTGCCCGAGATGGCGGTAGCCGCGCACCGGCGGCAGCCAGGGATTGGCCGGCCCGGCAAGGTTGCCGGCGTCGGTGGCCACCACCCCCAGCGCGCCGAGTCGCTGCGCCAGACCCGCGACCCGCAGCGCCTCCGGGCCCATGCTCGCGCCGCGCGCGCCGGCGCCGACGTCGGTGGGCGCGCCGATCAGCGTGACGTCTGGGCCAGCCATCGCCGAGCCCGCAGCAGCACCGGTCGGTCGACCATGCGCCCATCGAGGCGGAAGGCGCCTTCGCCGGCCGCGGCAGCCGCCTCGACCACGCGAGCGGCCCAGGCGAGCTCGTCGGGCGTGGGACCGAAACCGGCATTCAGGATGGGCACCTGCGACGGATGCACGACGGCGGCCCCCCGAAAGCCGAGGCGGCGCGCCTGCGCGACCAGGCCCCGGAAAGCGTCGAGATCGTCGAACGCGGCGATGGAACCGACGAAGCCCAGGGGCAGCAGGCCGGCGGTGGCGCAGGCCTGCGCCACCGCCAGGCTGGGCCCGAGCAGCGCCTCGGGGGTGGGCTCGCAGCCCGCTGCCAGACAGT
>Ga0315904_10011144_pt1 | contig 11518 bp, 8 predicted proteins | sample LakEriMetagenome_6_FD_203529 | JGI IMG/M metagenome (GOLD analysis project Ga0315904, IMG submission 203529) | Freshwater fungal communities from buoy surface, Lake Erie, Ohio, United States - Buoy 12 MA120 | ecosystem: Environmental > Aquatic > Freshwater > Lake | place: USA: Lake Erie, Ohio...
CGTGTGACCATCAGTTTGGATGGCCTTGACGATGAGGTCTTCAAGCAAATGAACGACGTTGACTTTCCGGTCAGCGACGTGCTGGAGGGTATTCAAGCCGCACAGGCTGCTGGCTTAGGCCCCATCAAAGTCAACATGGTGGTGAAGCGGGGAACCAATGAACAAGAAATATTACCCATGGCGCGGTATTTCAAAGGCAAAGGCATTGCACTTCGGTTCATTGAGTACATGGATGTGGGTGCCACCAATGGCTGGCGCATGAATGAAGTGATGCCCAGTGCTGACATTTTGCAGTTGCTGCAAACCGAGATGGCATTGACACCGCTTCAAGCCAGCCAGGCCGGCGAAACAGCAGAGCGTTGGGGTTATCTGAATGAACAAGGCGTTCACGATCAGAGCTTGGGCGAAATTGGGTTCATCAGCAGTGTGACCAAAGCCTTTTGCAGCGATTGCAACCGCGCGCGCTTGACCACCGAAGGACAACTCTATTTGTGTTTGTTTGCCTCGCAAGGCTACGACCTCAAACCTTTGGTGCGGAGCGAGTTGGATCAAAGCGCCCTCACGCAGGCCATTGCGGCCATTTGGTCGCAACGAGATGACCGGTATTCTGAACTTCGAGTGTCAGAACCTGAATTGGAAAACGGTTCAACGCCAAGCGGCGCCAAACGCAAGGTTGAGATGAGCTACATCGGCGGCTAATCTCATTCATTGGACATCTATGGAACAATTTTCTACATGAACGATCTGAGCATGACAGGCTTGATTTTGGCCGGCGGTCGAGGTGCGCGCATGGGCGGCATTGACAAAGGTTTGCAAAATTTCAATGGCACCCCACTGACCCTTCACACCCTCATGCGCCTGCAAATGCAAACGTCTGAGCCTTTGTCACAGATCATGGTGGTGGCCAATCGCAACTTGTCGGCCTATGAATCATTTGGGGTGCAAGTATGGCCGGACAGCACGGATGGTTTTGCAGGCCCCCTTGCCGGATTTTTAACAGGCCTTGAACGCTGTGAAACAGACTTGCTGCTAACCGTGCCTTGCGACAGCCCCTTGTTTCCATTCAATTTAGCGCAGCGTTTGTTGGACACCTTAATTTCTGAAGAAGCTGACATCACAGTGGCCGCCGCCAGAGAAGAAGACGGCACTGTACGAGCGCAACCCGTCTTTTGTTTGATGCGGGTGAACTTGTTAGAAAGTTTGGTCAAGTTCATGCAATCGGGCGGGCGAAAAATTGACGCCTGGACAGCCTTGCACAAAACGGTACTGGTGCCCTTTGACACAGCCGATGTTGACCCCCGTGCCTTCTTTAATGCCAATACCCTCGAAGAACTGCACCGCCTCGAACAAACCACATGACACAACCACCGTCACTGGCTGACATTGCCGCACAACTTGAAGCTTATGACCCGCAGGCACTTCCGGCCAACGAGGTCTTGAATTTTCTGGATCACTTGGTGACGCCAGTACAAGACTCAGAATCAGTCGACATCTTCGCAGCACTGGGCAGAGTCACTGCGCAAGATGTGATCAGCCCCATCAATGTGCCACCGCACGACAACTCCGCCATGGATGGCTTTGCCTTTGATGGTGCCCAATTGAGTGACTCACAAGCCTTGTCACTCAAGGTGGTGGGTACCGCGCTTGCGGGCAAAGCATGGGAAGGCGCTGTGAACGCTGGCGAATGCGTGAAAATCATGACCGGAGCCATCATGCCCAAAGGCCTGAACACGGTGGTGCCCCAAGAACTTTGCCACATCACAGCAAGCCAAACCATTGAAATTCCCGCCGGACTGCTCAAGGCAGGCGACAACCGCCGCTTGTGCGGCGAAGACATCACGCAGGGGCAACCCGCCCTTCTGAAGGGTGCCTCGATTACGCCTGCAGCAGCAGGACTACTGGCCAGCTTGGGGGTTCCCAATGTCTTGGTGGTGCGTCGCTTGCGGGTGGCTTATTTCTCAACGGGCGATGAAATTTTGAGTTTGGGCGAAGCGCCCCGCGAAGGTGCAGTCTATGACAGCAACCGGTACACGGTGCATGGCATGCTGCAAGCATTGGGCTGCGAGATGATTGACATGGGCGTTGTCAAAGACGAACCTGACTTGCTAGAGCAAGCCTTTAACAAGGCCGCAGAGCAAGCTGATGCCATCATCACCAGCGGCGGGGTGAGTGTGGGCGAAGCCGATTTCACCAAGGCCATGATGAAGAAGTTGGGTGATGTGGTATTTTGGAAAATCGCCATGCGACCCGGTCGGCCGATGGCAGTCGGCCGAATTCAAAAAGGCCAGCGCTCAGCCGTTTTATTTGGACTTCCAGGCAATCCTGTCGCGGTCATGGTCACATTTTTGGCTTTTGTCAAACCTGCCTTGCTGAAAATGATGGGGAGCACGGCCACGCCCCTGCCGATGCTCAGGGCCAGAACGCAGGAAGTGTTGCGCAAAAAACCAGGTAGAACAGAATACCAACGCGGCATTGTTTCTCGCAATGCGGAAGGTGAACTTCAAGTGATCACCACCGGCAATCAAGGCTCCGGTGTATTGAGTTCCATGGTGCAAGCCAATGGTTTGATTGTTTTATCGCACCCACAAGGTACAGCCCAGTTGGGTGACTGGGTGGACGTGTTGGTGCTTTAAACGGCTGTGTCAGTGCTGATGCACTGAACTTGCGGGTTGGTCCAGCGCATCGGCTTTGTTGGCGCCAGGAATTTTTTTGCGCGCAAAGAGCGAGTACATGGTGGGCACCACGAAGACAGTTAACAGCGTTCCGAAACTCATGCCCCCCACAATGACCCAGCCAATTTGAATACGGCTTTCAGAACCTGCGCCTGTCGCAAGGGCCAATGGCAGAGCACCGAACACCATGGCACCCGTGGTCATCAGAATGGGGCGCAAGCGTTGGCTAGAAGCTTTCACTATGGCATCAAAAGTTTCGACACCCTGCTCTCGCAACTGGTTCGTAAACTCCACAATTAAAATACCATGCTTAGTGATCAAGCCGACCAATGTGATCAAGCCGATTTGAGAGTACACATTGAGCGTACCACCCGTCATTTTCAGCGTCATCAGGGCACCAAACATCGACAAAGGTACCGACAACATGATGACCAAGGGGTCAACAAAACTTTCAAATTGAGCGGCCAAGACCAAAAAGATAAAGAACAAAGCCAACACAAACACAATGACCAGAGCGCCTTGTGAATTTCTAAATTCACGCGACGTACCATTGAGTTCTGTGGAGTAACCCGTCTTTAAAATGCCTGCAGCCGTTTTGTCTAGGAATTTCAGAGCGTCGCCCAAGGCATAATCAGGGGATAAGTTAGCCGTGATCGACACAGACCGACGCTGGCCAAAGTGATTCAATTCGCGTGGCGACACACTCTCACGAACTTTGACCAATGCGCTTAATGGAATGACACTGTCGTTTCGGCCACGAACGTAAATTTTGTCAATGTCATCTGGCGTATTGCGGCCACTCACTTGCGTTTGCACAATCACGTCATATTGTTCAGCATCACGTTTGTATCGAGTCACGACGCGGCCGCCCAACATGGTTTCTATGGCGCGCGCAACCACATCTACGCTCACGCCCAACTCAGTGGCTTTGATTCGATCTACATCAATTCGCAGTTCAGGCTTGTTCAATCGCAAATCGACGTCAGGCGCAATGAAGCCAGGATTCTTGGCAATTTCGTCCAACATTTGACGTGTGACTGCATTCAAATTCTGGTAGCTGTCAGAGGTTTGAATGACAAAGTTAACGGGACGCTCGCGGAAACCTTGACCCAGGGAAGGAGGCGTGATGGGGAAAGCGTTGATACCCGCAATGCCGTTGAATTTACCTTGCATTTCGCGCGCAATTTCAAGGGTTGTGCGCTTGCGATCATCCCAGTCGACGGCTCGGTAGATGACACTGCCTTGCGCAACGGTTGGATTGCCTAAGTTAGCAAAAATTCGATCAAATTCTGGATAAGTACTGCCAATTTTTTCAAGGGTCTTGGCATACCTATCGGTGTAATCCAATGTCGATCCATCGGGTGATGTCACCGTTGCCAAAATGGTGCCTCGATCTTCCAATGGCGAGAGTTCTTGCTTCATGGAGGGGTACACCAACACAATGCCAACACCACAGGAAGCCATGATCAAGACCACTAACCAACGGGCTTTTTTCAAGACCAGGGTGAGTAAATTCTCATAGCCATTGGACAAGCCCGTAAGGACTTTTTCCATGAACCTGTCAAAGAAATTCGGATTCGGGTTGTGTCGCAGCAGCAAAGAACTCAACATAGGCGACAAGGTGAGCGCCACCAAGCAAGAGACCAGCACAGCGCCGGCCAAGGCCAAAGCAAATTCACTGAATAACTTACCTGTTCGTCCTGGCGTGAAAGCCAAAGGTGCAAACACCGCTGTCAAGGTGAGCGACATGGCCACAATGGCAAAGCCAATTTCTTTGGCGCCCTTGATGGATGCAGAGAACGGATCGAGTCCTTCTTCTATGTGACGGTAAATGTTCTCTAACATCACGATGGCATCGTCAACCACCAAGCCGATGGCCAACACCAAGGCCAGCAATGTCAGGGTATTGATTGTGAAACCTGCAAGCGCCATCATGGCGAAAGTGCCAATCAGGCTGACTGGAATGGTAATGATGGGAATGATGGAAGCACGCAGGGTTCTCAGGAAAACAAAAATCACAATCGCCACCAAAATGACAGCTTCAAGGATGGTTTTGAAAACGCTCTTAATGGATTTATCAATGAATACAGAGTTGTCGTTGGCCACATTGATCACAATGTCACCCGGCAAATCCTGCTGCAACTTTGGGATCATTGCGCGAACGCCCTTGGACAATTCCAAGGGGTTGGCTGTAGCTTGTCGAATCACGCCAGCTGAAATGGAGGGCATGCCATTCAAACGAACTCGACTGCGGTCATCCGCAGCATCCTCTTCGACTTTGGCCACGTCACGAATCTTGATGGGAAAGCCATTCACATTGCGAATGGTGATGTCACCAAATTGACCCGCTTTGATCAGATCGGTTTGAGAGGTGACACTGAACTCGCGCTGCAGTGACTCGATCCGACCTGCTGGCAACTCTAAATTGCTGCGACGTATGGCATCTTCAACGTCTTGTGAGGTCAGGCGGTACGCTGCCATGCGTTCAGCATCCAGCCAAACGCGCATGGCGTATTTGCGCTCACCAAATATACGAACATCGGCAACGCCCGTCACAGTCTGGAGACGCGGCTTCACAACTCGATTGATCAGATCATTGATTTGAAGGGGTGACAATGTGTCACTAGCGAAAGCCAACCAAATAACAGGAAAGGCATCTGCCTCCACCTTGGCAATGACGGGCTCCTCAATGGCTTGTGGCAAGCGGCCGCGAATTCTAGAGGTCCGGTCGCGTACTTCTGCTGCGGCCGTGTCCGCGTCTTTTTCTAGGCGAAAACGAACTGTAATTTGAGATTGATCAGCTCGGCTGATGGAAGTGATGACATCGACAGCATCAATGCCAGCAATGGAGTCTTCCAGAGGCTTGGTCACTTGCGACTCTATCACCTCGGCCGATGCCCCGGGGTATTTCACACTGACCGTGACAGTAGGCTCGTCGATCTTCGGATACTCACGCAAAGAAAGGCGGTTGAAACTGACAGCACCGATCAAAAGAATGAGCAGCGATAAAACGGTCGCAAAAACCGGCCTACGAATGGATGTTTCAGCGAGTTGCATTCAGACCTCGTGTACATGGATTCTCGCCACTGACAGCTTGAGCTTTAGCGTCCTTAATTTGACCTGCATTGCCGCCCTTAGGGCCAGATTTTTCTGCAGTCTTTTCAGTAGGTTTTTGCGCATTGCTTGCGGCTTCAGGCTTGGCAGCTGCAGCATTGCTGGGGCCACCGCCTTGGGCTTTTGAAGTGTCCACAATACGCACCACAGTGCCTTCCTTTTGAATGCGCTGCTGACCTGCGACCACCACAGAATCGCCCAAAGATAAACCTTCCAGAACCTCTACCCGTCCAACTTGGCGAATGCCAATCTTGACAGTGACTCTTTCAGAGATGTATTCGTCTTTGTTCGATCCTGGAACGACACGAACCACTGTGGAACGGCCGCCTTGCGGCACGATGGCCTCTTCAGGTATGACCAAGGCGTCATCACGCTCACCAAACACAGCATTGACGCGTGCAAACATACCGGGGCGCAATTGCATTTGGCGGTTGTCGATACAACCACGCACACCTACAGAACGGCCATTGGCATCAATCAAAGGATCAATGGCCTGAATGACGGCTGTGAATTGACGGCCCGGCAAGGCATCCATGGTCACCTGTGCTTTTTGCCCTTGTTTAATTTTGGCTTGGAAACGCTCTGGCAATCTGAAGTCAAGCAAAACAGCCTCAATGTCTTCGACGTTAACCATGTCGGTGCCATCTTTCAAATAGTCACCCACGTTAATTTGACGCAAACCTGCTGTGCCATCGAAAGGAGCAAGCACTTTCAAGCGTTGTAAGGTGGCTTGGGCCAATGCCAATTTGGCTTGTGCCACTTGAAGCGCAGCATCAGATTCGTCTAACGAACGTTTGCTGATGAAATTTTGCGCTACAAGTTCTTGATTCCGCGTGTGGTTGGCTTGAGCGATCGACAACTCGGCTTTGGACTGGGCCAGTTGTGCTGCAGGCAATTGGTCGTCAAACTGGACCAAGATTTGACCCTTTTTAACCTTTTGTCCGTCCTTGAAAAGCACCTGGCTGACGCGGCCACCCACCTCTGGGCGCAAGATCACACCTTGAAATGAACGCAAACTTCCAACCGACTGGGTCTCGTCCACCAACATGGCTTTTTCAACCTTGGCCACTTCTACGGCAGGCGGACGTTGGGGAGCTCCCGGACTTGGCGCTGCAGCAGGAGCACCCCCGGGCGCTCCAGAAGCAGAAACCTTTTCCTTTGGCCCTGCAGGTTTATTTTGAAGCCACCATGCTGCACCTGAAGCAAGGGCCACACCAAGGAGCGCAATGGCGAGATAAGGTTTTTTGAAAGACATCAGAGATTCCGAACAGTACCCAAAACAGTTTGGAAATGTAACAGTTATTGGGCTTTTCTATCTTCTGGCAAAAACCTCGTGGCAGCATGACAAAAAATCCTTACTTTTCGGCGCATTTACAAAAAGCGCCCCCTAGGAGCTTCCGTTGAATGGCGCTAAATCTTGCCAAGGGCTTTGTCGACGCCCAAGTTGGCCAAGGCATCCGCCCTTTCATTGCCTGGATCTCCAGCGTGGCCCTTGACCCACCGCCATTCAATTTGGTGCCCCGAATTGGCAACCAAAAGGTCTAATTTTTGCCATAAATCTGCATTTTTAACGGGCTGCTTGGCGGCGGTTCGCCATCCCTTGGCTTTCCAGCCATGAATCCATTCCGTGATCCCCTTTCGAACATATTCGCTGTCCAGAAACAGCGTCACTTTGCAGGGACGTTTTAAGGCAATCAAGGCCTCAATCACTGCCGTCAACTCCATTCGGTTGTTGGTGGTGTCTAGTTCTCCCCCAAATATTTCTCTGACATGTTCGGCCGATCGCATCAGTGCACCCCAGCCCCCCGGCCCAGGATTGCCCTTGCATGCGCCGTCTGTATGAATTTCAACGTGATTCACATTCACTCTTTCTTTGGGCACCCGCGTCGCCTTGAATTTGGTTCTGTCGACGAGCCAGCGTGACGACAGCTTTGTTTTGGGGCAAGCGTTGTTTCCAAGTTGCGCCCAGAATACGCCCGCCCTGGACCTTTTTGACAGCCACAATGACGTAGGCCCCACCCAAGATGGGCCACCAATTGGCGCCCAATTTGTCAATAAAAGCCCATCGATCAAACCACTTCGGTTTATCGAGGGCTGGCCGCCAACAACCAAATTGACTTATTTTGACTTCAAAGCCTAGCAGTCGCAGCCAGTCCCTGAGCCGCCAATAGCCTATTAACTCATCGCAGGCTGGTGAGCTAAGGCCCCTAAATCCCCAGCGCCGATACCACTGAGCGCGCTTGTGCCGCCAGCCCCACAGGCTGGTGGGGTTCAGGCCCGTAATCAGCAAATGGCCCTCTGGGACCAAGACCCGCTCTGCCTCCCGCAAACTGGCATGCGCATCCAAACTCAGCTCCAAGCTGTGCGGCATGACCAATAGGTCCAAACTGTCAGCTTGAAATGGCAATGCAATGCTGTGGGCCGCAAACTGAAAATCTTGCCCTTCAGGCAGTGCATGGGTCTCTGACAGGGCCAGCCATTGATGCGGCATGCGATTGGCTCGCAAGCCCTTTAACTCGGGCATGCCCAATTGAAGTGCGTGATAGCCAAAGACATCAGCCACCAAGGTATCCATTTGCGATTGCTCCCAGTTCAACAAAAAAGACCCTGCTGGCGTTGCTAACCATTGACGCCAATCTTGCGCCATGGAGGTGGTTTCTATAATAGGAAGATTCATGAACCTAATACCGCTGCCCGCATTCTCCGATAATTACATTTGGCTCTTGCAACACCAAGGCCTTGCATTGGTTGTTGATCCAGGTGATTCAACGCCGGTGGCCAACTGGTTGACAGAACACAACCACAAGCTGGATTGCATTTTAGTCACGCATCACCATGGCGATCATACGGGCGGTGTCGCCAAACTCCAGCATGATTGGGGCGCCAAGGTTTATGGGCCTGCTCATGAAAAATTGCCCTTTGAATACCAAGCCTTAATGCAGGGGCAACAATTCAGCTGGCTTGGTATGAATTTTCTAACGCTGGATGTGCCGGGCCATACATCAGGACACATCGCTTATTTCGCAGAGCTCGAGGGCCAAGAACCTTTGCTGTTTTGTGGCGATACGCTTTTTTCAGGTGGCTGTGGACGCCTGTTTGAAGGCACCCCAAAACAGATGCTCCATTCTTTGGACCAACTGGCCGCACTGCCGGGCACTTCGCGCGTGTGTTGTGCCCACGAATACACCTTGAGCAATTTGAAATTTGCCAGCGCGGTTGAGCCACACAATGCAAGTCTTCAAGCCTATGTCTTACATTGCAAAGACCTGAGAGCACAGAATTTACCCACCTTGCCCGCCAAACTTGCAAACGAATTGCAAATCAACCCTTTCTTGCGAACCCGTTCGCCAACAGTGATCAGTGCGGTCAAAAAATTTGCACCGCAAGTCAAAGACAATGAAGCAGATATTTTTGCGCATCTGCGACTCTGGAAAAACGACTACCAATGAACCATCTCAACACGGCCTTAGGCCTGAAGTTAAAGACCTCACTTTGTCTTGCCCTGTTTTTGACTGGCTGCGCCAATGTTCAAAAACAAGCTGAAATAAGCCCGGCTGAAGTTAGCCCAACAGTCGAGGTCACCTCATCGCCACCGCCTGCACCCGCGACAGTCACAGCGCCAGTTCAAAAAACTGCCGTCGACAAGCTCAAAATAGACGATCCATCAGAGCCTCCTGCGGACATTTGGGTGCGCATTCGGCAAGGCTTTGCCATGCCCGATCTTGAAAATGATCTGGTGAGAGACCGTGAAGCTTGGTACGCAGCGCGTCCGGACTACATGGTGAGAATGACAGAGCGCTCCAGAAAATATTTGTTCCACATTGTTGAAGAACTTGAACGCAGAAACATGCCCACAGAACTGGCCTTGCTGCCCTTCATTGAATCAGCCTTCAACCCCGAGGCGGTCTCTTCAGCCAAAGCGGCAGGAATGTGGCAATTCATGCCAGCAACAGGCAAGTACTTCGATTTGAAGCAAAACATTTTCCGAGACGAGCGACGTGGCGTGATTGAATCGACTCGCGCTGCACTCGACTATTTGCAAAAACTTTATGGCATGTTTGGTGACTGGCACCTGGCTTTGGCCGCCTACAACTGGGGGGAAGGCAGTGTGGGCCGCGCGTTGGCCAAAAACAAAGCAGCGGGTTTAGGACTGACTTATTCCGAGTTGAAAATGCCGACCGAAACACGTTACTACGTGCCCAAGTTGCAGGCGGTTAAAAACATCATTGCACAGCCTCAAAATTTCAACGCCCGATTGCCACTGATTCAAAACCATCCTTATTTCAAATCTGTCGGCATCACGCGTGACATTGATGTGAAATTGGCGGCTAATTTTGCAGGGATCAGCATCGAAGCTTTCAAAGCTCTGAATCCCTCCATGAGCCGGCCTGTTATTTTGGCCGCAGGCACGCCTGAAATTTTGCTACCCTGGGACAATGCAGATCGATTCCAGCGGCAAATTGAAGAGCATGCACAAAAGCCCTTGGCCAGTTGGACAGCTTGGCCTGTGCCCAAGACCATGAAGGTTTCAGAGGCTAGCAAATTGGTCAAAATGACCGAAGCAGAACTGCGCTCAGTGAATCAAATTCCCAGCGGAATGCAGGTCAAACAGGGTTCGACCTTGTTGGTTGCAAGACAAGGCGCACTCGATGCTGATGTCACCGAACATCTAGCCGACAACGCCAAAATTTCTTTTGCACCTGAAATTGTTTTGCGCCGCATCATGGTGAAAGTTCAAAAAGGCGACACCTTGGCCACACTGGCCAGTCGGCATGACGTTTCACCCATGAACATTGCAGCATGGAACAAAATGAAGATGACTGCAGCTCTCAAACCTGGTCAATCCGTTGCCATCTTGGTACCAACCACGGCAAGTTCCCGCGGGAGTAAAAGTTCGGGCAAGAAGTCAGGCAATCCTGGCGCAAAAGCTGCAACAGGTTCATCTAACGCGAAGAAGCCCAAAGTCAAATCAACGCAGCCCACCCCTAAAACTGGCCAACAAGGCACCTCAAAATCTTGAATCAAGTACTGAATTTACGTTTCGCAATGAGAATGAATTCATTGGTATAGGTTTTCTCCAAGGTGGTCCAATTGGCCCGATCGGTGCTCACGCGACTGGCTCTGGTGCGCCAAGCCGTCTGCAAGGCATCCTTAGAAAACATGCCGTCCAAGCTATAGGTATCGCGCACATTTTCCAAAGCACCCAAGTAAATCGCTCGGTCGCCCATCCAGTTGTAAGAAGGCACCATTTTGAGAATGTCGGAAGGCCCAGCTGTCTTCAGCCATTGCAATGCTCTGACCACACCTCGGGTTAAGGTGAGCGCGACATCAGCGCGTTTTTGCAAAAACTCACCCTTGCCAAACAAACAAGCAGAGAGCATGGGGCCGCCAAACATGCGCTGCGAACTGACCAGCGTTCGCGTGTCAGCCAAGATGCGCAACTCATTTTTTTGTTCCAAGTAATGCATGACAGGGTCGATGTGACACAAAGCGTCAACCAAACCACCACGAACAGCCTCTACCAAATGGCCCGTGGTAGAACCCAGTTCAATGAACTGAATATTTTCGGCCGCCAGCTTGGCTTTGAGTAGCCATTGCTGAGCCAACCAATGGGTGCCAGAGCCAAGGGATGAAATACCCATCTTCAATGATTTGAGATCGGCCAATGATTTCATCGCAAGGGCTTTTCGGGTCGCCAATCCGACACTCATTTGGGGCGCTCGCCCCTGCAA
>Ga0315904_10011145_pt1 | contig 11517 bp, 7 predicted proteins | sample LakEriMetagenome_6_FD_203529 | JGI IMG/M metagenome (GOLD analysis project Ga0315904, IMG submission 203529) | Freshwater fungal communities from buoy surface, Lake Erie, Ohio, United States - Buoy 12 MA120 | ecosystem: Environmental > Aquatic > Freshwater > Lake | place: USA: Lake Erie, Ohio...
GCACGAAAGTCACGCACCCACGCTCGATGCGCCAGCGGCCCGCATCCAGTTCGGCCAGCGCACGGCCGATGGCCAACGGCCCGGCCACCTCGTTGCCATGCACGGCTCCCAGCACGATCAGGCGCGGACCGGGGCGCAGGCCATGGAACTGGTGCACGCGCAGGCTGCTCGGGCGTTCTGCAGGAGTAGAAGTCGCAGTCGGGGAGGACAGGTTGTCGGCCATGGTCAGTGCTTGGGGGGAGTCTTGTCGCTTCGGGACAGAGTGTCCCTCACCTCAATGCACCACCAGCCGGTTGCGCCCCTGGGCCTTGGCCTCGCGCAAGGCGTCGCGGGCCCGGGACAGGGCCTGGTCGATGGACTCGCCGGCGTGGTGCTCGGTCATGCCGGCAGACACCGTCACGCGCACAGGCTCACCCGATGCGGTGGGCACCTGCATCGCCGCCACGCGTTCGCGCAGGCGCTCCACGCCCTGCCGGGCCAGCAGGCCGCGCGTGTCACACAACAGCAGCACAAAGGTCTCGCCCCCCCAGCGCCCCAACCGGTCGACGATACGCAGTGCAGCCTGGGCCTCCTGGGCGAACACGCGCAGCACGCGGTCCCCAGTGGCCACGCCATGGCGCTCATTGACGGCGCGAAACGCGTCCAGATCCAGCAACGCGATGCAGAAGGCCTGCCCGGAGCGCACGCTGCGCTGGCGCTCACGCTCCAGCACCTCCTCCAGATGACGCCGGTTGAGCAGGCCGGTCAGGGCATCGCAAGTGGCGAGTTCCTCGATGCGCGCCAAAGCCTGCTTCAGCTCCAGGCGCTGCGCACGCATGCGGTGGCGCATCACGGTGATGCGCGCTGCCAACAGGGAGGCCGCGGGCATCATCGTGGCCACCATGATGAAGTGGCCTGCCTCCACCAGCGGCGGGTAGACCTTGGGCAACTGCCAGGCCATCAGCCCCATGGCACAGCCGAACAGCAGCACGGCATACACGCTCACCCACGCCATCTGCCTGGGCTTGGCGGCAAACAGCCCGAACATGAAGATCACCATCACGACGGGGAACACGGCGCCGCGCGCCGGGCCCAGCATGGCGTAGGCCCAGGCGGCCATGGTGAGCGCGTAGACCATCTGCGCGACGGTCAACGAGGGGTCGGCCCAGCGCCTGGACCACCCGCTGCGGATCAGCACGAACGCCCCCAGCAGACCCGCCAGCGAGACCAGGGTCCAGGCTCGGACGGAGGGCACGGTAGCAATGCCGATGGCCACAAAGTAGTGCACGGCCGCCACGGCAGAGCCCATGACGGCCATCGCGCGGCCAGACTGCGCCAGCCGCGCCCGTTGGGCAGGGTCGGTGGTGAGCAGCCAGTCGGTGAGGCCTCGGAACATCATGGGATGGCGCGGCAGCCGGCACGGCCGACCACAAGGCGCGGAGCGTAACCCGTTTAGCGGCGCCTGGGCGGGGGCTCCAGATGATGCAGCGGCAACACGCCCCCGGCCTTCACCTCGCCCAGGGAGAAGCTGGTGTGCATGTCCTTCACATTGGGCAGCTTGAACAAGGTTTCCATCGCCCAGCGCGAGTAGGCGTCCAGGTCCGTGGCCAGCACGTGCAGCTCGAAGGTGCCCGCCCCGCTGATGTAGTGACAAGCCACCACCTCGGGCAGGCTGCGGATGCGGTCTTCCAGCTCCTGGGTGGCCACCGCGTTGTTGCGCTCGGCATCCACCCGCACGAAGGCCAGCACGCCCAGACCCACTTTGCGCCGGTCGATCTCGGCGCGGTAGCCGGTGATGTAGCCCTGCGTCTCCAGGCGCCGCACCCGGCGCCACGTGGGCGCCGGCGACAGGCCGATACGTGTGGCCAGCTCGGCGTTGGACAGGCGCGCGTCGGCCTGGAGTTCGCGCAACAAGGCGAGGTCATAGCGGTCCAGCATGCCGGGTAGCCCGTCTTGGTCATCGCCTGCGGGAGCGCCCCGGGTTTTCCCTGAATGTTGCGTTTCTGGCGTCATCGTTGCGTGAGTCTGACTTCTACCGAGAGATTGTTGCGCCGAACACCGATTTCGGGGCACGAGAAAGAAAGCACTTGATGACAACGAACCTCTAAACTGGCTTCGGCTCATGGCGGGGTGGAACAGACCCGTTCACCCAAGACAGCACGCTCCGCCGCACGCAGCCCGCACGACCGCGCACCACCTGGAGGGACCATGAACGCACCGCTGCCCGAAGACGTCCGCAAAGCCCTGGAAAGCGTCACGCTGGACGACAAGTACGCGCTGGAACACGGGCGCGCATTCATGAGCGGGGTGCAGGCCCTCGTGCGACTGCCCATGCTGCAGCGCCAACGCGACGCCCTGGCCGGCCTGAACACCGCCGGCTTCATCAGCGGCTACCGCGGCAGCCCGCTGGGCAGCTACGACCAGTCGCTCTGGCAGGCCAAGAAGCACCTGGCCGGCCAGAACATCGTCTTTCAGCCCGGCGTGAACGAGGAACTGGCCGCCACTGCCGTGTGGGGCACGCAGATGCTGGACCTGTTCCCGCAGTCGAAGAAGTTCGATGGCGTGTTCGGCATCTGGTACGGCAAGGGCCCGGGGGTGGACCGCTGCTCCGACGTGTTCAAGCACGCCAACATGGCCGGCACCTCACGCCACGGCGGCGTGATCGCCGTGGCCGGTGACGACCACGTGGCCAAGAGCTCCACCGCCGCGCACCAGAGCGACCACATCTTCAAGGCCTGCGGGCTGCCGGTGTTCTTTCCGTCCGATGTGCAGGGCATCCTGGACATGGGCGTGCACGCCCTCGCCATGAGCCGCTTCTCTGGCGTGTGGGCGGGCATGAAGACCATCCAGGAGGTGGTGGAGTCGTCCTCCAGCGTCACCGTGGACCCGGGGCGCGTGAAGATCGTGCTGCCCGAAGACTTCGTCATGCCCGAGGGTGGCGTGCACATGCGTTGGCCCGATGGCGCACTCGACCAGGAAGCGCGCCTGTTCGACTACAAGTGGTACGCGGCGCTGGCCTACATCCGCGCCAACCGGCTGAACCACAACGTCATCGAGGGGCGCCAAGGCGGTGCGGGCGACCGCTTCGGCCTGATCGCCAGCGGCAAGGCCTACAACGACACCCGCCAGGCGCTGGCCGATCTCGGCCTGGACGACGACACCTGCCGGCAGCTCGGCATCCGTGTGCACAAGGTGAACGTGGTGTGGCCGCTGGAGGCCACGGCCACGCGCGAGTTCGCGCGCGGGCTGCAGGAGATCCTGGTGGTGGAGGAGAAGCGCCAGGTCATCGAGTACCAGCTCAAGGAAGAGCTCTACAACTGGCGCGACGACGTGCGCCCCAACGTGCTGGGCAAGTTCGACGAGCCAGAGGGCGACCTGTCGGGCGGTGAATGGATCCAGCCCAACCCCAGCAACCGCTGGCTGCTGCGCGCCAAGGCCGACCTGACGCCTGCGATCGTGGCCCAGGCCATTGCCAAGCGGCTGAAGAAGCTGGGCGTGCCGGCCGACATCGAGCAGCGCATGAACGAACGGCTGGCCATCATCGAGGCCAAGGAGCGCTCGCTCGCCGCTATCGACGTGCGCGGCGTGGACCGCCAACCCTGGTTCTGCAGCGGCTGCCCGCACACCACCCGCCCGCGGGGGCCCGCGGGCTCGCGCGCGGCCGCAGGCATCGGCTGCCACTTCATGGCGGTGTGGATGGGCCGCAGCACCGTCACCTTCAGCCAGATGGGCGGCGAGGGCGTGAGCTGGGTCGGCCAGGCACCCTTCAGCAAGGACACGCACATCTTCGCCAACCTGGGCGACGGCACCTACTACCACTCAGGCATGCTGGCCATCCGCCAGAGCATCGCCGCCAAGGTCAACGTCACCTACAAGATCCTGTTCAACGACGCCGTGGCCATGACCGGCGGCCAGCCCATCGACGGCACGCTGAAGGTGCCGGAGATGACGCGCGAGCTGGACGCCGAAGGCGCGCGGCGCATCGTGGTGGTGACCGACGAGCCGCAGAAGTACGACGACGCCGAGGTCAAGGCGCGCCTGGCGCCGGGCGTGACGGTGCGCCACCGCGACGAACTGGACGCCGTGCAGCGCGAACTGCGCGAGATCGAGGGCTGCACCATCCTGATCTACGACCAGACCTGCGCCACCGAGAAGCGCCGCCGCCGCAAGCGCGGCACGATGGCCACACCGGCCAAGACCGTCGTCATCAACGAACTGGTGTGTGAGGGCTGCGGCGACTGCTCGGTGCAGAGCAACTGCCTGAGCGTGGAGCCGGTGGAGACCGAGTTCGGCCGCAAGCGCCGCATCAACCAGAGCACCTGCAACAAGGACTTCTCCTGCCTGAAGGGCTTCTGCCCGAGCTTCGTCACGGTGGAAGGCGGCACGCTGAAGAAGCCGAAGAAGGAGCAGCGTGGCGACCTCGCCAGCCTGCCTCCGATTCCCGAGCCGGTGCTGCCCGTGGCCGAGAGCGCCTGGGGCATCGTGGTGGGCGGCGTGGGCGGCACGGGCGTGATCACCATCGGTCAGCTGCTGGGCATGGCCGCGCATGTGGACGGCAAAGCCGTGGTCACGCAGGACTCAGGCGGCCTGGCGCAAAAGGGCGGCGCCACCTGGAGCCACGTGCAGATCGCCAACCGGCCGGAGGCCTTGTTCACCAGCAAGGTGGACATGGCCAAGGCCGACCTCGTGATCGGCTGCGACCCCATCGTCACCGCCAGCAAGGCCACGCTGGCCGTGGCCCATACCGGGCGCACCTACGTGGCGCTGAACAACCACGGCACGCCCACCGCGGCCTTCGTCAACAACCCGAACTGGCAGTTCCCCGAGGCCAGTTGCGAGGCTGCCATCGCTGGCGCCGTGGGCCGAGAGAGCCTGGGCGCCTTCGACGCTGAGGAGGTGGCGGTGCAACTGCTGGGCGACTCGATCTACACCAACCCCTTGATGCTGGGCTACGCGTGGCAGAAGGGGCGCGTGCCGCTGAGCCGTGCCGCGCTGCTGCGCGCCATGGAACTCAACGGCGTGCAGGTGCAGAACAACCACGCCGCCTTCGAGTGGGGCCGGCGCTGCGCGCACGACCTGGCCGCCGTGCAGGCGCTGTTCGCCGCGCGCCAGGTGATCGAGATCGTGAAGAAGCCATCGGTGGAGGAGCTGGTCAAGCGCCGCGTGGAGTTCCTCACCGGCTACCAGGATGCGGCCTACGCCGAGCGTTACCGTCAGGCCGTGGAGCGCGTCCGCGCAGCCGAGGCTGCACTGGGCAAGGGCACGGCGCTTTCAGAGGCGGTGGCGCGCTACCTGTTCAAGCTGATGGCCATCAAGGACGAATATGAGGTGGCCCGCCTGCACACCGACCCGGCCTTCGCCCGCAAGATCGAGAGCATGTTCGAAGGCGACTTCAAACTCGTGCACCACCTCGCGCCGCCGGCGATTGCCAAGCGCAACGCCAAGGGCGAACTCGTCAAGCAGCCCTTCGGGCCGTGGGTGCGCAAGGTCTTCCCGCTGCTGGCGCGCCTGAAGGGCCTGCGCGGCGGTGCGCTGGACCTCTTCGGCAAGACCGAGGAGCGCCGCATGGAGCGGCAGTTGCTGGCTGACTACGAGGCCTGCATCGCCGAGCTGCTGAAGAACCTGAACGCCGACAAACTGCCGCTGGCCGCCGAGATCGCCCGCATCCCCGAGGAGATCCGCGGCTACGGCCATGTGAAGGAGCGTCACGTCAAGGCCGCGCGGACCAAGTGGGACGGGTTGATGGTCAAGTGGCGCGACGCCTGATTTTCATTCTTTTTCTATTCATCTGCTATTCTTCATGAACTGCAAGTCATTGATGAGAAGTCCTTTTTGGGCCATCGGCTTGTATTCATGGAATCCAACAACACCACCCTCGAATCCGGACTGAGACAGGCCCTCGCGCAGCAGGGCGTGGCCAGCGCCGCCCAATTGCAGGCCGCCATAGGTCGCAGCCAACCCACCGTGTCGCGCCTGCTCGCGGCACTGGGCCCGGACCTGTTGGTGATGGGCCAGGGGCGAAGCACCCGTTATGCGCTGGCGGAGCCTTTGCCGGGCATGCCGCCCCGCCTGCCGCTGCACTGGGTGCACCCCGACGGGCGTATCGAGGCGTGGGGCAGCGTGGCAGTGGCCACCGGCCAGCGCGTCCACCTGGAAGCACCAGGCCTGGACCTGTTGACGCAAGGGGAGCTGCCCTGGCTGCTGGCCCCGCTGCGCGCGGAGGGGTTCCTCGGCCGGCTGTTGGCACAGCGCCTGGCGTTGCAGGGTCTGGACCGTCAGCCCGAGCGTTGGTCGGTGGCTCAGCAGTTGTTTGCAGCCTCCGCGCAACCCGACGCGCCTGGGGCGCTGGTGGTGGGCGAACCGCATGTCAGTGCCCTGCCGCCGTGGCGCGCCGCGGCAGACCTGGACACCCTGGCAGCGAACGTTGCGGCCACGCTGCCCGCAGGCTCATCGGCGGGCGGCGAACAGGCCAAGTTCCTGGCGCGCCGAGCAGACGGGCAGGCGGTGCTGGTGAAGTTCTCCCCCCCGCGCGACACGCCCTTTGGCGAGCGCTGGCACGACCTGCTGCACGCCGAAGCGCTGGCCCTACAGGTGTTGCAGACGCACGGAGTGGCGGTGGCGCAAAGCACGGTGATCGAGACGCCTGCGCGGACCTATCTGGTGTCCGAGCGCTTCGACCGCCTGCCGCCGAAGCGAGGCCAACGCTTCGAGGGCCGGCGCCACGCCGTGCCGTTGCACGCTGTGCACGACGCTTTCATCAGAGGGCCCCGCCAGCACTGGGCCGCCACGGCGCAGGCCCTGGTTCGCCAGCGGCTCCTGCCCGCCGAAGCGGGGGCACAGGTTGAAGCACTGCTGCGCTTTGGCCGCCTCATCGGCAACAGCGACATGCACTTCGGCAACCTGAGCCTGTGGGTCGAGCCCGCAGACGTGGCGGCCGGTCGCTTCACGCTGGCCCCCGTCTACGACATGCTGCCCATGCGGTGGCGGCCCGACCTCCAGGCCGGTACGCTGGACCTGTGGCCCTTCTCACCCGAACCGGTGGACCTGCAAAGCGCGGCGCTGCCCGCGGCCTGCGCTTTCTGGTCTGCTGCGGCCAGTTGCGCTCATCTGAGCCGGGGCTTTCGCGGCCTGGCCAGGCAGATGCTCGACAAACTCGAGGACCACCGATGACCGCCCACGCCGCGCCCGACCCCACTTCCCCTCACCCTCTGGCCGCCAGCCAGATTCTGTGCTGGCACGCCCTGGCCGCAGCCCGCAAGCAGCACCGGCCGAGACGGGCCTTCGTGGTGGACGACGAATGCGCGGGCAGCGTGGACGAGAGCCACCTGACGGCGCTGCAGCCGTGGGGGCGCTGGATCGAGGTGCGGGCAAAGGCGGTGGTGCTGGCCGCGGGGGCCGGAGAGCGCGACGCGGTGCTTGCTGAGGTCAATGCCCGCCTGCACGAACAGGGGCTGATCCGCGCGTGGCGCAACGAGCCCTTCCCGCTGTTGTCGCCCACGAGCGGGCGGGCGATGGCAGTGTTCGAGCGTGCTTCGGCACGCTTCTGGGGCACGCTCACGCTGGGGGCGCATTGCAACGGCTGGGTGGCCGGGCCGGACGGGCAACCTGGAGCGATGTGGATCGCACGCCGCTCAGCCACCAAAGCCACCGACCCTGGCAAGCTCGACAACCTGATCGGCGGTGGTGTCCCATGGGGGCAAACCCCGTGGGAGACCCTGGTGCGCGAGGGCTTCGAGGAAGCCGGGCTCAGCCCTTCGCAGATGGAGCGCGCCACCCCCGGGCGCGTGATCGAACTGGACCGCGATGTGCCGGAAGGCCGGCAGTTCGAACGCCTGCACGTGTTCGACCTCGAGTTGCGGGAGGGCGAATGTCCCGTCAACCAGGATGGTGAAGTGGCTGAGGTGGGTTTGTGGTCCATCCACCACACCTGCGCCGCCGCGGCCACCGACGAGATGACGGTGGACGCAGCCCTCGTGACGCTGGACTTCCTGTTGCGGCGCCAGCTCCTCGCGCCGCCCGAAGCCGCTGCCGCCCTCGAGGAACGCCTGGCCAAGCTGTGCACTGGCGCACCTTGAAGCGCCTGCGGCGGCACAGGACACCGAGGCCGGAGCCGGGCCCTGTGGCAGACACCCGGCAGCCGTGCGACCGGGCGCCTCCAGCATTGGGGTAAACCCGGCTTGCGGTGGCTCTAGCCGCACGACACAGTGCCCGGTCTCAATTGTCCTAGACATGGGACAACTATTCTGTCGAATCTCGTTCGTTTGATCTGATTTTTTCAGTCCATCCCCTCCAAGGAGTCCGCTCGATGACCTCTCCCCTCCAATCGGGCGCGCCGCGCCGCAGCTTCCTGAAGCACGCTTCGGCTGGCGCCGTGGGCGCCGCCGCCATGGCCGCCCCCATGGTCAGCAACGCGCAGACCGTGAGCCTGCGCTTCCAGAGCACCTGGCCCGCCAAGGACATCTTCCACGAGTACGCCAATGACTTCGCCAAGAAGGTGAACGACATGGCTGGCGGCCGCCTGAAGATCGAGGTGCTGCCTGCAGGCTCCGTGGTGCCGGCTTTCCAGCTGCTGGATGCCGTGAACAAGGGCACGCTGGACGGCGGCCACGGCGTGCTGGCCTACCACTACGGCAAGAACACCGCCCTGGCCCTGTGGGGCTCCGGACCGGCCTATGGCATGGACCCCAACATGGTGTTGGCCTGGCACTACTACGGTGGCGGCAAGGCCATCCTGGAAGAGATCTACAAGAGCCTGAACATCGACGTGGTGTCCTACGTCTACGGCCCCATGCCCACGCAGCCCCTGGGCTGGTTCAAGAAGCCGGTGGCCAAGGTGGACGACATGAAGGGCCTGAAGTTCCGCACCGTGGGCCTGGCCATCGACGTGTTCAAGGAACTGGGCACCGCCGTCAACCCGCTGCCCGGCGGTGAGATCGTGCCGGCGCTGGACCGTGGCCTGATCGACGCGGCCGAGTTCAACAACGCCTCGTCTGACCGCATCCTGGGCTTTGCCGACGTGGTGAAGAACTGCATGCTGCAGAGCTTCCACCAGAGCGGTGAACAATTCGAGATCCTGTTCAACAAGGGCAAGCTCGAGGCGCTGCCGGCTGAACTGCGCAACGTGATCACCCACGCCGTGGAGGCCTCCAGCGCCGACATGAGCTGGAAGGCCATCCAGCGCAACTCGCAGGACTACATCGAGCTCAAGACCAAGGACAAGGTCAAGTTCTACAAGACGCCGGACGCCATCCTGCGTGCGCAGCTGGCCGCTTGGGACAAGGTGATCGCTGCCAAGGCCGGTGAGAACCCGCTGTTCAAGAAGGTGCTGGAATCGCAGAAGGCCTTTGCCCAGCGTGCCGGCGAGTGGCAGAACGACTACATGGTCGACTTCAAGATGGCGTGGAACCACTACTTCCGCGCCCCCGCCAAGAAGGCCTGAAGTCAAGGGCCTGACAATAACGGGCCACCGGCTTCAGGCCGGTGGCCTTTTTTCGTCTCCTGACCTGATCTCCACCGATGCAAAGCCTTCTGCTGTTTGTCGACCGGGCGTCCACCTGGCTGGGCAAGACCTTCGCCTGGTCCATCGTCTTGTTGACGCTGGTGATCACCTATGAAGTGTTCTCCCGCTACGTGCTGAACACGCCGCATGACTGGAACCTCGACGTCCAGATCATGGGTTACGGCACGCTGTTCATGATGGCCGGCGCCTACACACTGAGCAAGAACGGTCACGTGCGTGGCGACGTGCTTTACGGCTTCTTCATGCCGCGCACCCAGGCCACGCTGGACCTGATCCTCTACATCCTGTTCTTCCTGCCGGGCATCGTGGCGCTCACCTGGGCCGGATGGAACTTCGCCTCCGAGTCCGCGGCCATCCGCGAGAGCACCTTCTCAGCCACGCCGCTGCCGGTGTACCCGTTCAAGTTCGTCATCCCCATTGCCGGGGGCATGCTGCTGCTGCAGGGTCTGGTGGAGATCGTGCGCTGCATCCAGTGCATCCGGGACGGTGAATGGCCGTCACGTGAGCAGGACGTGGAAGAAGTCGACGTCGACAAGCTCAAGGCGATGGTTCAGGTCAAGGACGAGGACATCGCGGCGCTGGACAGGTTTGTTGCGCCAGCAGCCCAAGGCCCGTCTGCAGGAGGCCAGAAATGAAAATCCGCAAGGAACTCTGGTTCGGCTTCATCCTGATGGCGCTCATCATCGCCGGCACGGCGGTGATGCTGATCTCGGCGCCCAAGATCACCAACGGCCACCTGGGCCTGATGATGCTGTCGCTGGTCGTGGTGGCCATCATGCTGGGCTTTCCCACGGCGTTCACGCTGATGGGCATGGGCATGATCTTCACCTGGATCGCCTACGAGGAGAACACCACCAAGACGCTGACGCTGATGGTGCAGTCGGCCTACAAGGTGATGAGCAACGACGTGCTCATCTCCATCCCGCTGTTCGTCTTCATGGGCTACCTGGTCGAGCGAGCCAATCTGATCGAGAAGCTGTTCAGGAGCCTGCACCTGGCCATGGCGCGCGTGCCGGGCTCGCTGGCGGTGGCCACCTTGTTCACCTGCGCGGTGTTTGCCACCGCCACGGGCATCGTGGGTGCCGTGGTCACGCTGATGGGCCTGCTGGCGCTGCCGCAGATGCTGCGCGGCGGCTATGACGTGCGCGTCTCGGCCGGGGCCATCACGGCCGGCGGTTGCCTGGGCATTCTCATCCCGCCCAGCGTGATGCTCATCGTCTACGGCGCCACAGCGGGGGTGTCGGTGGTGCAGTTGTATGCCGGCGCCTTCTTCCCCGGCCTGATGTTGGCGGGTCTGTACATCGTGTACGTCGTCGTGCTGGCCACGTTCAAGCCGCACCTGATGCCCCCGCTGTCGGTGCAGGACCGCTTCGTGCCCTTGCCACCGCTCACGCAGAAGATTTCCGAGACGGTGTCCAACACGGCGCTGCCTGCCCTGCTCAAGGCCCTGAAAGGCAAGCGCAACGCCGGCGTGCCCACGGGCTACCTGATGCGGCAGCTGGGCGTGGCCCTGATGCCGGCAGCCTTCTTCCTGCTGGTGCTGGCAGGTAGCTGGCACCTGAACACCCGGCCTGTGGAAGCTGAGGCAGTGGCGGCCGTCTCCAGCGGCGGCGTGGCCGAGCCAGAAGGCGCGGCCCGGGAGGCCGGCGCAGCCGGTGGTTCCTCCGGTGGCGTGCAGGAGCCTCCGGGCGCCGACAGTGGCGGCGTCAAGGAGCCGCCGGGTGCGGACTCGGGCGTCAAAGAGCCGCCCGGGGCGGGCTCCGGAGTGAAAGAGCCTCCTGGGGCCGACACCGGTGTGAAGGAGCCTCCAGGCTCGGAATCCGGCGGCGTGAAAGAGCCTGCCGGCGCGTCGCAAGGCGTGCAGGAGCCTCCGGGCGCCGCCGCCACCGCAGGCGGCGCAGGGGCTCCCGTGCCTCAGGCCGAAGCGGCGCGCACACCTCCCACCACCGGCTGGTGGATCGGGGCGGGCGTGGGCGCCCTGGCCATGGTGGCGTTCTACGCCATCCTCAGCTTCCAGC
>Ga0315904_10011146_pt1 | contig 11516 bp, 20 predicted proteins | sample LakEriMetagenome_6_FD_203529 | JGI IMG/M metagenome (GOLD analysis project Ga0315904, IMG submission 203529) | Freshwater fungal communities from buoy surface, Lake Erie, Ohio, United States - Buoy 12 MA120 | ecosystem: Environmental > Aquatic > Freshwater > Lake | place: USA: Lake Erie, Ohio...
TTCCACTTATCGAACCACAATGCGTTGGAAGGAAGTTCGAAAGTTTGGTTACTGATTTGGATTTTGATTTTCTTACTCATTTTGTTAGGGGTTTTAGGGGTTATCTCTTATTACTTTATAAATGTACGAAAAACTTTTCGTAATTCCAAGGGTTTGTGAAAATATTTTAAAATTATTTTGAACAATTTTTGTATTCTTCAATTAGAGATAGTACGGTTTTAACATACCCTTTGAAATACCCAACTTCAAATGCCAGTTGGGATGGTAGTTCGGTGGAATACTCTTTTGCTTCTTTTTCCGCAGTGTAGATTGAATTCGAAAGAGTGGATTCAATTCCGTTTACCAATTCGATAAGTTGGGATTTAGAGAGAGTTCTGTAATTATACATATAATTTAGGGGATTTGGTTAATTAAAAGTTTGGGTTATCTAATGCAAAGTATCCAATTTTAAATGGTTGGTTACCATAATCACAGGGCTGATTCATATCAATATCATCATCACCATCTTCCATTTCATGTACGGATACGATAGTACAACCTAAACTTTCATATACTTTTGCCATTTCTATTTCTTCTGGATGAAGTAGTAGGAAATCACCATACTCTGCATCATCGGCGGTTATAGCAACTAATGCTCCACCATAGTTTTTAAAGAATTCTGTCTTTCTCATATTATAGTCCGCTTTCCATTCGTTGAACTCTATTGTGATATTCGGCTTCCGAATACTCCACTATCGAAAGTGATGGAGTAAATTTGGTCATCAATCTACCACTAGCATATCTCCAAATCACATTATCGATGAAATCTTTCATCATATAAGTTCCATCAGATGAACCAAATCCTTGGTCTTCAGGCCAATCATCTGTCCATTCTTCAGCAACTTCGGTTGCTACTTCCAACAAATCCCATTGTGGGATATGCTCATCACCAACCATTTTGGTGAAACCACTAACTCTATGAGAGTTGAACACTAAACTTTGGGGGTCAATAAGGTAATTCATAATTAAGGGGGGTTAAAGGTTCATTTCTTATTACTCTACTAATCTACGAAAAACTTTTCGCAATTCCAAGTACTTTCGTAATTATTTTTCTAATACCCAATTAAGAGTATCGATTTGAGTTTGTATTTTTAATATATTAATATCGTGTAAGATATCGAGTTTCATCTCTTTTGAGAGTGCAAGTTCTAACTCTGATATTTTTATTAGAATATCTGTTTCGTTTTTCATATAGGGTATCTTTATTACAATCACAATGTACGAAATTCCGAAATAAAAAACAAGTATTTCATCGATTATTTTGGAAAATTTAATAATTATTAGTATATTGTTATACTCTAATCATTTACATCTGTATGAACGCCAAGGTTTTATCTAGTTTAGAAAAAAGTTATATCCAATTAGATTGGAAAGATTATATTTGTAAAATAGAAATGACGGCGGAGCAGATGGTTAAGATTATTGATTTAATCGAAATTTTCAAAAAAATCAAAGGAACTAAAGAGTTAGTTATATTTAGATTTGAAGGAGTACCTGCATACGTTACTGTTAAGAAGGAGGAGTATAGTTCGATATTAGATTGGATACATCAGAGAATGATAGATTTTGAACTCTTTGAGCAATGTAAACGAATCAATGATATAGTGAAATCTTTATGAATAAAGCATCAGAGATATTTTTAAGTTGGAGAAGAGCGGCAAATCCAACTCCCGAACAAACTACATTAGCCGGAAAACGATACACTATTTGTCAAACTTGTCCATCAAGAACTCCTTCCGTAGTATTTACAGAGATATGCGGTGAGTGTGGATGCCCATTAGGTAAAAAGATATTCACACCTGTTATGGGTAGTTGTGATTTAAAAAAATGGAATAGTGTAGAAAATTTATAAAGAATATATGAATTTACAAGAATATAAAAAATGTTTAGCTGAAATAGAGACAGGTAAATTAGCAACATTAAATAACTTAATACGCCATCATAGTAATATCATTATATTGGGTAATGGTGGAAGTAATGCGGTTGCGTTACACATAGCCGAAGATTACCATAAAATGTTGGGAATTAAAACAATTACATTTGGTGATACACCTAGAATGAGTTGTTATGCGAATGATTACGGTTGGGATAATGCATATCAGATGTTTTTAGAACATTTTGTAGAAGGAGATACATTGGTAATACTAATATCATCATCTGGTAATTCAAAAAACATATTGAATTGTGCGAAGTATTGTGTAGATAATTCCATTGATATGATTACAATGTCGGGTCATTCTGAAAAGAATAAATTGAAATCTAACTTTGGAAGCCATTCAAAATTACATTTTTGGGTAGATAGTAAAGATTACGGAATCGTTGAAGGATTACATGAGTTAATACTACATTCAGTTATTTAATTTCAATTTTGTAAATATGAGAATACTAATAATCGCGATGGGTAGAAGTGGTGGGTATTCTTTACTTAATTGGATAGGTTCAGAAAAAAAATATCAAACTATTCATGAACCAACAAAAGATAATTTTGATATGTTGAGTATCTATAAAATCAGGTTATTGGAAAAAAATAAAAACAATATAGTAGTAAAGTATTTGATTAGTGAAATAGAAAATGAATTAGATACATTCAATTGGAGTAATTGGGATAAGGTCATTGGGTTAATACGAAACGATATACAAGAGTGTGCAATATCACATTATTGGGCACTATCTTCAAATTCTATTACTTGGAGAGAATGCTATGAAATATCTAATCAATGGTTAATAGAAAATGAAAAAGAAATCAAAGAGGAGGAATCTAGATTGCAGAAATATAAAGAGATAATATCTAATATACCCCAAATTGAATTAATGGTATCATATGAGAACATATATCAAGGTAATGAGGATATTAATAGGTTAACTCATTATTTGGGGATTCAAAAAATAAATTCTCATTCTCTTTTAGATAATAGAAATAGATTACGAAATGTAATTGATGTTAAATCAAAAAGAAGTTTAATTTAAAACAATCATATTTATATAAGAATACACATATAAAAAAAGCATTATGAAAGGAACACTATTTTCCGCAGATTTTGTAAAAGACTCAACTGGTAATTTGAGATTATTAGAATTAAATACTGATACTGGATTTATAAATCAGGAATTAGTTAATTTTGATTTTTCTGATTTTAACCAAATACTTGTAGATAATAGTATCTCTGAATTAGATATTATCTATAAACCAGATATTCATCAAAAATTTGTAAACCAACTTACATCTTCTCTATCATCAGATACAACCGTTATAAATTTACATAAAGAAAGTAATGGTACAATATACCCAACACAAGTTGAGGATTCTGATAATAAATTTATTTTGAGATTAGCGTATGATGAATCTGCTCTGTTTGATAGTGAATACTGTAAAAATAGATTAAATGTTTTTAATTTATTTACGGATAATTCTATAAATGATTATTCTATTTCATATTATCATTCATCATCATTTGGTGAAAAAAACACTCTTACAAATGAGATAAACCCAAACAATATACCAGATGTAACTATAAAGGATGTGAATGAAATTCATAATCCAATTGATTTCTTTAAAATAGGTTTTCAAACTGAAAACGAATCATCAGAAGATAGATGGAATAACTTTATTAGTGAAAACGCAGCAGAAGATAAGTTAATAGAGCAATATCATTTTCACCCATCTAATGTAGATGATAATAACCACATAACATCTTATAGATTTTTTGGAATAGTATATGGCTCTAATTTAGAAGTAGTAAATTTACATACTTATAAAATTAGTTCAATATTTGACTTACCAACCGATTTAAGTTCTGAAGTAGTTGAAAATCAATATACAAATAAAATAGCCGATTATCACTACTATGAGTTTACAACTAACTTATTCAAAAATGATTCAGCAGGAATACTATCAACTCACCAAATACTAACTGATGAAAATACTTACAAACCTATATCAGAGTTTGTTGTGGGTGATTATGTAAAATCTTATTATATATCTCGTTCTGTTGAAGAGGAGACGGATACTAATTATAGTTTTCCAACAAATGAGTTTCCAATTGGTTCATACTTAACATCATCTATTGTAATTTATAAAAAGTATGAAAACTTAAAATATAATAGTATGTTTGAATTAAAAGTAGATGATGATTCTCTTTTCTCTGGAATAGCAAAATCGTTTTTAATTTTTGATTCTAGCTCTAATGCAAGTTCATTTAAAGAAATATATAATATAAATCCTGAAGTAGATTATTTATACGATGCCAATGGTAATCTAATTGATATAGATGAATTAAATTTTTATGTATCTACCGACAATAATTTAACTTATATAGAATTAGATGTTGAAGATACCGATACCTATATTATAAGTGGTTCTACTGCATTCAATTCAGTAGTTTCTCATAACGCACCTTGCTTCGTTGCAGGTACACAAATTTTGTTAGAAAATGGACTTACAAAAAATATCGAAGATGTAGTTGTAGGTGATTATGTAGTTTCATTTGATTTAAAAAATAACGAACCAAAAGTTAGTAAAGTTTTAAATACTTTTTCTAAACAAATTGATAAGATTGTTGAATATGAATTTTCAGATGGAAGTATTTTAAAAGCAACATTAGACCATCCAATTTACGTCATCAATAAGGGATGGGTTAACTATTTAGGTGAACCAGAACAATATAATGATGATTCATTTGAAGGAATTAAGCCTGTTAAAAAAATAGAAGTAGAAAAAATAGAAATCGGTGATGTTGTAAAGTTACATAATGGAGATGTTAAATTGATTAATGTAAATATAGTAGAAGAATCTACTATCGTATACAACTTATCAGAAATTGAAACATATCACAATTATTTTGCAAATAATGTGTTAGTTCATAACCTACGTCCACCTTCGTGTTTCACTGCCGATACTAAAGTAAAAATGGAAGATGGTAGTTTTAAAAACATAGTAGACATTGAGATTGGTGATTATGTTTTGAGTTATAAAAATGGTGAATATGTAAGAGGTGTTGTAACTGATAAAATACCACATCCTACCAATGATGTTGTTGAAGTTGTAAAATATAAGGGAATGATTTCCGATAGATTACATCCATTCTATGATAATGGAGAATGGAAACCAATTTGTGAAGCAAAAGGTGTTGAACTTGGTATTCAATATGTAGATAACTTTTATAATTTGGAAATAGATGGTGATGTTTTATTTGAAAGTGAACATAACTTTATAGTAGAGGATTTTATAGTTTCCGGTTTAGGAGATAATGAATTACTAAATAAAACTTTTAAAAGACAAGAGTTTTATCAAACAAGTATTAATGCATAATAAATAAAAATAAATAATCATGAACATAACCAACCACCCGCCGTTGTACAAAAAAAAGGCATTAAATGCTGTCAATAATAGAACTACATCTCAATTAACACCAGAAGAAAAGGGAAGAGTTCAACTTGTAGTTAATAAATTTTTTGAATTATTTATTGCAAAACATTTGTAATACAAATGATTATGAAACCTAGGTTATTTTGTTTTGGAGATTCATTCGTTGATTTTGATATTCCGAAATACCATTGGACATATTATCTGTCACACCATTACGAATTTTACAAATTCGCGGTGCGTGGGTCAGATAATAACTCCATAATATTTCAATTAGGAGATTTACCAGAATTTGAGCCTGGGGATAGAGTTTTGATTATGTTTACCGAACCTGGTAGAATACCTACTCGATTTTATGCAAATGGTAATTTAATAAATAAATTAGCTTGTTTGAAAGTAGATGAACACTATCGATGGTTAGATGGTGAGAGAAATAATGAAATAAAATTTTTTAAAAAACTTCAAACTTTACTAAAGGAGTATAATCCAGTATTTGTTACTTGGAATGAAACTTTTAATAAGGGTACAGAAGATTTTGTATCCTTAATACAAGTTAGTTCAAATTGGCAAGAAGGTGCTGGTGAAAAACGAGATGACCATCCTGGACCAAAGGGGTGTTATGAAATGTATAAAAAAATACATACACTACTTAATGTAAATGAACCTTTTGTTGATTTTAAAATCGAAGATAAAGATTTAATTTAATTATGTATAAAATACTTAAAAATGCTTTATCGTTAGATGAATGTGAATTCATTTTTTCTGAATTTGAAAAACTAGAAAAGAAAAAAGATTGGCTAGTTAAAGATTCTGATATAGTACATAAATGGGAAATATCTGATAGGTATACCGAAAAATTAAAAATAGAAGTTGAAAAATTTTATTCAACCAAAGTAAATACCGTTTTAGGGTATACTAGAAAATCACTTAAAGGACAAAAACTTCACAAGCACAAAGATGTATGTGAACTTGTTATTAGTGTTTTAATTAAACAATCTGATACAATTGCAAGTCCTTTATATCTTTGGATTGGTGGTGAAAAAGTTGAAATAATTTTAGAACAAGGTGATGGGGTAATATTCGAAGGAAGTAAAATATTTCACGAAAGAGATACATTAACATCGGATTGGTTAGTTGGTATGATATTAGCATACGAGAGAGTTAGAGAACCAAAATTAATGTAAGATGCAATCTATTATTCAAAAAAAATTATTCAATAAAGATGATTGTCATTACTTTAAATCATTATCTGATGATGAATCATTCAAACGCAGTAAAGTAACAGGATATAGTAATATTGATGTTATATCAGAACATAGAACTTCAAGTGAGTTAACTATAGAGCTAACACATAATTTATCAAATATGATGTTAGAAAAGTTGAAAGAATTTGAAATAAAAAATTTACCTGATTTTTTTATAATTCTGAAATATGATAAAAATCAAGAGTTCAAAAGACATACCGATTCAGGCATTGAATATCCAAACAGATATAAAACTTTAATAATACAACTTTCAAATGAAACCGATTATGATGGTGGTGAATTATGTATTTTTCACAATGATGATACAATAGTATCTTCAAAAGAAATTGGAAATGTTATAATGTTTGATTCATCTATCGAACATAGTGTTAATAAAATTAAAGATGGTATACGATATAGTATTGTTTTTTGGTTATCAATTGATAATTTCGCATTAAATAAATCACTAATATAGTGTTCTGATTGACTTAATAAAAAAATAATTTTTATAATGATAAACTTTACAAAAGAAGAATGTAACGAAATAATATCATTATCAAATTTATTTCAAAAACATTTATCAAATGAATGGTGGGAAAGTAATGAAACTATTTATTTTGCTTGGCATATAGAAAGAAATGAAATAACTGAATGGATATTTGAACGATTGTTAAACTATCTTAAAATGAATACAAACATCACATTGAATAAACCACTCAATGTGATTCATTTACAAAATGTACAAAAGGGAAATAAATTTGAACCTCATATTGATAAACATAGTTTATATAACATAGGTGCTTGTTTAAATGATGATTATCAAGGAGGAGAACTCATTTGCTATAATCCAAAATTTATTGTACCTAAAATTGCCGGAAATATCTATACCTTTTATGGTAGTAGATTACACGAAGTAACAGAGGTTACTAGTGGTGAACGATGGTCTCTAATTGCATTTTTAAGTAAAGATTTATTAAAGAATAAATTAGTATGATTGATAAATCAAAATATATATGCACAACTCCATTCTTCTTTACAGAGGTAGAAGATAATAAACAATTTTTATGTTGTCCATCTTGGTTAAGTACGGATATTAATAGTGGTAAAGGGATATTGGATAGTTTTAATTCTGAAATTTCTGAAAAAATAAGAGATAGTGTAACTGATGGTAGTTACAAATACTGTAATGAATTTTTGTGTCCATATTTAGCAAGTTTTAAAAGTAATAGAATACCTTCTAAATTCATACCCAATACATCCGAAAATGTTGATTATTTACATAAAACAAAGGGGCCTAAAATAATTAATTTTACATTTGATAGAAGCTGTAATTTTCAATGCCCATCTTGTAGGGTTGAATTAATAAATTATAAAGGTAGTAAACGAATATCCGTAGAAAAAAAACTAACTGAAATTAACGATGAAATATCACCGTTCGTTGAACGATTGGTATTAAGTGGTTCAGCTGACCCATTTTTCTCAAAATCATTCAGACAGTTTCTTATTACATTGGATTCAAATAGATTTAAAAAATTAAAATCAATTCATTTACATACAAATGGTTCATTATGGACTCCTGAAATGTGGGAGAAAATGAATGGTATACATCGTTATGTTAATACTTGTGAGATTTCAATAGATGCTGCTACAAAAGAAACATACGAAACTAAAACTAGAATTGGAGGTAATTGGGATGTGTTGCATGAAAATTTAAAGTTTATAACAAAAATACCAACTATAAAAGAATATATTTTTTCATTTGTAGTGCAAGATACTAATTATAAAGAAATGTACGATTTTTATAAAATGATTAAATCATATATGGATAAAAGAGAAACTAAAGTAAAATGGGATATTAGAACCAATGTGATTTCTGATTGGGGTACATTTAGTGAAGCTGAATTTAAAATTAAAAATGTAGCAAATCCAGACCATGCTGAATATAATTCGTTTTTGTTAGAATTGGATAAAGTTAAAAATATTCCAAATGTAATACATAATTTTCATCATTTATATACAACTGAAAAACCTTTAATTTAAATAATGGCAACACTTTGGACTTTTGGTGATTCAATGACCTTTGGACACGGGTGTGTACCAAATTATGAGGGAGATGAATACTATAAAAAATATAAAAAATCAGATGATGATTTGATTTGGCCTGTTATATTGGCTAATAAATTAGGTTATAAATTAAATAATTTAGGAAAATGTGGAGCATCTAACGATTATATATTTGATAAGATAATAGATAATTATCATTCAATTTCGGAAAACGATATTGTAATTGTTAATAAAACTTTTTCATATAGATTTGATATACCATCTCATAATCCAGATGAATTTTATAATGTATGTGGTGAGGTTATTAAATCCGATACTGGTTATAAGACCACAATTGAAAATAAAGAAAAATATGAAACTATTGTTAATTTTTCATATTACTTTAGTGGACACGATGTATATCGTAAACGTCACGAGAAACGATATGATTTTTTAAAATCTATAATAAAATGTTATAAATATTTTGAATTTTATACACAAACTATTTGGGAGGATTCACACGCACAGAATATAAAAGATGCTACCAAAGGTAAAATGGAAGATTACCATTTAAGTTTTCTTGGGCATAAACAATTCGCTAATTATGTATACTCATCATTATTTAATGAAGATGGTAAAAAATTATTATAAGAAACGGTAATTTGTAAAATTCATATTTTTTTACTATATTTACTTGTAAAAATTTTAATTATGATTATATTACCGCAGAATCCAATAACCGAAAATAGCTTCAATAGATGGAAGTGTCATAAAATAGAAGTAGAAGATGGTATAGATTCCTACCATTATTACGTCATACCATTGGTAGATATAGATGAAGATGATATAGAAAATATAGAATTTGCTCCAGTATTATTCAGTTCCGAATCTGATGAATTTTTTGATGAAAACGGAAACACAATCTACACCGTTCGATTATTTGATGATGATTTACCTGAATTAACTACTGAAGAAGAAGTTGAAATTCTGTATGAAATCCTAACAAAGAAAAAACTTTTTATGTAATGACTAGGAAAATTTGAAAATTTTTCGTATGTTTGGGTATTATTAATAGTTAAACTCATTACTACTCAAGAAAATGAAGCAAAAAACAGAACAAGAATTAAAAGCAAATTACGAAAAGTTTCTCAAAATCCTAGAAAAGTACTTCACAGGTGAAAGATTAGAAAAACTTCTTCATATGTATTCTGAATCAGAATTAGGTGGTAACCTTATGATTTCACCAGCTTCTGGTAATTTAAATTTTCATAATGCATATCCAGGTGGTTATATCGACCATATTTTTAATGTTTGCAAGAATGCACTTGCTGTAAAAAATCTATTTACATCACAAGGTGGTGAACCTGATTTTACAGATGAAGAATTAATTTTTGTAGCACTACATCATGATTTAGGTAAGTTAGGAACCAAAGAAGAATTACATTATCATCCTAATGAATCAGATTGGCATGTAAAAAATAAAGGTGAAGTCTATACTAGAAATAGTAAGAACTCGTATATGGCTATTACTGATAGAACTTTCTTCTTACTTAATAGGTATGGTATTCAGTATAATGAAAATGAATACTTTGGTATTAAACTTACAGATGGTATGTATGATGAGGATAATGTAAAATACTATAAAGTATTTGATGTATCCAAGTATCTTAAATCAAACATTCAGTATATAATGCATTGGGCAGACCATATGAGTACTGTTATTGAAAGACAAAATTACAATAAATCTAAATAATACAGACATTGTGTCAGATATTTATTAAAGAATACTGACACTTTGTCATATTAATTTGGTTGGTATAGTATTGGATAATATGAATTTAAATTATTTCAAAAACTTAAACAAATTAACTATGTACAATTCAGATTTAAAAAAATTAGTAAATTTATTTAATTCTCCAAACTGGTACACTACCACAACTAATTACAATACATTTGCGGCAGATTACGATGTAACGCAGTTGGAGGATGGTAAACAACAATTAACATTTAATGTATTAGGGCATGATGTTAAAAACATTAAATTAGAAGTTACCGAAGATAAGGTAACAATTAAAGCAAAAAAGCAAGAAGGTAGTTCTCCGTTAGTACAGGACATCGATTCCACATTCAGTGTAGGCAAAGATTATGATGGAACTAAAACGGAGGCAAAATTCACTAATGGGTTACTTACTTTAACAATTGATAAGAAAGACGAAAGGAAATCAAAATCAATTTCAATTAAAGTTGATTAAGTGAATTATTTTTTGTATATTTATAGGTGGTAGGGTAAACTTACCACCTTTTTTTATTTAAAAATACTTATTACTATGATATACGACGAAAAAATAAAAAACCTATTGGAAGCCATTGATGGTAAATTGAGAATTTTACAGAATGGAATTAGTGGTGCACAACATTTATCACCATCTGAAGCACATGCTACATTAGCAGATGCTAGAATGTTAGTAGAACGCGTAGCAGAATTATCCAGAATAAATCGATAATATGAATTGGCTAAAAGTATTAGTGGGGTTATCTGCTATTATTATAGCCGGATGTGCTGCTTATTTCTCTGTAACTGGATTGGGTGTTCTTTTTGCAGGAGCATCTACATCTGTTATAGTGATGGCATCTTCGTTGGAGTTAGCTAAATTAGTTGCTGCAACATACTTAAAACAAAAATGGGATGTAATTGGTGGATTTAACAAATGGTATCTTACACTTTCAGTAGGAGTTCTTATGTTAATCACCTCTGCAGGTATTTTCGGATACCTTTCTAATGCTTTTCAGGCACAATCTCTTCAGTTACAACAGGTAGATAGAGAAAT